>Ga0182027_10003451_pt1 | contig 25053 bp, 28 predicted proteins | sample 712E1DmetaG_FD_121300 | JGI IMG/M metagenome (GOLD analysis project Ga0182027, IMG submission 121300) | Permafrost microbial communities from Stordalen Mire, Sweden - 712E1D metaG (Illumina Assembly) | ecosystem: Environmental > Terrestrial > Soil > Wetlands > Permafrost | place: Sweden...
ACGCGGGTTGGACACGACCCCATAGTTTACACCCGAGATGGGCTCCTCCTGAATAGCTTGCTGCAGGGCGGATAGCAAGTCTTGGCACAGAAACAACACTTTGCGCTTCTGACCCAGGGACATAGCCAAGGATCTAACATTCGTGTTCTCGCGAGAAAGAGCAAGGATGCGCCCCCTGACCTCGCTGAACCGAGCGTAGTCCGAAGTCGCCGTTTCAAGATCGGAATCACCGTGAAGTTTCTGGAGCGAGACCAAACCATTCAAATCCTTACGGACCTGCTGATCATCCTTGGCCATCAATGCCTCAAACTCGTCCATTTTCTTATCGCTTTCTTCCGCAATGTGCGGTGCAAGCAAGGTCTGTATACGCAATGCTGATGTCTGGGCGCTAAAAGCAAGCAGTGCCACATTTCCGGCTTCAGGAAAACCGGCGCTCTTCGCCACTAGACTAGAAAGGGCAGTGTCCATTTCCTTGAGCGCGTCAGCAGCCGGACCAAAGGCTAAACTGTAAGCTTTGATGTTGGTATTCTTGACTGCCAAACCCAGCAAGTCGTTGTCGATGTGTTGAAAGTCGGTAAAAGCCTTAGAGAATTGAGCAAGAAGATCTTTTTCGCCCTTGGTTCCCCCCGCCGCCAGGAGATCCCCTAGTTCTTTACGTTCCTGCTCCACTTCCACCGTTGCCGCACGGGCTTGGTCTGCAAAAGTCTGCGAGTCCTGATCAGTGACAGCCAAAACCGCACTCTTCTCAGCTTCTGAGGCCGAGGCCAGCTTCAAGCGCATCTGAGCTACCAGGTTCGCCCGTTTAGCCTTGAAGACGAGTTGCTCGGCAGGGCTCTGCGCTGTTCGGAAGTGCAGCGCCACAAGCATTACTGCGAGAAAAATTACCGCCCCAGCGCACATCCATATAAATTCCTTGATGCCGAGCTTAATTGACATGATATGATTCTCCTTATCTTTAGCGAACGCCAGATTTACTATAAACAAATTTTATAAAAACTATCTTTATGGATTATTATACTCTACGATATTCCCTTTTCAATGGATTTTATGTTATAACAAAATAGCTATCTGAGAGGTGAACCTCATAAAGGAACCCATGCGAGGATCGAGGAATAGGTGAATCAGAGAGAGACGGGCAGGAATACGGAGCGACAGAAAGAGTCTCAAGACACAGCTATGGGGAAATAATAAGGAATTTAAAAAAACAAAATGGCTGAATGGATAAGTCCAGTCTTATGGAAAGAGTTGCCTAATACTCATCAACTGCTTTCCCGCTTTATTACACCACGAGAACTTATTTCGGAACCTTCTTCGATTTTAACTTTATAAACCAGAAAGCGTTCAGGAATTCCCAATTCGAATTCTTTATGTGACTTGCCGTCATGCACTCCCTTGATAACACGCTCCACAGAAAGCTCTATTTCTTTTTCCCGTAACTCTTTCAGACATTCATCATAAATCTTCCCTTTTTCTATGATTTCCACCGTACCATTCAATATATACCCGGAAAGAGAGTTAAAATTAATAAGCGATAAAGAAACTTTTGGGTTAGTTTTAATATTTTCGGCGGTTTTACCAATGCTGTAATCAATAAAGTAAGCTATTTTACCGTCTATCTTTAATAACAACTTGGGGGCAGAATTAGGTTTTCCTACTTTATCAGCTGTAGCCACTGCAACAAACTCTCTTTCTTTAAGAAATGCCAAAGCTTTTTCTATCACGCTCATATGTATTATTTAGTTATACCACTTTTATTCAAGATAACAAAATCACTGCCCATGTAAATATTAAATATAAATGAATCCACTCCTCGGTTGAAAACCGAAAATATCTTCCGAGTTATTGCAATAATTATAATTACTAGACATTACTTGTTGTTATCACGCTTCCTTAAATTCAGCATCGATTATATCTTCTTCTTTTGAGGAATTTTTACCTTTCTGACCCTGACTTGGAGATTCCTGACTGAATCCAGAAGCCTGCCCTTGTTGTTGCTGTTGTTGTTTCGGGTCTGTCTGTTTATACACCTCTTCAGCTAGTTTGTGCGAAGCCTTGGTTAATGTTTCCATACCAGTTTTTATCCGATTAATATTCTTATCTTTAATCGTTACCTTAAGGTCGTTCATCTTCGCTTCGATATCCGCCCGCTCAGCCTGTGAAACCTTATCACCATAATCTTTAAGCGATTTTTCCGTTGCATAAATCAAATTATCCGCTTGATTTATTACCTCAACCTCTTCTTTCTTTTTAACATCATCTGCTGCGAATTTCTCTGCATCCTTAACCATTTTATCTATTTCATCCTTTGAGAGTTTTTTGGGTGCAGTAATACGGATGGATTGCTCTTTTCCAGTACCTAAATCCTTGGCTGAAACATTGACGATACCATTAACGTCAATATCAAAAGCAACTTCAATCTGTGGCACACCACGTGGTGCAGCAGGAATACCTACTAAATCAAATCTTCCTAATTCAACGTTATCGTTAGCCATTTGACGTTCACCCTGAAGTACGCGTATTGTAACCGAAGTCTGATTATCCGCTGCTGTTGAGAAAATTTGGGATTTTTTAGTTGGAATAGTAGTATTTCTTTCGATTAATTTGGTATCTACTTCTCCCACAGTCTCAATCCCTAGAGATAGTGGAGTCACATCAAGGAGTAATACATCTTTTACTTCACCTTTAATAATCGCTGCCTGTATAGCTGCCCCCAAGGCAACGCATTCCATTGGGTCTATCCCGCGTTCGATTTTCTTACCCACAAAATCCTCGACGAATTTCTCTACTATAGGCATTCTTGTCGGTCCACCGACCATAATGATTTTATCAATTTCGCGTGAGCTAAGTTTTGCGTCAGAAATAGCCTGCTCCATAGGATGACGGCATTTGGCAATTATCGGAGAAATCAACTCCTCGAGCTTTGCGCGGTTAATCGACATGGTAAGATGTTTTGGCCCACTAGCATCAGCGGTGATAAACGGTAAATTTATATCAGTACTAATGGTACTTGAAAGCTCAACCTTAGCCTTTTCCGCTGCCTCGCGTAATCTCTGCACTGCCATTTTATCATTCATTAGGTCTATACCAGTCTCGCGCTTAAATTGCCCAGCAATATATTCAAGCAAGACCTTATCCATGTCTGTGCCGCCTAGTTGAGTATCACCTGAAGTAGCTTTTACTTCAAATACACCCTGAGCCATGTCCATAATAGTGACGTCGAGTGTACCGCCGCCTAAATCAAAAACCATGATCTTTTGCTCCTTCTGGGATTTTTCAAGACCGTAGGCAAGACAGGCAGCTGTAGGTTCATTGATTATTCTTAAAACCTTTAATCCAGCGATCTCACCCGCATCTTTAGTAGCAGTACGCTGATTATCATTAAAGTAAGCAGGACAAGTAATCACCACCTCTTCAACCTTAGACCCTAGATAGCTTTCTGCATCCTGTTTGATTTTCTGTAAGATAAAAGCCGAGATCTGCTGAGGCGTATATTCTTTACCGTAGACTTTGAATTTATAGTCCGAACCCATTTTACGTTTTGCTGCCTGAATAGTACCCTCGGCATTAATAGCTGCCTGGCGCCTTGCCGGCTCGCCGACTAAACGTTGCCCGTCTTTGGTAAAAGCAACGTAAGAAGGAAATGCTTTTCCTGAAGCAACACCCGCTCCTTCTGCTGAAGGAAGGATCACAGGCCTTCCCCCTTCCATAACCGCCGCTGCCGAGTTTGATGTTCCTAAGTCAATGCCTATCACTTTTGCCATGATAAATCTCCTTATTGTAGTGCCTCAAACAAACGTATGCTATAGTAATTCCCATAAACTACAATTCCTCTATCTTAATGAAAATATTATAGATGTATTCAAAACGTAATCAATTGTACCTGAGTATAATCGTAGGATTTTATTGCTTCTTTCGGTAAAATTTTATCCTTGGAGTAATTTAGGGGTGATCCCCGTAAGGACGGGCAGGAATATGGCGCGAGGGAAAGACTCTCTAGACACAGCCTCAAGAAACAAAAAGGCCACGATTGGAAGAATCAATCGTAGTCTTTATTTTGAAGTAGAACTATCTAATCTAAATTGCTTTTCTTTGCTTCATGAAACACAAGAAGTTATCAAGATTACCCCTTTTTGTACCCAACATGTGCCCTTTAACCTTTTAAAGCTATAAAAAGAAGAGAAATATAAAAAATAACAAAAATTATCGGTCCAAAGACTACAACACTACGTCCACCACACCAAGGGATATTTAAATTATCTCTAAAAGATTTAGTTTCAGTTAGAGGTTTATATTTTTGATTAAGCTCGCCTGGCCAACATTGTGGATCAGCTTCTATAAACGACCCTACTTCTAAATATCTATTTAGAAAAGCCTTACCTCGATAGCCTAATATAGCAAAAACAACACTAGCTATTATCCCAAAAATACAAATTAAAACTAATAGGAATTTTAATTTTATGTTACTCTCAAAGATTGTAACCCAAGCTAAGGTTAGTATAGAATTCCCAACTATATAGCTATTGAATCTATCCCATATAACAGATTCTGCATGAATTACTAACTGAACAAGATTATTATAAATTTCCTTAACGGTTATCTTATCCATTTTCCCTCCTTGCTTAAAACCAATTCATCCTACACTAATATATGGCTTAGAATATACTGTTCTAAATCGTTTTTCGTAACTTTATAAAATACAGCAGGTTATGGACATTACATATAAATTTGTGTCCAAAAAGTGCCCATCCGATTCCAGGCAATTAAAGCTACACATTATTCAATGTTACATTTAAACTGACTATCAAAAAAAGGAATGGCATTAGATTGAAAACCAAAATGATTGAATAATCTCTCCAGCAATGCAAACGCATCCTTGTCATTATCATTATTAAGTTTTGTAACAATAGATTTTATTAAAAAATTCCCCAGATACCCATTTCGCATCGAAGAACTGGAACTTTTTGGATGACCACCAATTAAATTAAAATTTCCGCAATTTAAAAATGCCATCTGTATAACCCACCCTAAGTCTTTAACCCCCTAGGACATAAAAATAGCGCTGATCCTATTTAAGAATCAGCGCTATTATTCGCTTGCCTCTACCGTCGAGAGGCAGATTACTGGGGTCCCTCTCGTATGAACCAAGGGGAAACCTCTCTTGCTACAAATATGTGTTATAAAGCCGTTTCATTTAGACTGCGGCAATTTCATCTTGCTTAAGTAGTTGATCATATACATACGCAGAAGCGATATAGCTTGCTGGAATGGTAAAAAGTAACCCTACCACAAGGCATAGGAGTCCAGCGAGATTAAACAAGATCAGCAGTACTCCGAAGCAGAATAACTGCCATCGCACACCCTTTGTAAGATTGTGACTTGCTCTAAGCGATTCAATCGGGCCCATATTTCTGTCAACGATAAAATACGAAGACATCCCTAACATAATCATTAAAATAATACCCGGGATAATTAAAAGGATAAACCCTCCTATAACCGTCAATCCGTAGCAAATGGCCCCTAGAAGGAATTTTATAAACAATGAGCCATTAGAGAAAAGTTCACGAATAGCCGGTTTTTGATCGCGCGACAATATTATGCTAATTTTAACCAACCCGATCTGGATTATTACTCCCACGACCCACAAAGCAATGGATAGCAGATAAAAGATGGCTCTTGGAAACGGCAACCGATACCTGTGCAGGTTTAAAAATCTAAAAATTTTGTCCCGATCCATCTCTAGGTTAGCAGGAAGAATTAAATCCGAAGCATTCGAAATATTTTGTAATTTCTCTTGGACCATGCCGTATTTATTGATGTATCCGGTTTCTTTAAGATGCCTATAAAGATTATCGGCGGCCGCAGATTCCTTATAAATCTTTCCGATATTTTCTTTTGAAATAGGTGACCCTGCCCCAAAATTTAATACTCCGGATATGATCTGGAATGCTACAAGTATAAGAAGGATATTGAAAATAACCCCAAAATACTTTTTCGTTATCTTAATGCCGTAAGAAATTGCTTCCTTTTTAGAAAAATTCTTTATAACCATGGCATCCTTCTTTTAACTTGAAAAAAATAAGGGTCCCTCTCGTATAAGCCGAGGAGAAACCTCTCACAATTCCTATTTACCAATTATATAACCCTTACCCTATTATAGCAAGGATTGTCTACACTAGAGAGGCGGATTACTGGCCTGGTGACGGACAAAAAAGCTCGAAAATATGTCCGTTTTGTCCGGTAATTTCTGGCTGGAGATAGTGTAACTCTTTGAGGGATTAAGAGATAGATTTGTCCGTCTCTCTTTGTCTGGACATCGCCAGCTTACTTAAAAACTAGTATTACTTATAGGGACAGATCATTGTCCTTCTGTGCGTTGTTTAAATTGAATATGCTTATCTATCTTTGCAATTAGCTTCTCTATCCCGATTGGCTTACCCATATAATCCACTACTCCGGCCCTAAAAGCCTTATACTTATCTACATTCTTATCCAATGCGGAAAGAATAATAATAGGAATGGCTTTTCCAATTACATCGTTATTCAACATTTCACAAACTTCAATTCCTTTTATTCCGGGCATAATAATATCAAGCAGGATTATATCGGGCTTAAAAATATGCACTTGTGATATGATATCATTTGCATCGAGCAAAGCTAATACTTCATATTTTCCGGTCTCCTCAAGGTTAGATTTTATCAACTTGGTAAAGTCTACTTCATCGTCAACAACTAATATCTTATGCTTAGGCATTTTATTCCTCCTTCTTAATCTTGGCTTTTGTTCGAGAACTCTCAGCAATAGCCTCTTTTATCGTACTTTGAAGCGCTTTACTATCAAAAGGTTTTGTGATTAACCCATCAGCTTTAGCTAAATCTAAATCGGTAATCGTACTATGGTCATCATGATAAACAGAACAAAGTACTACCGGAGAATTTGGCCTCATCTCCTTAAGCGCGTTAAGCACCTCTTTGCCATTTAAACCCGGCATCTTATAATCCGTAATCACCAAATCAAAAACTGTATTTCTTGCCTTCTCTAACCCCTCTTCTCCGGAATAAGCAGTAGTTACCATGTATTCTCCGGTATTTTCTAAATTCATCTTTAACAGAACACAAAGATTCTCCTCATCATCTATGATCAATATCTTCTTTTTAGCCATTTTCACCCTCCGTAGTTAATTTCAAGGTAATACTTATCTTAGAACCCTTACCCACTTGACTTTCTACATCGATTAGCCCCTTATGCATGTCAATTATATTCAAGCATATTCCTAAACCTAAACCCGCGCCTCCCCTAGGCCCTTTTGTAGTGAAAAAGGCATCAAATATTTTACTTAGATTTTCTTGGGGGATCCCTGCGCCAGTATCCTCAATCTCAACGATTAAAACCTTTTCCCCTAGATTAAAATAATCAACTGATTTACCACTTCTTGGCTCTTCAAGCCTTTCAAATTCCTTCACATAACTACGGATCGCAATCTTTCCCTTATTATCCATAGCCTGAGCCGCATTTGTTATGATGTTAATAAAAACCTGCTCCATCCTATTTCTATCAATTTTTACTTTAGGGATACGCTTTTCAACTTCTTTAACAATCTGCACTCCTGGAAATCTGGTTGGAACCTGCAATAAGAGTATGGAATTTTCCAAAACATCATCAATATCTACCAGCGTAAATTCTAATGTGGTAGACTTGGAAAAATTAAGTAGCCCGTTAATAATTTTATCTGCTCGGCCTATGCCGTCTTTCATCATCTGAAGAACTTCACCAATGCCTTCTTCTTTTCCCAATGCCCTATTCTCCATATAATTTATACCCTGCAAGATTATTCCCAAAGGATTTTTAACTTCATGCGCGACACCTGAAGCCATCCTTCCTATGACATCCAACTTTTCGGCTTGGATAAGTTGGGCCTGAGTATTTCTCAATTCTTCCAAGCTCTTTTCTAATCTTTCCCTAACCTGATTGTTATCATCCAACATATTCGTCAAAATCTTGCGGGACTCAAGCGTCTCTTTTAAACTGACTTCCAATTGCAGCGCCTGCCGCCTAGTGGCATCCGCCGCAATAGTCTCTTCAGCGACAAGAGCGGTGGTGGCGCTTAGACTATCCAGTATCGCGTCTTCGGCGGGGCGTATCGGGTGCTTGGAAAAGAGAGCCATAACACCGATAGTTTCTATACCGGGAATCTTGAGCTGGTATCCCGCGAACGACACGAGCCCCAGTTCGCGCGCCCACTCATAGTTATGCACTCGAGGATCATTTACCGCATCATTCGTCAAAAACTTGTGCTTTTCACCTTCTGAAGCGATGAGCCCTATCTTGTAACAGCCGAACGGGATCCGGGCGTGGCCTTTACCATCTATGTGAGTATACCGGCCGGAACTTGCTAATAAATGCAGGCACTTGTCGCGGAAACGACAGACATGCGGACCCTCTTTGACTTCGGCATGCATGCAGCCTTTCTCACACAGATCTCCGGGCTTAATCATCCATATTCGACAGAAATCAGCGTCAAAAATGCGCACGATACCGTCCGTTATGCTTTTAAGTTTGTTCTCAAGCGAAGCCGGCGCAAGAAGCAGCTGCTGGAGCGCATTGATATGCTGGTTCTGCCATAGCGTTTTCTCGAACTGCTCTTCCGTCAATTTACGCTCGGTGATATCTTCATAAGTTCCTAAAATTCCAATTTCATTTCCTTGCGAATCTATTAGAGGCACTTTGCTTGTTTTTAACCAGATTTTGTCTCCTTTTGGAGTAATTTCAGGTTCTTCGTAGTTGAGTTTTGCTTTTCCTGACTTTATGACTCCTTGGTCATCGGCTTGATAAGCTTTAGCCTGACCCTTCCATGCCATCTGAAAATCGTCCTTACCAATCAGGTCTTCGGGTTGATTTTTACCTGCATCTTTAGCAAAAACCTCGTTACAACCAAGATACCTTAAATCTTTATCTTTCCAGAATACCCTTATCGGAAGAAGGTTAATTATTTTCTGTAACAACTTCTGAGAATTCTTAATATTTTCCACCATCTTCTTGCGCTCGGTGATGTCACGTACAAATACGAACATTTGGTCAACGCTTTTAAGATACGAAGCGCTGATTACAACATCGATAATTGACCCCTCTTTACATTTATGCCTAGTTTCAAAGCAATCACTGCCGTTCTCTTTTAGCTTGCGAATATGAGCTTGAATATCTTCTGGTTTCTCGTTAACATCTATATCAGATATTTTCATTTTCAGTAGCTCTTCACAGCTATAACCTACCATTTTGCAGTAAGAATCATTTACCTCAATGATATTGCCTTGCAAATCCGCTAGCCAGAATCCATCTATGGAAGTATGGATTATCGTTTTATATTTATTCTCCTCCTGTTGCTTACGCTCGGTAATATCCTCGATAGCCAGGAGAATGATTCGCTCCTTACCCAGCACTCGTTCAATTTGCCGGGCATTCAAAAGCATTATACGCCTGCCAATAACAGCAAAATCATGTTCCACCTCATAATTATCAAAGGTTGTCTTTTGAGGAAGGATGGTTTCCAGGAGTTCCCGCAGCTTAGGGATATCCCACTGTTTATTACCCAAGTCATAAATAAGCTGCCCCACGGTCTCTTCAGGCTTTACCTTAAAGAACTCATAGAATGAACGACTGACTTTGACTACCCTTAGATCTTGATCCAGAGCGAGCATGGGCTCTCGCACAGTGTTGATGATGTTTTCGAAATATTCACGGGCGGCATCTACTTCGTCATACAGGAACTTTATTCTTAGAAGAGACTTTATCCTAACTAATAGTTCAACCTTATCAAATGGCTTGAAAATAAAATCATCGCATCCTGCCTCAAGAGCTTTTACCTTGTCTTCGGTATCCTTAAGTGCGGTTACCATCACCACCGGAATCGCCCTAGTCTTTTCATTGGCCCGCAGTTTCTCCAGCACTTCTAATCCGGACATTTTAGGCATCAATATGTCCAGCAGGATCAGATCGATTTGATTATGGACAAGTTTATCTAACGCTTCTTCACCGCTTACCGCCTGGACAATTTCATAACCCTGCGAAACAAGATAGGCCTCGAGAAGTTCAATGTTTGGAAGCTGATCATCAACAACTAAAATTACTGGTTTATCTTTCATTTCTCAAGACCTCCTTAAAAAACAAAAACCCAAGACCTGCATTTCTGCAGCACCTTGGGTTAATATTCAGTAATTGCCTAAACCAACTATCCCTGTTTGTTTGTTTATCGTGTTATCTTTACACCCCAAAAGAATCTCCTTTTAGAGCCATCTAAACACCAGTATACTCTTTATATGTAATAGTCAATTAAAATTATAGTATATATTGATACCCGTAACGGAGGTATTCCCGATAAGGACGGGCAACAATATTCGACAAGGGGAAGACTCTCTAGATACTGCTATTGGGTAAATTTTTGAGGTGACCCCCCATAAAGGCAGATTATCGGCTATTCTCCTACTATCACATACTCCAGCCATTTCTTCTCTAAATCATCAGCTCCGGTTATATTCTGAGAATAGGCAGAACTTAAGGCTTCATTAAAACTTTTCCCATCGCGCAGTTGCCGGCAGAATTCGGTAAAACTGTCTGTCCCGTAGCGCTTAACTAAAAACCCCACCAAGGAAACTGCTTCAATATAATACGTTCGTACTAAATCAACACTCCTGAAGGACAAAAGTTGCCTCTTGCCATCTTTATCAAGTACCGAGTGAATACGCACAATACTATCCCCCTGCACTCTTCTGATATCCAACCTCACCATATCCTCTACACAAAGGAGCGTTCCATTATTTAAAAGATATTGACTTAGTTCCTTAACATGTTCTCTTTTGAGTGGCTCTTCCCACTGGGCTACGCCTTCATCCAGCCACACTGGAACTTCGCTTTTAAACCCCACAAAATCACGAAAAATAAGATGAGTCATTTCATGAGGAAGGAGACCATCGAGAAATCCTTCATGCCAGGCATAACAGATAATCTGCCTGTGCACATAATCGGCCATGCCTTCCGACCAACCAGGCATATTTGATGCTTTTGAATACGAATTGCGATCAGGATAAATGTAAATTTTCACGCGATTCTCCCATAGCCAGAAATTTGAATTGCGGGCGTAACCAAGATCATCGGCAATCTGATGATAATAAGACTCCGCCTTATCTGAAACCTGACGCGCGAATCCTTCATCTTGTAAGAAGTACACAATAGAATGCTCATTTTTTAGCTGTTGCCAATCTTGGCCATAGGAAGCGGTTATACAACTGAAGAGGCATAACGCCATGGCTATGGGGATAAATCTATTCACCATAATGAGCATCCTTGCTTGTGCAAATATTCATTTAATAATTCCCTGTTAACACCCCTCCAGTACAAATATTAAGTCTGATTATATCTTGAATTTACATTCCATTCAAGGCTATTAGACGAATACGCCAGAAATGATTCACCATAAAAACATTTTCTGTAAACAGGTATGGCATAATTTAAGAGGTGACTCTCTTGAAGGAACCCAGGGATATTTCGCGAGGGAAGACTCTCTAGACACTGCTATTGGGAAATTTGAGAGGCATTCCTCGCTCGAAGGGCAGAAATATTTGACAAGGGGATGATCTCTCAAGACACAACTATAAACAAAAAGCCCGTAACTTGAGGTTACAGGCTGATGCTTTCTTCTTATTTCGCGATTCCAATCTTTCGCAACCACTCCGATACTTCGTTTTGCGCGGTTTTGACATCACTTCCCCGAATCGCAACACTCTCCAGCAAGGTTGACTTGGGGCAAAGTTTTGAGATATCGCTAACGCTTCGTCCTAGACCACCCCCACCATACGTGCAAAACGGCACAATGGTTTTCCCCGATAAATCGTATTCCGACAAAAAGGTTTTGACCGGAGCTGGAATCGTACTACACCAATTAGGGTAACCTATAAATATCAAATCATATGACTTAATATTCTCGACTTTTGTTTTCAATGCCGGCTTGTCACCGGAGGCAAGTTCTTGCCTTGCAAGTTTAACCGCCGCATCGTGCTCTGTAGGATATGGCTTTACGGGTTGGATTTCAAATAAATCGCCGCCCACGATTTTGTGAATTTGATTGGCAATCTCACGAGTGTTGCCGGTGAGGGAAAAATAAGCCACCAGAATTTTTTTGGTTCCAGAAAGTGGCATGGCTTCCTCCTTGCTTTTATTTACCGTATTTGACGAATTGAATCCTTCTGCCGCAAAATTCATTTGAGCCGACACACCCATTAATACAAGGAATGCAGCAGTTATCGGTAGAGCAAAAATTATCTTATTCATATTTCCTCCCTTGAGCACCATTATATCATAATTAGCGCTATTTTGAATTTAAAAGGTATTCCTCGTAAGGACGCCCAGAAATACGGCGCGGCAGAAAGACTCTCTATATACAGGTAGGGAATTTAAAACCTACATAACGGTAGAGATATTTATTTACTTTCAAAGTTGTTTGAGTTTAAATAACAACACAAATAAGCCTTTCTACTTCAATGATTTTTTCATCTGTTGAACGTGGTCTTGCTGAATACTAACCGGAAGTTCTTCTGGAGTAAAAATACTATGAAAACCATCATGAAAATTCTTACCTAATTGCGCTACTATATTAACAATCCGATGTGCCGAATTAGAACTTTCTCGGATCACCTGTTTTAACTTTACTGCAGTATCACCACTATCACGGATATACTTTTCATCGACTTCGCCACCATTATGTTCATATACGTGACGTCGACAAAACATTAGGATTGCAAAGTCTTTGTCACTTTGACTTAAATCCTTGAAGAGGTCAATATCAAACACGGATTTTAAATCATCCACGCATTGTCTTAGGTTATGAAATAACTGCCTCTCCCATTCTTTACGCCGTTTCTGCGTCATTGGTATACGCATTACCAACTGTTTTGCAATCTGCCTGGCAAAACTGTCAAAAGCTGCTACAGCATCGCGCGTACAAGATGAATATTGTTGAGTCGCATTGATTCTGTTGCGTATTTCAACAAGCTCTTTTCCTAATTCCTGCAAACCATTATGACTTCCGCAACATGAACAATATCCATATCGACCTAAGATATCATTGATATCTGCACAAACTGAACACTTATATTGATTTTGCTGAGTTTCCTCTGTGTAATAGAACTTAGGCTTAGGACCATCTTTGAAGATGGCGTCAGCAACCTCATCCATATTAATTACATGCTCGCCATCTTTATCATCACGCATAGCCTGTTCTATCAGTTCACAGCAAGACTTAATGTATCGCAGTTGTCCTTCGGTTCGGAATGCATGCCCTTCAGCGCGGGTACCACAATAAGGACATGTCATTAACCACCTAGAAGGTGCTCCTTTCGACCTCCAGTAACCTTCACACCTAGGACATTGATGTCCAAACATTCCCAGACTATCAGAACCTATGAAAATCGAAAAACAGCCCAGGGTAGGTGGTGTATTCCAAGAAACTCCGATTCCACCTAGTTGTATAGTTCCCACAGGAATACCTTGCGGAAGAGAATAGATTGCAAAATAAGATGCCGGCGTAGGACGAGAATGACGAACACCGAGCTGAAACGCACGACGACCACCCTCAGAGGTTTTTACATTAACGGTGAACTGTCCTCCACAATGGCCAATCTCTCTAAACTCTGCGCCGTATTTTGATTCTTTATTTACAGGAACTTCATCCATCTCAATTTACTTCCCCTCCCTATTAGCCCTAAAAGTGTAATTGTTTCATAATTAATCTATTCCCAAGAATATGACGCGTAAGAAAAACTCTTTGCTATACAGTTTAAGTATGTTTTCTAATCCGCTCTTCTAAGTAAGATATCATATCTGAGGCTATGGCTAGATATTTCTGTCCTTCCTCATCACTTAACTTAAAATCTGACTTCAAATATCTTGCAGAATCTCTTAATTTAGCTAACTTATTCAACGTTGCTTTGAATTCTGGCTTTGCATTACCAATATCTACATATTTCCCATATTTTAATTGGATACCCTTGTGTGTAGCCTTCTTCTTAAATTTCGGATCCGGTATTAAGAGCAACTCGGCTTTTGCTAATAACTCAATAGATGAAAATAAATTGTCTATAAATGGGGCCGGTCTTTTCTGTTTAAACGCTTCCTGCGCTGAATCAAAAAACTGCTTTGCAGTATCAAAACAAGCTCGCGCCAATTCTTTGTTGTATCTAAAATCAAAGGCTAAAAACCAGTGGTCTCCTACTTTTGCCATAGAAATATGTGCGTATTTTCCTTCTTCGTCATCAGGTAGGCCGAGTATTTGAATATCCTCTATCTGATTCTGACGTACAATATCCCCCTTATTTATCTTGATACCATCTTTCAATTTAACACTTGCTAATATTCTCGCTTCTTCATTAAGCCTAACCACGGGCTTTGTGTCATCTCCTGAGAAAATTACCTGCGCACTCTTTAAAACAAAGTTCTTTGGCAAAAGATTATCATTTTTCCTACGTTCAATCTCTGGTAAAACGAACAATTGCATAAATTGATCGAAAAGTCTTTGCTGTGCTTCTTGTTCTAACATATGGATAACCTATTCCTTCCTATTAGTCCTAAATTTTTAATATACTCTAAAGCAAAAAACCTCCGCCGGCCACATTACGACCAACGAAGGTTTTACTTTTTTAACGTCCGGGATTTACCCCTTCACAACTCGGGACGACTACCAAATTATTGGTTTTAATATAGCACAACTATCTTATCTGTCAATGGCTTTCACAGGTGAACCTCATAAGGCGGCCCTAGAATACGCAGCGACAGAAAGACTCTCTAGACACAGACTCAAGAAACAAAAAGACCAAGATTGCAAGAATCAATCATGGCCTTTATTTTGAAGTAGAACTATCTGCTCTAAATCGCCATTCTTTACTTTATAAAATACAACAGGATACAGACTTTACCTGGATATTTGCGCCCAAAATGAGCCTATAGAGATATTGTTCTGGGAAAATCATTTGTTAGGTCTTTCCATTGAATCATGGGAAAAATGTCTAAAAATTCTTCTTTTCTCTCTTCTAAAATACTTCTTCTGAAGCCACTTACTACATTATCAATAATCTTGATTCCCAAATTCATTTTATCCACTGGCTTAGCAGAAATCGGATAAATCCACATATCATCCGGTACTTTACGCTTAGCAATAATTTCAGTATTCTTTATAGCTTCTTTAAATCTTGCAAGCATACTGGCACCTGTCATATTTTCTATTATTTCCATCTCTCTATTTTTTATTTTAACTTCGTTATAGTAAGGAATTACGGTCCCTATTCTTTTCTTTTGTTTTATTATTCTACAAATGCAATCTACCATGCTCTCTAAATACAAAACCATCCAAGTATAATTACTGATTGACGGCTTATCATTCTCAGGAAGAGGTGAAGCATTAATTTTATTCTGATAAATTTCCTTGATTCTTCGCCTAACCATTAAATTAGTTAAATCAAGGCTTACTATGTTTATAACTATTTGGTGCTTATCCAATACCTGGGCTATATCTCTATGGTTACTCAAAGAACTACTTTTTCCTTTTGCTATTCTTAATTTATCAGACACAATGTTTTCTATTGGATCTCTGTAAATTGCCATTGTTCCAAAACAAAAACATTCATCTCGATCATTTAAAGCTGGGCATCCCGCTTCATCTGAATACAAATAATAACAATTACCCAAAATGACCATCCAGAATCATCCTTTCTTAGCTGGGGGTAATTTTCTAAACTTTTATTAGAATATACTGTTCTAACCTATGCTCTATAACCTTCTCGTATATAATCGATTGAGAACATAACCTAGAAATTGTACCCAAAAAGAGCCCAAATACTGCATCTTATTGGACGAAATTAGCAACTGGCTGTATACGGAAGTGGCAGAAAAATTATGTAATAAACTTTCTTTTGTTTAAACCCCTTTTTTGGTCAATTTACTTTTCTTATATTCATCTTTGACTTCACGTATGATTGAAACGCAACCATAATAAGAGCTTACTAACAGGAGAGCAAATAAAAAAGCACCTGGAAAACCATTTAAACTTACATTTAACGCGAATAATACTCCTCTCTTCTCATAATCATCCCTTGTCAGTATGTCTCCATTACTAGTCATTAGCTTTTCGTTAATAGAGAAATTCGCCTTCGCGTCAGTTAACGCTTTGATAATGACCTTTTCATTGGGTCTTATATAATCCATATCTACCCGTATCACAGACGAACCATCTTTTTCCTCTTTGGTAATAAATTTAAATACACTGCTTCTGGTTTCTGGGCTAACCCCCTGAAGTTTAACATTATTATTTGTTTTAAAGTCTAAGGCTAAATTTTCACCTTTTGACCTACCTGTATTCGCTATTTCGATAATGTTAATTCTGGGTATTTTCGATACCTGCTCTTGAATTGTTTCGGTATAAACTTTTGGTAACTCAAATTCTTTTATATCTACTACTATTATTGGACGCTTATACCAATCATAAAATAACTGAGTGCCTATAAAGATAACGACAATAGTAACTACTCCAATAAGAATATTTACTATAACTCTCTTCTTCTCAGCTTGCTGTGTCATTGCTTTCTCCTTTTTAATTTTGTGTTAACCCAAAAATCTCCACAACATATTTTGTCGCAAAAGGCTAAGAATAATTTATTGCGCGCACTGTTATAGGTAATAACAGTATCTCTTAATACCGACAGGCCTATTATATATGAAATTGAGCGATTATTAAGAGATTGGGCTTATTAGAGATAGATTTAATGTCACTTTTGTCACCTTTTCGAAGAGCTATATATCTCTAATATATTGGTAGACAGAGAGTTAATAGGTGTCACCTCTCTAGGGGGTGACATAATTATTAATCAACTTGTTGCGCTGTTAAGAATATAGCTTTTTCTAAAGCAACAAAAAAATCTTGGTAGGTTGCGGGATCCTCTACAGAGCTAACGCCGTATTGAGCATTTACTCTTACTAATAGTTGCTTCTCGCCTCTGGTCCTTACAGTTACACTCATCGTAACAACTGCCTGCCCAAGAAACTTTGAGCCAGTAACAGAGCCTAGCATAAAATCGGCCTTATCAATAACAAAGTCTAAGTCTTGCATCGTGCTTATTACTGTCTGCATCATTTTCTTCTTATCAGTTGTATCAAAGGCTCTTGTCTGGATACTTCTTAATTTTACCTGGCTTTCGCTACTACCAAGAGCATTTACGGCAGGAGTTGCGCATCCAGACAACGTAATAACCAATAATAGAATAAAGACGGTACCGCAATAATTTTTTAACTTTCTCATATTTGCTGTGCCTCCAAAAATATTGCTTTAGATAAACTTTCATAAAACTTTTGATACATTGCCGGGTCTTTAAGAGTCTCTACCCTATTTATTTGACCAGCCATATTCCAAACAATTCTTTGGAATGTAACTCGAACGACTGTTTTCTTGCCATCTAGACTAGGCTTAGTAATAACTGAAGCTTTAATAACTTGAGCTTTATCGCACTGTTGGACAAGTTGGGGATTATTACCTAAACCACCTAACAAAATTGCAGCAAAAAGTTGGCTCTTATTAGTTGCATCGGCTTTTTTCGAAGCCGCTACAAAACCTACCTGCGTTTCACTTTCATCCAAAATAAAGCTCAAATCTTGCAAAACGCCGGCAACTGAAGTTATAATTTTTTCCTGATCAGTTGTATCATATTGCCTCATCTGTAACTGTCTTTTTTCTAGATAATCGTTGCTGGGCTTTAAGAATCCTGTAGGAACAGTGACGCAACCGACTATACCCAAACTCAGGAATAGGACAAAAAGTGATTTTAAAAGCCACTGCATTTTCTTCATACTATTATCTTTTAGAAACTTGAAGAATGGTACGCGAAGTCACGAACTTTTTTATCCGCATCGAATTTAATAACTACGGTTAGCGTTCTCTGTGAAGTTGAGGCTGCTCCTGAATTGCCGCCAACAGCTCCAATTAGTAACCAAACACCGCCATTGCTATTTGAATAAGAAACATCGGTAGCGATTTTATCATAAACCCAAACCTCTAGCCTATTTTCATCTGTTGAAACGATGTTAGGCGAACCTAGCACTTCAATAACCTGAGCAGACGGCATGCCAACATGGATTTCTCGCTGGACCTTTCCTACAGTCATCCTATCTCCAGCATCTGACTTAACTTGGTTTAAATGAGAACTGGCAGTTGAACAACCTGATAGAAATAATAGCCCTAAGAATAGGCAACATATTTTCTTCATAATATCCTCCTGTTAAAAAAATAGAGAGTTCCTTGGCATAGAAACTCTCTCTTAGAATTTAATAACCGCCTCATATCACTCCTTTACGGATACTTTTATATTACTACTCCTACACGCTTTGTAAAGTAATTTAATACTCTGATCCCAGAATCTTCTCTTGAATAGATATCTTGAACCAGTCATATTTTAACTTATTTTTTCTATAAACTCATCAACCGATAAACAATCTTTGTTTGGGAAAAGCTCCTTAGACGCCTTCTTCATAAAATATCTATCATTAGAAACTATACAATCAACATTATTCAAATATACAAGATATTCAACATCATCTTGAGCATTTGTATCAATCGGGCTGTCTTGGGCCTGAACTCCTTTGTATTGATACGCATACCAAACTACGTACATTTCACCTTCAACAAATTTATTGAAATGAGGACAAAGCTGCTCATGACTTTTCCAATAATTAACTAAATCTTCCTTAGGCTTTGCTGAACTAATACTCACCATAATCTTCCTAATAGCATTTTCTTCAAACTTATTTTCCAAATAATTTTGAAAAGTGTAATTTTTTTGTAATTTAACATTATCCCGTATTTCACAAAAAATCTTTCTATTTATTCCTTTTCTATCCTTCCAATTCTGATTATATTCTTTTACAGCATTTTTATCCTCTTCCTGAAACTCTCCTCCTTGGCAGAAATTTTGTAGTGTTTGCTTCAGATTGCGGTCTGGAACAAATAGATATTCGCTTGCTGGTCTACCCTCAAGCTCCATCGTATAAATTCCATCAGGACCCTTTACTGTGTTATAAAACCTACGCCAAGACAAATCACGGATGAAAGAGAGAATATCCTTAAGCTTATTTGGTGCTTTCCCTTTAGGGATAAAATGCAGGAACTCCTCTAATAGTATCGGCATCATATAAAAAGATAAGCTTCCAGATAAACATAATTCTTTCAATCGAGACCGTTGCAACTTAACAATGCTACTTTGGTCTAAAACACTATTATCAAATATAAATTTATAACTCATGTGATTTAAATAACCTATGTGTAGCTAATGATAACAAGAGCACAAATACTGCATAAGCACTGTCATCTCAAACAAAACGCCATCAAATCCCTTATCCTTCTTTAAATACTGCTTATATGCTTCCTCTTTGTTATTCTCTGATCCAGAATTACCCGCCACTCTACCCAACTACGGTTTCTAGTTCCTAATGGACAATCTTTATTATATCTCCCTTATTTCCAATCTTACCAATTCCATATTTTACATATGCCTTTGTCCAATCATTTCTGATTGCTTCCTGAGCCTCCTGTAATGACATATTCCCTTTGCATACCTGTTTATGCAACCAGTTCTCCAAACGATCTTTCATATGTGCATTCCACTTACCCGTATACGGTTCAGGCCATAAATTTTTTATATCATTTGACCCTCCAAGCTCAAGACTAATCAAATGGTCGACTTCGCACGGACAGGGAGAGTTATGTGGATCCATATTGTATTCCTGGTAAACCTGCCTTTTTTCCCTCTCAGGGACGTTCCTGACAGATTTAGAATAGCCTGAGATACATACATCTTCCTTTGCTGCATTTAAGATTGCCCCAGGAGTAAGGTTAGAATCTGGTAACGACCTATCCTGACCGGCATAAGCGAATGTTGTAATAAATAACAGACTAATAAATACTGCGAATATTTTCTTCATAAAAACCTTCCTGATACTCATAATTCTTACTCCTACGTTTCTAAATAGACAGGAATCTTCGTGCAAATATTAACTATAGCCAAATATCGGTAATAATACTAAATAACTTTTGATCATCATAATCCGCGGGCACGATATCAGCTGCGGGCCTATTGAATAGATTATAACCTTGTTTGTAGAAACCATTGGCTATTAATTCTGAGCAAATTAATCTTTTCTTATTAGCAAATATATTCTGCATATAAAGCAAGGGTCTGCCTAACCAAGCAGCAAGAGGAAACCATGCAAGCAATAGATAATCATACGGAGTATTATTCATTGTAGCCCACCACAAAGCAACTTTAATTCTTTCATTGTCATCTTGAAATGTTTTTCTCATGACTCTTATTTCAATCTCTTTGTCAACATAGTCCTTTTGCAAACTGCAAACCCTGGATTTTGGAATCTGACCTTCAACTAAATCATACCCTCCAATACTCCCGGCTACATGAGTCCACTTACTGCTTTCCCCATAACCCAACTTTCCCTGAATCTCCATTGTCGACTTTGTACCGCTTGCCACAAGGATTACGTCTCCAACTCTAACCTTATTAGGGTCTATCTGCTTATTAATTTTGTTTTCGACCATTTCACCCTCCAAAGATACTACTTCGTTATTTCAGAAAGTTTAATAAAATCTATGCTCTCTCCACTGGACCCCTACATTCAGGACAACAAATTGGAGCTGTCGATCTTCTCGTCTTTTCAGCTTCTCCCGGTTCAAATATTTCTGCTATAAATGTGTTCCCGCATCTTTTACAAATTTTACCCAAACAGGCAGATTATTTTAAAATCCTTTTCTATGTACAGCACTTACGTTAACATCCCCACTTACACGCGCATCGCTTGAATTATTTTTTGTAACTTTATCTTGAGCTGAAACTGCAACAAAAGCTTCTTTTAGCCCTGTCAACGTTTTGAATGGAATTTTTACCTTCTGAGTGCCTGCAATATATGCATCTACCTGGCCTTCGCTAAAGTAAATCATTAAATTGTTCTTGCCTATCGCAAACTCTTGAAGCTTTTCTTCCTTAGGTGCAGCTCCTTCCATGATCCAATTAGCGCCTACAGGGTTAGGCTCCCATTGCCTCTTAAGGTCTTTAATACAATAGCCCGAGAGCTGTCTTAAATAATCAGTTCCTGGATCAAAAAGATCTACTAGCCTTACTAAACTCATTCTTTTAATGTCGTAGTTAAAACCGTATACATCTGTGACTCCATGCGGTCCTCCTTCAAAACGATACTTTTCAAACCGTATGCTAATAAAGTGATCATCAAAGCGAATCACTTTAAAGCTGATTTCAAGTGTATTTCTCCAGGCAATCTCCTTAATTTCTTCTTTAGTATATTGTGAATCTCCTTTAATAAATGCCTTGAGATCATCATTCATCAGCTTGTGAACATACTGTTCAATCTCATTATTGATCTTTTGCCGTGTATCTAGAGATAGCAGCTTATCCGTAATCTTTGGATAAGCTGCAGTCACGTTATAAAAAGCACCATGTTTCTCAAAAGATGATTTCTCGTAGCCAAGATTGGGCGCATCCTTTGCAAAAACTGATCCGCTACAGAAGACAAAGATTAATAACGATAGATAAAATATCCTTTTAGATATCATCTTTTTACCTCCTATGATAATATAGTGCAAATATTAATTATAATTATATCTTGCATTGACCACTAACTCAAGATTTTATCAGGCTATTCGGAAATAGCAAACTCTACATTCACCACGGCATTGACTTTCTTTTCAAGTGAAGTTGTATCATTCATGCCATAGTCAGAAACATCAAAGGAATTAACCGGTGTTATCTGAAACACACCCATGCGGGCGGAACGGATGCTGCCTATTTTATTACCTGAGGCCTTAGCCATTGATTCAGCGCGCTTCTTGGCGTTCTCGGTTGCTTCAGAGAGCATGGCCAGTTTAAGCTCAGGAAGCTTAGTATAGAAGTATTCCGGAGCCTGAGAGATAACCTCAAGGCCTTTTTCTATAAGCTCGGTTGCCTGCCGGGAGACTTCAGTGACCTTAATGACATCGTTTGAGCGGACTTCGATCTCTTGAGCCAAAATGTAACCCTCTATTTCGTTAGTATTATTTCCTTTCTCATTCTTCTTATACAAAACAGTTGTTGTAACGGGTGCAATGATAATTTCGCTCTCCTTAACACCCTTATCAAGTAAATAACCCTTTACTGTCTTAAGGTCTTCTTTAAGCAGGTCAAAAGCACCTACCATCTTAACGTCCCTGCGCGAGAAACTTAGCTTCCAGACCATAGCATCAGAAATAATATTCTTCTCAGCTGAACCAGTAATCTTAATAACCTGTTCTGAGTATTTCTTCATCTGTAGAAGCCCCTTAGAAAGGATAACCGTTGAAGTAATTGTTGCCACCACAAAACAAATTCCCAGAATGATTATCTGGGTGCTACGCAGAACCTTGATGCCTTCCATACCACACCTCCTTATTTCTTGTTAATTCTTGACCATTTCTTAATGGATACACCCCATCCACATATTTGTTTTCTTTACATAAGCATCCTTATAATTTAATTTAATTTTATTTAAAGCTTTGTCTGAAGTTTCTTTATTATCATATATGCCGGCAACTACAATTATATATCCAGAAGTAAATTCTTTTCCATACTCACTTGAGTTCTCAAGAGAGATAAACTCCTCAGAATAACGTCTCGGAGAATACTTCCCCTTATATGACTCATCAGGTAATTCTTGTGAATAATATATCCCATCTTTTTTAGAGTATACTTTGTATTCATTATCAAAATTCAAACTAAGTATTTTACTGGCTTCTGTAGCGAATCTAACGGCCTCGTTATAATCCATTGTTGATTTTAAGATAAGGATGTACCTATCTTGATAGAATTCCTGATCCAAAGCTTCATTCGTAATAATATTCTTTTTACTTTGAGGAGCTGAAAATATGGTACAACCGGAACAAATAAAGCACAATAACACTCCAATAATAATTTTCTTCATTTTCCACCTTTCGGTATTTCACAACCTATTTATAAAACAAAAAACCCTCGCTTGGGCATACTCGCCTATAGCGAAGGTTTTACTTTTTTAACGTCCGGGACTTCCCCCTTCAAACACGGGACAAACCTAATTATTGTTTTCATATTACCACTACACCGATTATTGTCAATAAAATTCGGTTCTTGGCTTATAATTTTCTTTGTAATCGCCATAACCTCTTTACATCTCTCACATTCTACAAAATGTTCTTCTAACTGGCCTACCTTATCTTCAGGCAGTATTCCGTCAAAGTAACAGGCTATATCACTATCATCCGGACAATTATCCATATCTCCCCCCCCTCCTGCTATAATTGACGCAGGAAACAGTATAATCTAACTAAAATTCTTAAGTTTCTGCTAAAGGGGTGTATTCTAAATCTTTCATATTAAAAGTCCAAGCTACGGCCTCTTTTACTGTTTGCGCTGTTGGCGGCACACGAAGCGTATAATAGGCGCCAGTTGAGGGACATTTTACCTTTACAAGGTAAATCGGCTCTTCACTCTTAACCCAATTAATCCTTACCAGCTCTTGCTCACCTTCTTTTTCAATAACCTTATGCTTCATCTGCGAAAGAAACCGTTCATAACCAAACTCTTCAAGACAGAACTGGCGATATTGGGCGTTTTTGATTTCAAGTATATGATTTGCGTTTAATTTCTCATCTAAAATAAGTTCGGCGATTTCCTCAGGAACCTCTCTGCCGCTAAGATAAACTTTTGCAGAAACAAGCTCTCCCTGCTCATCCCAATACTTTGAAGGACCATGCCGAACACCGCGGGAATAACGCAATTGAAATTCCATTCTTCCATTGGTATGCCACCTACGCACAAAACCGTCAAATATTCCCCTGAGGTATTCCTCTTCTGACTCCAGCATACCGGACTCGCGCCAAATCCGACAGGCGCCATGAAGCTTCCCTTGTCGTGTGGGAAAATGAAATTGCAGCTTCCCGTTAGAAAAATACCCAAACGCATCAGCAAGATCGTTATTATTCAAATGCTTACGATATTCTAGTTTTCCGTTAAGCCAAGTAATGTTTTCTGTTTGATTAATCCCTAACACGCCTCCACCCCTCTGGTTCATATTCTCTCTGCCTGATAACTTTATATTCACCTGGCTCAAATTCAATTGCTTTATGCTCAGGATGATTGAGTGTTGAGATGCTGCCTGTTTCAACACTAAAATACAATACACCTTCCTTCTCATAAACTTCACCTAAGTCCAACTCATGCATATGCCCAGTTGCTTCGCCTTCAGCCAATATCCGGCTTTGCTGCTTTACTGTGCCTTCAGGAATTTTATCCACCTTTATTATCAACAAATCACCTTGGCGTTTCATCATTGCACACCTCCTTGTTAGTTATAATTAATTGCTTTTTCTTCCATCACATATTCTCTTCTTGAAATCACTTTGCCTTCTTTAAATATAACCTCACCCAACGGCGTGCCATCACTATCATAAGCGATAACTTTTCCGTTAAGATCCTTGCACGGATACTTACGGATCAACTTCATCCATTCTTTGTATTTCATAATTATTATCTTTGTTTTTATTACGAAGAAAAACCGATAATGCCTCTTTGACTCTTAGAATTAAACATCCCGTCTTTCTCCAAGTTGGCACCGAAAATCAAATCCTCAAAAGTAAGCGTATCAGTATTTCTTGAGATCATCTTTCTGAATGCATTTAAGACTGCGTTCTTGATATTGCCTCCTGAAAAATCATACTTTGCTGCCAGCATTTCAAAATTAACTCCTTCTGCCAGCTTTACCTTATCAGGAATATGTAGCTGCCAGATTTTAAAGCGTAGTTCCTTGGAAGGAAGCTCGAACTTTACCTTCAAGGAAAGCCTTCTTTCAAGCGCCGGATCAAGCAGGACATCCATATTTGTCGTAAGAATAATTATCCCCTTAAACCTCTCCAGCTCCTGCAACATCTCGTTTACAAACCTTATATCATGCTCCTCAAG
>Ga0182027_10003453_pt1 | contig 25049 bp, 22 predicted proteins | sample 712E1DmetaG_FD_121300 | JGI IMG/M metagenome (GOLD analysis project Ga0182027, IMG submission 121300) | Permafrost microbial communities from Stordalen Mire, Sweden - 712E1D metaG (Illumina Assembly) | ecosystem: Environmental > Terrestrial > Soil > Wetlands > Permafrost | place: Sweden...
CGTCGATTTCAGTGAATTGAGAGAAGGTGACGCCGTCACTTTCGAACTCGGCGAGACCCCTAAAGGTCCGGCCGCCACTCAAGTTAGAAAAGCTTAATATCTTTTTTAATATAGAGATAAAAACTACCGCTTCACGGCGGTAGTTTTTTTAAAAATAATAAAAGGGGAATTCACTGAATTCCCCTTAAAATAATTTACGAGATTATTTATTAGTTGCCGTAGAAAGCGTCGAGTTTAAAAGTGCTGGGAACGATCGGCTGTTCGAAAATTAATTGCACTGTCTTGGCGACCTGTTTGGTGCTGATAAAATCAGCGACCTTGGTTTTATATCTTTTTACTACGTCTTCGGAAAGTCCGCTCCATTCCCGAGTATCGACCGGGCCAAGCAGTAAACTGCAAACCTGAACTTTTCCTTCTTTACCCTCTTTGCCGTTAACGCTATTTCCGTAATTATTCAGGAAAGCGAAAGCGGCCGAATAAAAGGCTGCACCGGGCAGTCCGCGTTCCACGCATTGCCCGAGGATGTTGATAATTTTTCCGCCGCGGTTCATTATTTTTACGGCATTGGTAATCGCGAAAATATGCCCGCGGAGAATTGTTTCAGCCTCGAGATAGGCTCCATAATCAAAATTATGCGCTTCAATAAAAGGAAACGCCGATGTTACCAGAAGATCAAGATTGCCCGTAACATCAAGCACGTCTAGTATCTCTACAACGTGGTTAAGGTTGCATTTAATAATTTTGCCCGGGAGCTTTTTTGCTTGCTCACAACTGTGAAAATACGTTGAAGTAACGTTGTGCCCGGCTGCATGCAATTGGCGAACGATAGCTCCGCCAATGTCGCTTCCACCCCCGATAACCAAACAATTCTTGGCTAAACTCATCAGAAAACCTCCTCTTGTTTTTTGGTTTAAGATGCTTTGGGAATCGCCTTTCCGCAATTAAGTATTGTAAAAGAAGAATAGCACGTATTTAATACAGTGTCAATAGATTGTGGTAATGTCAGTGGTCAACGGGTAATAGCTATTGACAAATTTTTTAGGCTTGCTATTATAGTGTTATAAATACACTAACTATTATTTTTATGAATAATGTGCCAAAAAAATATGAACATGCCGTAATCGCCGTTGATGTGGTGATTTTTACGGTTGAAGAGGGGAAATTAAAAACATTGCTGATCAAAATGAAAAAATCGCCGTATGAAAAAAGCTGGGCCATGCCCGGCGGTTTGGTCGGCGGCGGCGAATCGGTTGATGACGCGGCCAAGCGCCACTTGCAGGACAAGACCGGCGTGAAAAATATATTTTTGGAACAGCTTTATACTTTCGGCGAAGTTGACCGCGATCCGTTCGGCCGCGTGGTGTCGGTCGCGTATTTCGCGCTAATCCCGAGCGCCGGCATAAAATTAAAAACCACCGCCGACTATCAGGACGTGGCTTGGTTTGATATCAAAAAAATTCCGCCGCTGGCCTATGACCATCAGAAAATTTTGGATTACGCTTGGCGCCGTCTGCGCGCCAAACTCGGCTATACCAATATCGTCTGCAATCTCTTGCCCGATGAGTTTACTTTGAGCCAGTTGCAAAACGCTTATGAACTTATTTTGGATAAAAAGATTGATAAGCGAAATTTCCGCAAGAAAATATTATCTTTGGGGCTGGTTAAAAAAATCGGTAAAAAAACAAAGGATGCGCATCGTCCGGCCGAGATATTTGCTTTTAATGAAAAGAAATTAATCAATGTAAAATTCTTTTGATTGGATTGATTTTCCGTGCTAAAATATTTTAGTAAGATAATAAATAGCAATAATATTTATGAGCCCAGAATTACTTAGCGAACGGCGCGAAATAATGCCCGAGCCTCACCTGGACCAGCCGGCCGCGGAGTCTTTTCTTGACCGCGATTTGGCCCGTAAATTTTGGCCGGAAAATATCGCCGGTAATGAAAAGTTTTTGGAGCAGATCGATCAGCGCCGCGAGCTTTGCGACAGCCTGGACGCTGTTATTAATAGTTTGCCAAGGCCGGATGTTCATCTTTCTGAAGCGATTAAAAACGGGCGCCTGAGCGAGGAACAGGCAGCGCGGATGTATTCAGCTTTGAATAAAATGCTTGAGCAAGGCCGTGACTATCAGCGCATAATTTTGTATTTGCCTTTTGAATTTTTGCCGAATGAATCTTGGCAGCAGGCTGAAGAAAATTTGCGCCAAGCCCTCGGGGATTTTAAAAATAATTATTTGGCGGCCTGGCACAATTTACTGGACATTCAGGATGTGCGAGCGAATTTTGTTGATGGCGATGTTTTGGAAGTAAGCCGGCGAAGCGGTGATTTGCCGCGTGTGGTCAAGGCGGCGCATCTGGCGCCGAAATTGGTGGCGAGCGGAATGTTGAAAGTTGAAGATATTGATAAAATAATTACCGAAACCGATGACCAACTTTTGCGAGAAAGTCTTGGCGAAGCGCTGGCCGTGATTGCTGATAAAGAAAATTCGGCAGAAAAAAAGCCGGCAGAAGCGATAACGCCGGCTGTCATTCAAAATCAACTTAGTGAAAAATTTAAAAATATTGATCAAGAAGATTTCGGCGATGCCAGTGAGAAGCGAAAAAAATGGCTGCAAGAAATGAAAATGCAGGAGGCGATTGATCTTACCGGTGAAAAAATCAGCGCCGCGATTTTAGACGATTCCTTGTCTGCGCCCGAAGGATATTTAAGTTCAGGTGAAAGCCGACAAGCTTTTATTGAAGGTGTGCGTTTGGCGATTGAAGCGGCGGCTGAGACCGAGCCGGAAAAAGCCAGCAGCCTATATTCGAAATACGAACAAAATTTATTGGAACTTTGGCGCGGCGATGATCGGGAAATTAAAAATCCGCTGGCGAAAACTTTTCGGCGCTTGAATAATTTTGGTATTGTCAGCAACGCGCAATTGGCCGACTTGAATATAATCCAGCCGAAATTGTCCGGCCGCCTGTCGGAAAATTTAGCCGCGGTTAAAGAAATGCCGGAGATTCGCGCGATGGTCGCGAAAAGTGAAAAAGACCCGGAATTATCGCGGCTGATTTATCCGGTAGCGATGGTTTACGGTTCAAGGCTCAAGGGTTATGGCGAAGCTGATGCCGATATTGACTTGGCGGTTTTTGTGAGGCCGGGAATTGCTTTGGCTGAAAGAGAAAAATTGCAAGAATTATTAAAAAATAATTTCGCGCATGATAAGATTGGCGGTCAGATTGCGGAATTTTGGCTGGAAGAAAGGGGGAATGAACTGGCCGTACGCGATTTGCCGGAACGGGATACGAAAATGGGCGAGAGTTCTTGGACGCACGTGCTTTTCGGCGCCGCCGGTGTTGGCGATGAGCAGGCAATGAGCGAACTAAGAGAAAAATTATTGGCGCCATATTTGCGCGAGACCGATAAAAAAATAATGAATCGTGAGGCGCGCGGTCTGTATCTGGAAGAAATGGAGCGCGATATTTTGCAATACCGGCTGATGCATAAAGGTTATGAGCGATTTTTTCCGCCGGCCGGCGGATTGCATTCGGCGCACGCCGATAAAGTTGACGGCGAGAGTATGTTTTGGGATTCCGGTTATCGTCAGCTGGCCACCAAACTTTTTGCCAGCCGAGTGTTTTTGCCGAAAATTAAAACATAAAAATAGTTTATAATAAAAAATTCCCCGGCTTATGACAGACCGGGGAATGTTAGTTAAATGTTTGGTGATTGGGACTGAGAGAAACAAACTGGGCACTGATGCCTAGTTTTTTTTCCAGCCAATGAACATAAGTTTGATAATTTTTTCGGTATAAGTTTTGTTCAACGATTTTAAGATTGGGCCGACAGCGGGAAAGGAAATTTCCCAAGTTCTGCTGGTGATCACGAGTGACTAAAGAACGAAAACGCAGATTGCCGTCGGTTCGCAAAAATTCGCGAGCCAGCAAATTGTCAGCCGGTGAAAATGAATATTTTTCAACTACCTTGACGGGACCGTTGTTAAACAAACGGTCAGTGTTAGTGATAACCAACTGATCAACGCCACCGCAAACTTGCAAAGCGTATTTGGCGAGCGGCAGGTCAAACCAGCCGATGCGGAAATCACTTTGCCATTCGCTGAAAACATTGTGACAATCGGGAATGGCTTTTTCCAAATTCAGATCATGGCTGGGAAACGGTCCATTGCCGTGCCGTGTGGCATAAGCTCTGATGACGCCGATTTTTTCCACCTCGCCGGTAAAATTCGCTTCGGCTAATAAAGTTAAAGCATTGGCAAAAGTGGTTTTGGTCGGCGTAACGTGCGGCCAAAAACCATATTCAGCATCTAGGAGCACTCCTTGCGCCCCTTCAAAAATTGAATTATTTTTTACGAGCATTTTTGCGAGTGCGGTTGCAGGCAAGATTCTCACTCCGCTTTTGGCCGCAAAATCAAGATAAGCCTGGGCCAGTTTTTCAACGTAATTCGGCCGCTGCAAGCGCTTTAAATATTTTAGCAATTGCGGACGACAGGGATTTTCATCAACGAGCTGTTCGGCCAGATCCAATTTTCGCAGCTGCAGGAATTTTAATTTTTCCCGCGTCAGCGCCAAATTTTTCAGATCGCCGGCGAAGAGCATCATCTCTTTTAGATTATGAAGATCGGAAACAGTTTCGCCAATGCCTTTGCCGCAACTGCTTTTGCGATGCGCATCGGCGGCGGTTTCTTTCATTTGATTAATGATGACTTGCAATGGCGTGATGATAGGACAGCTTTCGTCAATCATCATTCTCAACAATGGATCAGCGCCGATTTTTTCAGCCAAGATTTCCGCCTCGGCTAAAATATTGAGCGGGTTGACCAGCATAAATCGGGAAAGATAAGTTTCAACTCCGGGGAAAAACGAGCCGGAGCCGAATTGGCTGAAATTATGGTGGACACCGCGGCTATCGATGACATTATGAGCCGCTTGTGATCCGCCATTGAAACGGACGACTAATTTTGATCCTGTCAGTTCGGCGAGGCGGTGGACAGTTTGTCCTTTGCCTTCGTCGCCGAATCCCAGGCCGATCACTAAGCGAACTTGGCTCATAATTAATCCTTTCGGAACATTTGATATTTTCTCCAGGCGGAAATTGCTTGTTTGAATTTGTAATTGCAAAGACCGTCGGAGAACATGAAATTTTTATAACCGAACATTTCCAAGAGCTGCAGGTCTTCCCAGTCGGCGGCGGAAACTTCCGCGTCTTTTTCCAAACTGGAAAATATTCGCGAGGCTACGATAGCTTTTTTGTCCAGCCGCACTAATTCAGCCAGGTCGTTGTGAAAGTTGGCGCTGTCGCGGCTGTTGATATACCAATCATCGCGCGCCGCCACCAAAGTGATATTTTTCAGCGAGCTTAGTTTTCTGGCGGCCAATAACCCATTGTTATTTTCAATTTTCAGCGCCAGTGAAATTTTTTTATCGCCGGCAATTTCCATTATTTCCGCAATATCAGATTCGCGTTCAAAGAATGACAGCATAAAAAGTTTGCCGCCAAGCCGGAGAGCTTCGCGCAGATATTGGCGGTCAAGCCCGGTCAGATACGGTCCTTTAATTTCCAGACGGTCGGCGAAAATATTGGCCGTTTGGCCGGCGCCGAGAGCGTGGCGGGGGAGTGAATTGAGAAAAATAGATCTTCCTCGGGATTCGGCCAGCTCATACCAGCCATCACCGCGGAAATTTATTTCTGCCGGACGGCTGAAGGTGACGCTGCGATTCAAGCTGAGCTTACCGCCGAATTTGGGGTAAGACCAGTTATTAACGCGCAGCTGCCGGCCATCCAGATCAATCCAAATTCTTTCCGCTTTTTCTCCCGCCAGTGAAAACATTTTTTCCAAAGTTTCTCGCGGCGAGAAAGGCGAGTGCACGCCGGTGTTAAAACGAAAACCGGAAATTTCCGGACACGAGAAAATGTCGGCGATCACTTCTTGACGGACGATCGACGGCAGGGTCGCTAACAGTTTCATTCGTTCTCCTAGGGTTAATGGTTTGAAAAAGGGCCGCCAGCTGGTTTGCCGGCAGCCCCTTGTTTTGGATTTTTAGATTCTTCGCGATCGGCCTTTTTTTTTGTTTGCCGCTGTCGGCAATTCGGCCGCGGACACCGTAGCGGTTTTTACCGAAGCGGCCAGATTTTTTAACGCCGCTTCAACCATTTTACAGCGATGGTCGGTTTGGTCGCGATCGCGCATCTGCTGAATATATTTCGGCAGATTAATTTTACTGCCCGGTTCGGTGAGCGCGATTGCTCCCAGCATCAGATCGACGACGCCTTTGGGCTCGGCCAGCGATAAAATATTTTCCGTTGGCAGATATTTTCTCCACTGCGCCAAGATTGCTTCTTCGGCGTAGGCGGCGTAAACGTCTTTTTTTGTTTTGCTTTGTTCGCTGACTTTTTCATAATCAAACGAGCAGACCTCCACGTCGCTTTCCGGACCGCTTAAGCCAGTCTTGGTTTTGCCGGAAAAATGTTTGATCTCGCCGTTTACTTCCAATTCCAAATGGAATTCGGTAGCGCTTTGCGAACTTTCATGAAAGCGGAAATTCTGGACAAAGACTCGGTAGTTTCCGGGCCGCGCTTTGCCTTTGGCCCAGCGGACATTTTCCACGGGCTTGGTCGTCTCTCCGCCGACATTCATATCAACGTCCAGATAACCGCCGCAAGGAGCCTGCTTGGCGCCGAAATAGATGTGATATCCGCTTGGCGTGATGACATGCAAATCAAGATCATTGCGGTTATTCCACAACAGTGAAGCGCGGATATCCACGCCTTCGTACATGCCGCCGGCTTGCTTGACTCGTTTTTTTATTTCCGCGTCAACATCTTTTTTCAGTTGCTCAGCGCTCTTCTGCTGATAAATGAAAAAGACGCGATATTTTTCCTGCAGTTCGGCGAAAATTTGCTCGGTCGGTATATTTTGTTTCAGATTGTCGCCGATGATTGCTTTTACTTGGTCGGTCTTAACTTCCGGATACGGCGCTTCATCGCCGATAAAGAAAAATATTCCTTTATCGCCGCGTTTGAGGCAATCGAGAATCGATTTTTTGGCATAGAAATATGCCGCCAATTCGTATGATTCTTGTCCGGTACCGCCGCCGCCTTCTTCCAGCCAGATTTTGGAAAGCACATCATCCAATCGCATATCGGCTTCAAATTGGCCGACTTGCAATGGCGCTTGATCTCCGGAACTGGCATCGCCGACCGCGCAAAAACTAATTACTGGCTTGGCCGCTCCCAAATATGTTTGATTGAGCAGCTCAAAGAGTAATTTGGGAAGTTTTTGGTATATTATTACTGCATCTTCGCCGCGCGAACGAGTGACATCAATTGCCGGAACAATCGGTCTGGTTATGGGTATTAGTTTCGGATTTTCACAGCATTCGCGTTTGGCGTTTTTCGGTTCTAAGATTGGATCACAAACTTGGCGTTCCGGTTGTCGAGCTGATTGGATATCGGCTCCGGTATAGGTCTCGCGGGAACGAACAAAGATTTCTTCTCTTGTTGATCCGCCTTCATTAACATCTCTGTCATAAGAACCAGGGGCACCCATAGACAACTCCTTTGAAAATGTTTATTGGAAATAAATTATATCTCGAACTTCAAAAATTTATCCGGTCCCCACCATTGCTTGCGCAAAATACTCAAGCGATGATGCAGTTTCCAAGCGTCATCCGGACGCTGGATCGGACTTTCCATAATGAACCCTGCCAGAAAATTTTGTAATCCCGGATGGACTGAATTCGGCATTTCGCCGCTTTTTTCATTGCCGCCCAAAGCATAGATCATACATTTGCCAAAGGCATAGATATCCGAAGCCGGTATTGGCAGAGATTTTTTTTCCGCCACTTCCGGAGGACTAAACCCTTCTCGTACAAAGCGAAATGGTTGAGTGCGCTGATAAGCTGCGCCGGTCCAATCAAGAATAAACATATTATGATCGGGCGGAGTTATCAATAAATGTTCCGGAGCCAGATTACAATGGACTACGCCTTTTAAATGGGCATAGCCTAAAGCGCTCAAGCCGCGGTTCATCATCCAGGCCACGTGTTTGTCGAGAATGCCATTGTGCCACCGGCGCGATGTTAGGCGTATTTGTTCTAACGTCAGGACCTCGCAGCGGCGTAAGATTAATCCCAAACGGCCGTCGCCGGTTTTGAAGCGATCCAAGAGGATGGGCAGATGTTTATTCTGCGCGCCCGGATTTTTTTTGAAAATTTCCAGGCAAGCCGCTTCGTTTTCCAAGAAAACATTGTCCGCCGCTTCGGCGACCACCTTGGCGATCACTTGGCCGGTCGTATCATCGTAGTTGGAACAATAACCGGCATAGATCAAGCATAAATCGCCATCGGCAGTAGCTTCAGTCTGAAAATGATATTCCCGACTGTCGGTCTTAATGCCGAAATTTCCCGACCTGATTTTAACTTTTTTTCCATAATTGCCATTGCTGATTTTGGCCTGCGCAGAGTTAAAAAGTTTTTTTAATATTTCGCGCGCCTCAGCGGCCATTGTCCGCTCGTCAAAGTCGTTGTAAACGTCAGGATCCAAGATTGCCAGCAGAGAGTTATAGGTCCCCATGATATCGGCACGGATCGCTTCCGCATTTTTTTCGGTCAGCTCGCCGAAAATTTCTTCGGGACAAACGGCGTAGATTACGTCGTTGTAATTGCCCAAGAGCTGTTGATTAATTTCCTCGTTATCTTCCAAAATATCCTCCCTTGTTTATGTTTGTTTAATTATTATGTCGGCAATATTTTTTTGTTCCGCGCCGTAGTGCTGATAGCTGGGCCAGAATTTGGCCAAAAAAACTTCCCGCACTCGGTGCTCGCTGATATTATAAACTTTTGAATCTCGCGCCATGCGGCGCGCCATGCAAACTTCCTTGTCCGTATCCATATAAATCCTAATGGTATTATTATGAACGCCGGACAAAAATTTAATGGCGAACAGGCACTCGATTATCAGCGGATTTCCGGATTTTATTTTTTTTCCGTAATCGCTGACGATATGATTATCGCGGATATTATAATCGGGCGAGAAAATATCATGGCCTTGCAAAGAATTTTGCGCGTCAATTTTTAATCGCTCATCACGATAGGCGCCGGGGACATCAAAGAGAAATCCGCCGCTGGTATTTTTTGGCAGCAGGGGATCGGTGATATCCCGAAAATACAGATCGCCGCAAATCGCGGCCGACGCAGGAAAAATTTGCGCCAAACTCCGGCTTAAATAAGTTTTTCCCGAGCAAGTCGCTCCGGCAATAAGGATTAATGTTTTACCGATATTTTGACAGACCAGATTTCTTATCAAGTTAAGACAATGTGATTCGTTACATATTTTTTGCACTTGTTTTTTCTCCTTTTAATTTGAATATTCAATTGTCAAAGAACTCTAAAAATTACCACAGGAATATTTATTTGTCAATGTTAAAAATGGGTAAAAAAAAGAGGCCGAGCGATAAGCTGCTCGGCCTTTTGTAATCTAATAAATGTACGATTTAGAGGTCGTCGCGACTGTTGCGACGACCGCCGATGCCGGAAAGTCTGTGTCCGACGTCGGAATCATCATCGGAATCATCCGGATAATCCACCTGAAAGGAGGACCTTCTCTTGCCGGCCAGCGATTTCATGGTGTTCCACTGTCTGCCCGTACCGAGCGATGCCAGCTCAATCAGGAATTTCTGTTCGTCCATTCCGCCGGCCGCCGTATCTTTGATCGACATGGCATTCCAGGCGAATTTGGCGATTGTGTTTTCCGCCGCGATCATTTCGGGCGGCACTGCGCAATTCAGATCGGCAAACAGCTTTTCACGGCTGGGAACTCCGAATTGGCGGAAGTCTATTTGGTTAAGCACTTCCTGTATACCGTCCTTATCCAGGGCCAGTGCAGTTGCCGCATAAACGCCGGTTCCGGAGAAAACGCGATTGATTGAGTCTCCCAGGGTAAGCGCGGCAGTGCGTACTTGCGTTGCGTCGTAGATTTGAATCTCGCCGCTGAATGCTCCGGCGATTTGTTCGCCGACATCCATAGAATCCCGGCGGCCCTTGCGCCACACGTCCAATTCGATATAGAAAGCGTCGAGCGCATCCCAGAACTTATCGTTCATTCGCTGTAGGAAGCGTTTGCGTTCCGCGATCGTACAGGCGGAACCTTTGCCCTGCATCCACGACACTAAGGCACCATAGCGGCGGGCTTGCGTGAGGTTTTGCAGTTCAAAATACAGGTCGGGAACTCCTTCACCTACGGCGTCGGAAGCGTCTTGCAGCATTTTCATCATTTTTCGCGGAAGCTGGAAGTAACCATAGACGTCCGCTATTGTCGCCTTGACGCCGGTAAGGACAGTTAAGGCCTGAATGATTTGGGGTTTGATAGAACACAGGCTGGACAACCAGCTGGCGGCCGAAATCGGCGGTTCCTGCAAACGGACAGCTATCGCTGAAGTTGCGGGACGCGCACCGGGAATACTGATGGGTGCCGCGGCTGTCGCGGGTTTAAGCGCTTTAAGTACGTTTCTCGCCGGAAGCTTTTTTAATCCGGCGGCGATCAGGTCATCTTCGGTCAGGCTGGACAAGTCGTCCACGGATGTCGCTCCCAATTCATCTTTGATATAGATGATTGCCTTGGGCTCGACGCCAAGTTCTTTTAACTTGTCGCCGACCGGATCGGTGGACGCTGCTGCGGGTGTGGGGACTGGATCAACAGCTACGGTCGCGGCAGGGTCGATGGGTTTTTTGTCTTTCATCTGACAACTCCTTTTTTTAGGTTTACCGACAAATTTTGTCCTCTTCCGTCGGGCCAAACGAGACCATACGGATCGGGACGGTTAGTTTTTCTTGCAATGTTTCGGCGCAGAGTGAAAATAATTCATCAGACTCGGCGCCGGCGGGAATTTTGATGCTCGTGATTTCCGGCCGGCACTCGCTAAGTTTTTTGCCTAAGCGTTCTTGGTAGGAACGTTTGGCATCTTTAGTCTTTTCTCGAACACTCATGATCTGGCCGTCGTCCGTGAAGAACGGACCGTCGGCGTTCGCATAGCTGTCGCAGAGATGCCAGACGCCATTGTTTTTGATTTGGTCGAACCAGGTGATGGCCAGACCGTCAAAAGCGTTGGGACCGCCGCAAACTTGTATTGCATAGCGCAGTAAAACAAGATCTAAAGGTCCGACTCGGACTTGCCCTTGATAGCGATTTGTCACCTTATGACTTCCGGGTAACAAATTTTGCGCCATCGCGGGATCGTCGGTCGGCATTGGTCCGGCTCCGTGCCGGATTTCATAGGCGCGATGCACGCCGATGTTCACGATTTGTCCTTCATAACCGGCGTCGCGGAGCATTACCTGCGTAAAGCCTGGCAATGTTCTGATAGCGCTGGTGTGGGGATGAAAACCGTTCAGATTATCGGTTAGCACGCCGTGTGAACTTTCCACCACGGCCACGCCATCTTGGGAAAGAATTTCCCGCCGCAGATAGTCAGGGTCGACGATTTTAGTTTGTCGCCTAACCTCGCGGAACACTCCGACCACGTACTCGAGAAACTCATCGCTTTCCAACAGATAAATTTCTTTTTCCACTTCTTCGCGGTCATTAAGAAGAAAATCTCCTTCAATGATTTCCGCCAATTCTTTGCGGATTTGCTCGCGGACTGCCACTAGCATTTCTTTAAGATTAGGTCGTGAGATGTCGCCGGCGAAAATCGTTAGGTCGGGAAATTTTTGCGAATAGCGGTAGGCTTCGCCGGCCCCGGTTCCAATAGTTCCGCGGGGATTGTTGCCACGCGCCATTTCTTTTAAACGCGAGGCTATACCGTGATATGAGGTGGCACAAATAGCTCTTTGATCAATTGTTAGCAGATCAAAGGGATTATGAATGCCGAATTGGTAACGGAGATCTTGCGCTTCATTAATCAATCCTACCGGTGAAATTGTTAGGTTAGGGGAGATGTGTGTTTTTATTCCTTCGAAGGTGCCGCAACCCCATTGGCTGAACGCGTATTGTTCGCCGCGGGAAGTGCGGACACCGTGACTCCCTTGAAAGCCACCTTTTTTAATAATAGTGTGGGCGCACATCATCGTCGCGATTTTGTGCACCACGCCGCCTTTGCCACCATCTCCAGGACCGAGATCGGTGACGACGTAGATTTTTTCAGTCATTTGTCATCACCTTTCTTTGGTTTAGGTTAAAGCCAGCCAGACGATTTTTTTGCCGGCTTAATCGGTTTTTTTCCTGCGCTCTCGCCTTCATTCATTGGCCAAGGATCGGTTTTATTTTTGAATACATCGCCTTTTTGCGGTCGCTTTTTGAAATTGGGCAAAGCCGCTTGGGCGCCGATTGGGATATTGGCGACTGAATGGGCGACGATTTCCGCATCACCGGCACTGACGTTATTTTTTCTTAAAAAATCTTTGACGTCCGCCAACTGTAAGGTCGCTTCGCTAAGTCCGATGATGGTCGCTTGTACTTGGGGTAAGATTTCCGTGCGGGGAAGTTTTACGACGCGATTGGGGCCGAATATTTTGGTCCAGAACGTGCTTGTTTCTCGGTTGTTATCAACCTGCAGAAAAAAAGCATGCGCGCGTTTAAGTAAATCGTTAACAACTTCCCTGGTGTCCGGAATATCGTTTTTTTTCATTTGAAACTTGTTTTCTTTGACTTTCTCAAAAACTTCCGAACCGAATATCCGGATAAGTTCTCGTTCGTCGAGATAATCGCGAGCCGGCGCATCGGAAACTGTAAAGTCATACCCCTTCAGCCCGATGAGATTGATGTAGGCTGCGGTTAAATATGCAGCGCCGAAAATACCGTAGTGCGGATCTTCAGGTAGGTCACCACCATCGCGTTCCGGAACCATCAGCGTCAATTGCTTGACGATTTTTTCCGGTTCCATTTCAAATTGCGGGCGGCAAAGCACAAATCGATCCTGCACATCGCCGAAAATTCCGGTGGCGATTTGCTTGTCATAACCGGGTAAGGCGACTTCGCACGGCTCGAAAAGATTTTTCATGACGCGCAGACAGATATCAATGTTGTTACCCATACTGCCGGTCGTGTCGATGCGGGTTTCGATTGGCATCGGCGTTCCGACATTAAGGATAAAATGTCCATCCTTCTCGGTAAAACGGGGCAGAGAACGGCGGATGACGCCATAGCCTGCCGGGTCAACGAGAGGATTGAGCTTTCCGGTTTCATGGGCATGCTGTTCGGCTTTTTTTGTCGCCGGACCATCGTCGGAAGTTGCCCGTCTTGATTCTCTTTCGAATGATTCCCTTGATGAAGTGTGTTCTCCCATAATCATTCATCCCTTTCTAACGGTTTGGTGGTAAATGGATAAAATTCTCGTTTCCAAAGTGAATCGACCAGTTGATAGAAATCTTCGTGGGCCTTTTTTGCCTTACCGATAATCCCGCTTTCTAAGCGCAAGAGGTATTCCGTGTATGGTTTGAAAGCTTTTTCTCCGTCATCGGGAAAATAATTCCTCTCGAGATTGCCTCCTAAGGCGGTAATTACCGCCCGTACCGCTTTTGAAATTTCAATGCGCCGTATTTCCGCATCAATCGCGTCGTCATAAATAATCGCCTTTGACCAGTCAAAGATCAGCGCGTAATGCTGGTCCGGCTCGATCAAAATATTCGCGCTTTCCAGCATCGGTTCGACGGAAATTTTTTCACTTTGCGTCAGGACAAGCAATTTTAAAAGCTTGCCCAAGATCCAAGCGCTGGTGCGAAGATCAACTCGCAATCCGTCTTTTTCGGTCAGCTTGATAAGCGGCTCCAGATTATTTACCCGTTCCACGTTCCTGAATGCCAAAATGTTAACTTGGCGATTATCTTGCCCGGAAAAGATGAAACTGTCCACCACTTCGGGAAATCCCAAGTGATAGTTAAGCAATTTCTTCGGATCCTTTTTGACCTTGGCATATTCCATTTCAAGTTCGTCGGAAAGACGTTTAAGCTCTTTAAGGATAAAGACGTTGCGCTGAAGGTCGCCGTTATATTTGGCTTCCGTTGCGATTTGGAGCAGGCATTCGCGACCCGTATTTTTTTGTATGCATAAACACAGGCGGAATTCTTCTATTTCCCTCACCAACTCAACAACCTCATAAAGCAGGGGACCATTGGCTATTTCCATAGCATCCTCCTTTTCATAATCAACCTTCTTTCTTGTTAGGTTTTTGGTATTAAGATTTTCTGAAATTATTCAATTGTAATGATCTTTCAGAGCGCCGCAAAATTTTGAGGCGAAGACTTGTTCCGATTATATATAAGTAGGTCAGAAAAAGGCTTCGATTTCTCAAAATAACAAATAACGAAGAACCTTAGCATAATTATAAAAAATTGTCAACAAAATTTTAGCTTACGCTACGACGCGATATTATTGGCTTGTTGTGGATAAGTGTAAGTATGACACTATCTTATCATGACGAGAAAAAATGTCAACACCTTAAATATATGAATAATTACGGGGGATTGACAGGTTGTATAAATTTGCTATCATAGTGTTAATATCACACTAACTAATTAGCCCTATTTGACGAAAGAGAAGAATGGTAAAAAAGTACTTGACAATTTAATAAATATTTGTTAATGTCTAATGTTTTTCGTGCTTGGCCGGGTATCTTTGCAAAATCTCATTTTTATCTCTTAATTTTATTGGTACTGCCATGCCGATAGAATTAAGACGATAAAAAAATTCGTTCTTTAAAATTCGACAATATTAAGTTTTGTATTTCTATTTTTCCATCTTTTTCAAAGGAGTGTGTATGAAGAAACAAGGCAAACTGCCACTGCCAAAATGGTATGACCCGAAGCTGATTGGCAATCCGTTCTTTCAGCCGAATCCCATTATGATTCGCGATGAAGCTTATGCCATCGCCAAAAAATACGGTGTCACCACGGCGACACAAGACAAATTTCGCGTTCTAATTATTGATATTGATTTGGAACCGGATTTTACCTGGCCGTTCACGACCATCAATCCGGAAACCGGAATTGTTAGCCGGCACCTGTCGCCGATTTTCAAAGGTCGACCGGGCGCGGAAATTCCCGACTGGTGGAACAAAGGACCGAATCATTTTCTCTGGATGGATGAAAAATTCAATCCGGGAGATTTCGTTAGCGTCGTTGGCGGCCGTTTGAGCGTCACCGGCGCCTGGAACGATACGCGGCGGCAAACAGAATGGGATTTGGCCAACACGCATCGGATAACCGCGCGGATTGCCAGCTTTGACAAACATCCGCTGACCATGCGTTGTGATATGCATTTTTACGAAGCGCGAGCGAACAATCCTTATGGTTTACCAGTCGGCGCCCATCCGCATAATTTTATGGATGGTCCGACGGAAATGTTTCCCAAGATCACGCCCGAATCGCTCTGGCATCCGAAGTTTAATCCCGAAGGCTGGTGGACGCCGCTGGCGCTCAACGCTCGCGATCTGGACGAAATTTGGTTTTACGCCAAAACCGTCCGTGTCATCTATCTCTGGAACATGCATTGCCCGTCACATACAGGCGGCTCCATAATGGATCCGGTGGTGATGGCGACGATCATGCATCATCATTTTATGCGCGGACGCATTGCCGCGGAACCGTTCTGGATCGAGAAAGGTAAGTCGTGGCGCGTTGACGCTTTGGGAATGCACAAGTCGGAATACGCGATTACCGGCGATCCGCTGACCCAAGCCGTAGCCAACATCGTGGACATCATCGATTGTCGGCGGGAATGCGGCGAGCGGCCTTATGACCTGGTCGTTTATCGCGGTCAGGCCAAGTCGCATTGCAAATTAAAAACAGTCACCCAAGGCATCGAGCAGTGCGTGGAAAAAGGCCGTCAGGATTGCATAGAAAAAATGGTAATGCTCGATGATTGCAGTTCGAACATTATCGGCTTTGATGAAGCGAGTAAAAAAGCGTGGAATGAGTTGCGGGAAAAATATCATCTGCGCATTGAAACCACTGAAACGCTGGACTTGGAAGAAGAAGCCAGAAAAGCGGCTTAGTATTGCACAAAACGCGGAAGGGATTTTATCAGTAAAATCCCTTCCGCAACTTTTTTAAAAGAATTACGGCGGAAAATTTTTCGGCCTTAAATCTTTATCTTTAAGTTTTAAACTTGAAGATCGCACTTTGAAATATTTTTTGAATTTTTTTAACTTAACCTTTAAGGAGGTTGATTGTGAGAAAGCTTTCAAAAAACGGATCAATCGTGAGATGGAAAGACGGCACCGTGGCTGTTCGCGTCGGGAAAAAACCCTGGGGCGATCAGGCCGGCGTTGTTTGCGTCAATCAGTCCGATCCGGAGAACGAGCGGATCTATGAAAAAGCGTTCGAAAACAAAAAGATTTATTTGTCGCACGAATACGAAAAAGCGATCGCTGAAGTTATCGCTCAGCCGGATTCCGTGGTTTTATCAATGAACGGCTATTCGCAAATTACCGCTGAGCAATGCGTAAAATACGGAGTCCAAGCCGGTGATTACGAAGAAGCCTGTTCGGCTATTTTACGCGAAGCGATTATTCGTCTGAAAAAAACTTTTTCCGGCGCCAGTTTGAAATTGGTTTATGGAGCGTCGGATACCGGTGTGGACAAAGCGATTGAAGTTGTGGCCAGAGAATTCAATCTGACCTTGCTCGGTTTCTCCTGTCCGGAATTTATGATGTATGTCAAAGATGACGACATTCCGGTCTATGTTGCCAAGACAATCGCGGACTACGCTGATTTTTACATTCGTTCCCTGGATTTGTTGATTGCGACCGGCGGTCGAGCCCATGCTTTGACTCACGACATTTCCGCCAGCTGTGTTTACAATAAGCGGATCCATTTCATTGACGTGCTGAACAGTTTGTCCAGCACGGGCGGCGTGCCGGCGACAATCAGCGATGGCAAAGGCGGATACAAAGTTGATAACGCCGCCGCGGCTTTTGGGAGAAACATTTCATTTTTTTCTCGGGATGACGCTGTTGCCAATATGCCGAATAGCGGCGATAAGTGGGATGCGATTTTTGCCAATGTTAATTCGGTAGCGGTGGAGGTTTGCCGGCAAAAAATGAGTCCGGCGAGAAAATTCAAATAACTAAGGAGTTTTTATGAAAGACGGAATTGTTTCATTGTCCTTTTCGCGAGCCGGCAATAATATATTCATTGACGGTTTGCCCGGAAGAGTTGGATCGCTGCAATACGACGAAAGAATGTCGAAAGAAGATACTGCAGCCGACCACGGTAAACGCTCATTTATCCGAGCTTCGATTAACGGTCGTTACGGTATAAAAGTTTTTTTATTCCGAATGAAGGATTCGCAATGGCTGGCCTGTTGGGAGACCTCAAAAAAATTGGGCAAAATCAAATATGATCCTTGGGATAATTTGGGACCCAATTGTTTTGTTCAGAACATGTTATAAACGAAATTATCCGGCAATAAGATCTGTAAAAAGATTTTATTGCCGGAACTATTTAAAGAACTGCGGCGAAAAATTTTCGCCTTAGATCTTTTTCTTCAAAATATTATTTTTGAAGAATGCACTTTAAAATTGAAAATAATCATCTAACTTTTAACCAAGGAGCTGCCATGAAAAAGATTGGCATTTACGGCGGAAGTTTTAATCCGCCGGGATTGCATCATTTTTTTATAGCAAGTGCGGTTGCGGCATTTTTTAAACAGCTCTTGATAATTCCTTGTGGATTTCGAGAGGACAAAATTAGTTTGGATTTAATTTCAGACATTCAGCGAAGTCATCTCATCAGTTTGACTTTTAAAGATTTAAAGAATGTTTTTGTAAATCACGCCGATTTGCTTCGAGGTGTTTTTACTCCGACCTGCGAAATTCAAAAAATCTATGAGCGGCAAGGAGAAATTTGGCATATCATCGGTCATGATTTGGTCGAGGGTGGCGCCGAAAACGAATCGGAAATTCAGAGGAGTTGGCATGAGGGCGAGTACATCTGGCGGAATTTAAATTTTGCCGTGGTGGTGCCGGCCAATTGCTGGCTGGCGGAAAAAGATTTGCCGCCGCATCATCAGGTTATTCCGATGGAAGCGCTGACCGGACGCAGTACGCGAATTCGCGAACTGATTGCCCGAGGCGAGCCGTTCGAGCATTTGGTAATGCCCGACGTCGCCGAGTATATCAAAGAACATCATCTTTACGGTTATAAAAATCTTTAAACAAGGAGTTTGCGATGAGTGAGCAAAAACGGAAACGGCTTTATGACGGCTATCTCAAAGTTGAAAAAGATTCTGAGACCGGCCACGAAATTTTAGTCGCCACCGATTCGGTGGGAGTCCTGATATATGATATCGTGTGCAAAAAAGTGATTCTCGTTGAGCAGTCGCGCGATCCAATGAAAGGCAAGACCGACGAAAAGGGAATGATCATTGAAGTTCCTGCCGGTCGCTTTGATTGTGATCTTGGTTTAGTCAACTTGGTAATTAAGGAAATCAAAGAAGAAACCGGAATTGATATCCAGGCTTCCGACATCGAACGGCTTAATTACGGCGAACCGCTGGCGCTTTGCCCGGGCACGAATACGGAACGAATGTATTTGGTGGCGGTCGAGCTTGACCTGAGCCGGGTCGTTCAGGATGATAAAGTTTACGGCGCGGCCGGGGAGAACGAAAAGATCCATCGGCTGGTAATTTCCATAGATAAATTTATCAGCATGACCCATCAGGATATGAAAACTTTAACCTTGGCAAATTTCCTTCATGCCAAAATGTTGTATGCCGAGCTTGCAAGACCGCGGCAATCGCTAGATCAATAAATAAAGTTTGTCCAAAAAGCAGAAAATTTTCACTCAACAAAGTTGCGAAAGGATTGATAATCATGATGAAACTTAATGAGTATGATCCGCTTGATCCATTGGAGACTGATTTGTATCAGTTGACCATGGCATATGCATACTGGAAAGCCGGGCGCCACGAAGAAGAAGCGGTGTTCGATGTATTTTTTCGGCGCTGTCCGTTCGGCGGAGAGTATGCGATTTATGCCGGGCTTGAGGAGGTTCTCCGTTTTGTGGAGAATTTTAAATTCACTCCGGAAAAAATTGATTGGCTTGAATCAAAAATGTTAGGTTGTGACAAAGGATTTTTTCGCTGGTTAAAAGGAGTAAACTGCGAACGAATCAAGATTGATGCTCTGGAAGAAGGAACGATTTGTTTTCCGCGCATACCAACGATGAAAGTCAGGGGGCCATTGGCGATTGCACAGATGCTGGAAACCGGATCACTGACATTAACAAATTATCCGACACTAGCCGCTACTTGTGCTAGTCGGATGCGTCTGGCTGCCGGTTGGGATAAAACGCTTTTGGAGTTCGGTTTGCGCCGAGCCCAAGGTCGCGACGGCGGTCTTACCGCTTCCCGCTATTCCTTTATTGGAGGTTTTGACGGCACGAGCAATGTATTGGCTTCGTATCTTTTCGATATTTTAATGAAGGGTACGCACGCTCATTCATTAGTGAGCTCCTGCCAATCGCTCGCCGATTTGTCTTCAACTAAGATTAAGAGACCGGACGGCAGTGAGATTGAATTTGTTCAGCGGGTTCTTGATTGGCGCGATTTCGTCTGTCAAAAGTTGGGATTATTAAAAACCAACGAAGGCGAGTTAACGTCGTTCATAATGTATGCACAGGCATTTCCGGGAGGATTTTTAGCTTTAGTCGATACTTATGATGTGCTTAAATCCGGCGTGCCGAATTTTCTCGCGGTCGGTTTGGCGCTTTTAGAGCTTGGGTATAAACCGGTTGGAATAAGGATTGATTCCGGTGATCTGGCCTATCTTTCGCGGGAAGCAAAAGCCCAAATGAAAAAGATTTCTGAAGCATTGCCGGCAGATTATGTTGCCTGGAAGAAAGTGCTTAATGAGCAAATAATAATGGGAAGCAACGACATTGATGAGGAAATCTTACTGTCTTTGAAACAGCAAGGGCACGAGTTTACCGGTTTCGGTCTTGGTACCCAGCAAGTGGTGTGTGCCAAGCAACCGGCATTGGGCGGAGTTTATAAACTTGTGGAAATTAATGGCAGATCGGTAATCAAACTTTCCGAGCAAATGGAAAAGGTAACGTTTCCGGGAGATAAAATTCCTTATCGTCTGTTTGACAGGGAGAATATGCCCATCCTGGATTTAATGACTTTGCTAAACGATGAGCCAAAAGCCGGTGTTACTGTGACTTGCCGGCATCCGTTCGTTGAAACAAAAAGGGTGCAGGTTTTGCCGAGTCGCGTAATGCCGTTGCATTACAGAGCTTGGGCTGGTCAGCGTACGAGGCCGGCATTATCGGATGCCAAGATTCGTGAAAACGTGATTAGCAATATTAAGGCGATGCGTCCTGATCATTTGCGATTATTGAATCCGACGCCGTACAAAGTGTCACTTTCCGAATCGCTTTATGGGTTTCTGCATTCGCTTTGGCAGGACAATGCCCCGATTGCTATTATTCAGTAGTTTTTTTGATTATTTTCAATTAAACCAGCAGATCAAATTCTTTCCAAAGAATTTGATCTGCCTTTTATCAAGCCGCTTATTTTAAATAGGCGATTTGCCAGAAGAATGTTCTTTAAATCATGGAAAGGAAAAATAAAGTGAAAAAGATTTTTTTGGTGACCAAAGAAGGATTTTTTGCGCCGGATTTGATTTGGAAATTTTTGCGCCGATTTCTGATTGTTGATGATCAGCAAGCGGCGGATATGATTTTTGTTTTAGGCGGCGACGGCACCATGCTTTCGGCCATTCGCGCTTATTGGAAACTAGGGAAGCCTTTTCTCGGCATTAATTTCGGACACGTCGGATTTTTAATGAATGATAACACGCCGAAAATTTTGGCGGAAATTACTGAAGACAAATTCGATGTGGTGGAAAATCAGATGCTTTGCGCTCGTGTTTTTCAGCCGGGCGGATCTTGGAATGAATTTGCGGCCAATGATTTTTATTTCCGCATCGGCACTAACGGTATGATGGCCAAAATAAAAGTGACCATCAATAAAAATCTTCGTTTTGATCCTTTGGCTTGCGACGGCGTTATCGTTTCCACGGCCGCCGGCTCCACGGCTTACAACGCCTCAGCCGGCGGAACGATTCTGCCGATTGGCACGCCCAATATCGTTTTGACCGGAATTTCTCCGGCCATCTATCATCGTTTCCGCACCATTCAGTTGGCCGGCAATACGGAAATAATTTTAGAGCCGCAGGAAACCGACAAGCGTCCGACTTATTTTTTCGCCGACGGCCAGAAAGTAAACGGCATCACTCGCGCCAAAATAACTTTGTCGCCGGAGATCGTGCGCCTGCTTTACGCCAAGAGCGAAGATTACCACCAGAAAGTCCAGGACATCCAATTTCCCGATTGGAAAGTTTGATTAACGTGGATTGAGAAAATATCCTCAATCCACCTTTTATCGAGTCGCGTATTTTTATAAATAGGCGTTTCGAAAAAAGATTGTACATTACAACTAAATAATTCATAAATCTTTATCCAAAGGAGTGTTTCTTATGGCGCAAAAATTATTATTTTACTGTCCACAAATGACGGAGATGATGAATGCGATGACTTGGAAAAATTCCGAGTTTAAACCCGGTTGCATTAAATGGCATGAGTTTGAAGGGGAGTGGCCGAATAGTTTTATCGAAAATGTCGAAGAGGTTAAAAATAGCGATATTTATTTTTTCGCCTCTTTTGACAACCCGACCCAATTTTTTCGGCAAGTTTCAGTACTTTCTTCCCTTTGGTTTTATGAAGCCAGAACCCTCACGGTCATTCTGCCGTTTTTTCCAACCGCGACCATGGAACGAATTGATAGGCCCGGAGAAATCGCTACCGCCAAGACTTTGGCGCGAATGCTCAGTTCGATTCCGGCCTGTGCCGGCGGTTTGCCGAAGATCCTAATTTTTGATCCGCACAGCCAGACCCTGCCGTTCTATTTTGAGAAAAATACGGTGATTCCAATTTCGCTGTCAGCAATGTCGCTGGCGCGCAACGGCCTTTCGTATTTTCCCCGAGGAGCGGCTGTGGCCTTTCCTGATGCCGGTGCCAGAAAGCGATTTGGCAGTATATTTTCCGATTACCCGCAGATTGTCTGCGATAAAATTCGCATTGATGGCGGCGACGAAAAAATTGTCACGATCAAAGAAGGTGATCCGCGAGGCAAATCAATTCTCATCATTGACGATTTAACGCGCAGCGGGGAAACAGCGGAAGAATGCCGCAAAGTTTTAGTCGCGGCCGGCGCTTACAGCGTCAGCGCTTTTGTGACGCACGGCGCGTTTAAAAAAGACGTTTGGAAAAATTATTGCTATTTGCCGGAAGAATATGACCGGGCCAAACATTTTTTAGATTTCGTTATTACTGATTCTTGTCCGGTGCAGGCCAAGATTGTCTGTGGCCACAAGCCGTTTAAGGTTTTGTCGCTGATCGATTTGATCTACAAAGCCATCAAAGAATAGAAACATTCAATCCTAAGGAGAAGATAAATGAAGTTAGCAAAATTTATGGACCCGCGGACATTCGGATATTTCCGCGTGGCCGCGTTCAGTCCGCGCGAGGCTGTCGGCGAACCAAGAAAGAACGCCGACAGCATTTTGGACATGCTACGAAAATTAGTTGCCGAAGAAGTGGATTATGCCGTCGGTCCCGAATTAGGGATTACCGGTTATTCCTGCGGTGACGGTTTTTTTAGTCAAGTTTTAATCAAAGGATCCGAAGAAGAGTTGATGCGTTTGGTTAAAGAAACACCCAAAGGAATCATTGCTACGGTCGGTCTGCCGATTCTTTACAACAGTTTTCTTTTTAATTGTGTTGTAAATTATACGAGAAACAAGATTCTTGGCATTGTGCCAAAATCTTATTTGCCCAATTATCGTGAATTTTACGAAAAGAGGCATTTTGTCGCCAGCGAAAATTTGCCGCCGCTTCCGAGCGGTTGCTATATTAATTTCGCCGGTCAAAAAAATATTCCTTTCGGCATTGACCTGCTTTTCGTTCAAGCGGACGGATTAGTTAAAATTCACAATTCAATTTGTGAAGACGATTGGGTTCTGATTCCGCAAGCAAGTTTTGCGATTCTGGCCGGTGCCAATATTTCCGCGAATTCTTCAGCGTCGAATTTTACCATCGGCAAAGAAGAATATCGCCGGAATTTGATGAAGATGATTTCCGGTACAGGATTGTGCGCCAAAATCTATGCTTCGGCGATTGATGAGTCCAGTACCGATCTAAGTTGGGACGGCCAATGTATGATCGCGGAACGCGGGGAGATTTTGAAAGAAGGCGAGTTGTTTCACAAAGGAACCTACATTATTTCCGATATCGACGTAACTTCTTTGGTGGCCGATCGAATGATGCAAGGAAGCTTTGCCGACAACGCTCGCCACAATCAAAGAATCTTCCGCCAGATTGAATTTCAAAGCGGTTATAAATGCGGCGAGAATATGACGCGTAAAGGATTTTACCGTTATGTTGACCCGCACCCATTCGTGCCTTCTGATCCGGCTACCTTGAATAAGCGCTGCTTGCAGATTTTTAACAGTCAGGCAAGCGCTTTAATGAAAAAGTTGAGCAGTTTGCCGGCTCGTTTACGCCGGGTTTTTATCGGTCTTTCGGGCGGTTCGGATTCGACGTTGGCACTTTTGGTCGCGATACATGCCTTTGATAAATTGAATCTTCCGCGTCACGACATTGTTTGCATTACTATGCCCGGTTTTGGTACTACCAACGACACGAAAAAAAATGCCGTTGATCTGGCTAAGGCCTTGGGCGTGACATTACGGACGATTCCGATTAAAAAATCGTGTCAAGTAAGATTCAAGCAGGTCGGTTATGACGTGGAGAAAGCTTTTGCCGAAGGCAAGACTTTGCCCTTTGAAAATATCCAAGCGTGGGACAGGACTGATATTCTTTTTGCCAGCGCCTGTGCTGATGGTGGAATTGTTTTGGGAACCGGCGATCTTTCAGAGCTGGTTTTGGGATGGTGCACTTTTAAGGGCGATCACATGAGTCATTACGCCATTAATTGCGGTGTACCAAAAACCTTGGTTATTCATTTGATCAAGTGGGCAGCCGACAATATATTTGGCGAAAAACCAAAAGTGAAGAAGCCATTGCTTTTGATAGTCGCCACGCCGATCACACCGGGACTTCTGCCTGCCAAGGACGGACAGATCGTGCAAAAGAGCGAGGGGATTAATGGACCATATGAATTACACGATTTTTTCACTAAATGGTTTGAGCGTTTTGGCTTTGAGCCGGTTCATATCGCCAGACTTTGTTTAGAGGCGTATAAAAATAAATATGAATTGGTCGAAATAAAAAAATGGATGAAAGTTTTTCTTCTCCGTTTTTTTTCCAGCCAGTTCAAGCGCAATTGTGTTCCGGACGGCCCGAAAGTCGGAGCAATATCGGTATCGCCTCGGGGTGATCTGCGCCTGCCTTCGGATATGGATTGTTCGGCCTTTATGCGAAACTGGGAAGAAATCCCCGACGAAATTGATTAAAGTATTTTTAAAAGGAGAACAAGAAATGAATATCACGATTGATTTCGGAAAACTTCCGGATTATGCCGTGATTACCGGTGTAGGTACTGTCGGTTTAAATATCGTCAACGCTGAAAGAAAGCTCGACGATCGTCCGAGAATAGCGATTCTCAGAAAAACAGTAGCCGAGGTTAAATTACTGATCGCGGAAAAGAATATTGGAGAAATAACTATCGACAATATTATTTTTCCCAAACTATAAACTTAATTTGCCCGCGCCAAGCCAAAAGCTAGCGCGGGTTTTTCTTTTGATCAAACTAAGCGCGGCACAGTTCAAATTAAGACCGCTATTTTATTTCGCAGGAACGTGCTATGATTATTGCATAAAATAATTAATTAACAAATTTTTTTATGATGACAAAAATAATAGGCTTGGCAGTTATGTTTTTGGCAGTCGGTATATTCGCAACGGGTTGTTCTTATCCTTGGACAAAAGCGGTGCCGGTGGTTAATCCCACGCCGATTGTCGGCAATGATCGCGACGCGCACGGCTGTATCCCTTCCGCCGGATATTCTTGGTGTGAGGTGAAGCAAAAA
>Ga0182027_10003454_pt1 | contig 25041 bp, 20 predicted proteins | sample 712E1DmetaG_FD_121300 | JGI IMG/M metagenome (GOLD analysis project Ga0182027, IMG submission 121300) | Permafrost microbial communities from Stordalen Mire, Sweden - 712E1D metaG (Illumina Assembly) | ecosystem: Environmental > Terrestrial > Soil > Wetlands > Permafrost | place: Sweden...
CCGGGGTGGACGTTCCGCACTATTGCTATCATCCCAAGCTCCCCACCGCCGGCAATTGCCGCATGTGCCTGGTCGAATTCGGCACCCCGGCCATCGGCCCGGATCGCCAGCCGGTGCTCAACCCGGACGGCACGCCCAAGATCGTCCGTTCGGTTTTGCCCTACGAACCCGGCACCCCGCGCGGCGCCATCGCCTGCGCCACCCCCATCTCGCCGGGCATGGAAATCTATCCCGGCTCCCCCGCCACCCGGGAGATGCGGGAGGCGGTGCTCGAATCCTTGCTCATCAATCATCCCCTGGACTGTCCGATTTGCGACCAGGCGGGCGAATGCAAATTGCAGGAGTATTCGGTGGAATACGGCCAGGCCGCCAGCCGTTTTGCGGAGGAAAAAGTCCACAAACCCAAGCAGGTTGACCTCGGCCCGCGCATTATGCTGGACGACGAGCGATGCATCCTCTGCTCCCGCTGCATTCGTTTCACCCGCGACATCGCCGGCGACGACGCCCTGGGTTTCAGCCAGCGCGGCAGCCACAGCACCCTCACCCGCTATCCCGGCAAGAAATTCGACAACAATTACACGCTCAACACCGTGGACATCTGCCCGGTCGGCGCCCTGACCTCCAAGGATTTCCGTTTTCAAATGCGCGTCTGGTTCCTCAAGGAAAGCCAGAGCCTCTGCACCAGTTGCGCCACCGGCTGCAACATCGTCATCGGCTCCCGCGAGGACAAGGTCTATCGCTACGAACCGCGCCAGAACGACGCCGTCAACTCTTGCTGGATGTGCGACCACGGCCGGCTCAATTACCAATGGATCAACCGCGACGACCGGCTCACCCGGGTGCAGGGCGCCAAGTTCAAGGCGGGGGTCCCCGAAAACGCCTGGAGCGACGCGTTGGGCCAGGCCGGGAGTCTTTTGGCCGGCGCACGCGCCGGGTCCGCCGCCATCGTCGCCTCCGCCCGGCAAACCAACGAAGAACTGTATCTGTTGCGAAAGCTTGCCGCCAAACTCGGCGCCCTCACCGATTCGGTCCCGCGCGCCGGCGTGGCGGACGCCCTTTTGCTCAACGCCGACCGGAATCCCAACAGCGCCGGAGCCAGGTTGGTGGGGATTTCGCCCTCGCCCATGGGTTCCAACCTTCCAAAAATCGCGGCGGGGATTCGTGGCGGAAGCATCAAGACCTTGCTTGTCTTTGGCGAAGATGTTACCCAGCATGGCATCGGCGTGGATTTGCTGGACCGGCTGGAGACGCTGATTGTGAGCGACATCCTGCCCAGCGCGACCACCGGGCGGGCGCATTATTTGTTGCCCGGCTGCGCCCATGCGGAAAAGCGCGGCAGTTTTGTCAACGCCAAAGGCCGGGTGCAGCGGTTCCAGCAGAGCATCCAGCCCAAGGGCCAGGCGCGTGCCGAGTGGGAATTTCTGCACGAACTGGCCCGCGGCCTGTGCGGATTGGAGGGCGTCACCGGCATTGAAGGCCTGTTCAATCAAATGGCCGCCGAGGTCCCGGCCTTCCGCGGCCTGACCTGGGCCGCGCTGGGCGAGCTGGGGGTGACGATTCAGGTGTAATGGCGATGAAAAGCGATCTTCAAATAAGGGCCGAGTCCCTGGCGGAGGAATTTAGAACGAAGGGCCGCAAACCCGTTGTGATTGAATTCGCCGGCGCTCCCAAGGCGGGAAAAACGAGGACGTTATCGAGCCTGCGGGCCTTCTTGAAACGGTGCGGTTTCAAAGCAGAGGTGGTGATCGAACGAGCCTCGATGTGTCCAATCCGCGACAAGAAGCACGCGAACTTCAACATTTGGACGGCCTGCACAACGCTGGCGCAGATCCTGGAAAAAACTCAATATCAACATGAACGGAATCCCCACCCGGATTCGCCGGAAGTTTTGATTCTGGACCGCGGCCTGTTCGATGCGCTGATCTGGCTGGCGATGATGGAGCATCTGGCCCGGATAAAAAAGGCGGACCGGGAGATCGTGGAGAGATTTTTGCTGATGGAGGATTGGCGCAAGCGCGTATCTGGCGTAATTGTCATGACCGCGTCGCCGCGAGATTCCATGTCGCGCGAGAAAGGCGACCTGCCTGTTGAAGGGGTGACCGGATCAATCATGAACGAAGAATGGCTGTCACGGTTTCGGGTGAACATTCTCGAGACATGCGACCGGCTTAAGGGATCGTTTAGAGTTTTTCAAGTGGATACCTCTCAAAAAGAGGCGCAAGGAAAGCCTCAGCACACGGCTGAGAAGGTGGCTGGCATTGTCCTTGACCTGATTGCCGAGCAGTTGGAGGAGGACATCCTCTGCGCGGCAAAATCAGAGGTTGCTGCATTGTTTTCCGGGAAAGTCTGCGTCACTGGCCAAACTGCGATGGCGGTTGCCGGGCACTTTGTCAAAAGTGACAATTATGTTCCGCGCGCCAAGGCAGAAAGATCAAAAGACTTGTTGCAGGCCCTGCCCATCGTCATCGTGAGAAATAAAAGCGGGCGCGTTCTGCAACTGCGCCGGCGCGAGAGGTCTCCAGAGAATCCGTTGAATGACCGGATTGTAATATGGGCGGGCGGTCATGTTCGCAAGGAGGACGCCACCAACGGCAACTCTCCTCTTATCCACGGCGCCTTGCGGGAATTGCGTGAAGAACTTCGCCTCAGCCTCGATTCGGAATCCTTGCAGCTTGTCGGAGCCATTTATTCTGACCTGGGCGGTTCCACATCCAAGCATGTCGCGGTTGTTTACCAATGGACGGCAGAGAGCGACGATGTTGATATAGTTCTGAGCGGAACGGAGTTCTTTGAACAGCGGGGAACTTCCTTAAGCGGCAAGTTTGTCGAAGTCAAGGATCTCATTGCAAGCCTGTCCAAAACCGAGCAGACTCTCGAGCCGTGGTCGGAGCTGATTGTGCGGGAAATTCTGGGCGCGGGTGGTGGCCTGACCGGACGGCTGTTGCTGTAATTTATGGATTTTTTGAAACATTTGTCGCCAGACCAGCAATTCGTGCTGTTCAGCGCCATTAAGGTCGTCGGCGCGTTTTGCGTCGTGATGCCCATTGTCGCTTACGCCGTCCTGGCGGAACGAAGAATTGCCGCGTTCATTCAAGACCGCGTCGGGCCTAATCGCGTCGGATGGTTCGGCCTCCTGCAACCGGCGGCCGACGGCGTGAAATCCTTCCTCAAGGAGGATTTTACCCCCGGCCACGTCCGCAAAGTTTATTTCTGGCTGGCCCCGATGATCGTCATGATTCCCTCCCTGCTCGTGATGGCGGTGATTCCTTTCGGCTCGAGAATTGGAGGCCAGAAGATGGTCATCGCCGATTTGAACGTGGGCATACTCTACACCTTTGGCATAGTCTCGCTGGGCGTGTATGGGATTGTCCTGGCCGGCTACGCCTCCAATTCCAAGTATCCGTTTCTGGGGGGAATCCGTTCCAGCGCCCAGATGATCTCCTATGAGATCGCCATGGGGATGTCGGTCGTCCCGGTGTTTCTGTGGGTGGGCGATTTGAATCTCAGCCAGGTGGTCGCCTACCAGGGCAACCACGGCTGGATGATCTTGCGCGCCCCGTTGTCCTTCGTGATTTTCATGATCGCCTCCTTCGCCGAAACCAACCGTCTGCCCTTTGATCTGCCGGAATCCGAACAGGAGCTGGTGGCGGGCTACAACACGGAGTACAGTTCCATGAAATTCGCGTTGTTTTTCATGGGCGAATACGCCAGCATGATCGCGGTTTCGGCCATGATGGTGACTTTGTTCCTGGGCGGCTGGACGCTGCCTCTCCCCGGCTTGCACACGGTCGCCGGCGAGTCGCAGATCGTTCTGGGCGTGTTCCACATCGCCGTTTTCCTGGCGAAGGTGGTGGCGTTGATGGGGGTGTTCATCTGGGTGCGCTGGATGTGGCCGCGTTTCCGCTACGATCAGTTGATGAATTTGGGCTGGCGCGTCTTTATTCCGCTGGCGCTGGCCAACATTCTGGCGACCGCGGTCTGGCTCTGGATCATTCAGTGAGCGTGGCATGGAGTTGAAATGAAATGATTGTCAAACGAACCAAGTTGAATCTTTGGGAGCGCCTCTACGTGCCAGCGGTGGTGGGCGGCATCAAAGTCACCGTCAGCCATTTCTTCCGAAAAAAGGTGACCATGCAGTATCCGGAAGAAAAATGGACCGTGCCCGAAGGCTATCGGGGTGCGCCCTACCTGGTGAAGGACCCGGACGGCCGCACCAAATGCGTCTCGTGCCAGCTTTGCGAATTTATTTGTCCGCCCAAGGCCATCCGCATCACCCCGCCCGGCCCCGCCGGTTCGCCGGAGGCGGGCAACGTGGAAAAGGCGCCGCGGGAATTCCAGATAGACATGCTGCGCTGCATCTTCTGCGGCTTTTGCCAGGAAGTCTGCCCGGAAGAGGCCATTTTTCTGATGAAAGACTATTCCCTAACCGGCACAAGCCGCGAGGAAATGGTCTATGACAAGGAAAAGCTCCTGGCCCTGGGCGGCGTCCATCAGGATCAAATTTGGAAGTGGAAACACAAGTAGGAATGCAAGCCGTTGCCTTTTATATTTTTGCGGCGCTGGCGCTTTTGTGCGGCGCGCTCGTCGTGGCCAATCCGGTCAGCCGCAACCCGGTGACCAGCGCCATGTTCCTGGTCCTGACCATCATTTCGCTGGCGGGTCTGTTCGTCCTGTTGCACGCCTTCTTCCTGGCGGCGGTGCAGGTGCTGGTCTATGCCGGGGCGGTTATCGTCCTGTTCCTGTTTGTCATCATGTTGCTGGATTTGAAGGAAGAAGAGCGGCGCCGGATCAAACTGCTGGCGGCCGGGCTGGCGGTGGTGGTGGTGGGAACCATGGCCGCCGTCATGATTCGCACGATTCGGCTGGCCCGCCCCGCCGGCGTGCTGGCCAAAGTGCGGGTGGAGGGTTCCGCCGAGGCCCTGGGGCGGCTGCTTTTCACCCAGTTCGCGCTGCCTTTGGAACTGGTGTCATTGCTCCTGCTGGTGGCGATGATCGGGGCCATCCTCTTGAGCAAAAAGGACCTGCCATGAGCGCCATAGACTTGCCGCATTATCTGATCGTCAGCGCCTTGCTGTTCTGCCTCGGGCTGCTGGGGGTCCTCGTGCGGCGCAACGTGCTCCTTATCTACATGTCTTTGGAACTGATGCTCAACGCGGGCAACCTGGCCCTGGTCGCCGCCTCCCGGTTCAACAACAATCTCAACGGCCAGATTATGGTCTTTTTTATCATTACGGTGGCGGCGGCGGAAGTCGCGGTGGGTTTGGCGCTGATTGTTGCCCTGTATCGCCGCCGGCAGACCACCCACGTCGAAGATTTGACCACGCTGAAATTATAGTCATGAAATGAACGAAAACCTTCCGTGGATCATTCTATTCCTGCCCTTGGTGGCGGCGGTTCTGATCGTGTTTTTTGGGCAGAAAGAGCCGCGCACCAGCGCCGCGCTTTCTGTCGCGGCCATTGTGGCGGCGTTTTTCTGCTCGGTCATCCTGTGGACCGGGGTAGCGGGCGATTTGATGCAGGAAAATCCGGAGCTGGCGTCCCGGCATTTCGTCTCCTTTGAAAGCGCTTTCACCTGGCTGCGGGTCGGCGCGCTCCATGTGGATTTCGCGGTGTCGGTGGATCCCTTGAGCATGGTCATGCTGCTGGTCGTGACCGGGGTGGGCAGCCTGATCCATGTTTTTTCCGTGGCCTATATGCGCGGGGACCGGGGTTATGTGCGTTACTTCGCCTGCCTGAGCTTTTTTACGTTTTCCATGCTGGGCGTGGTGTTGAGCAATAATTTTCTGCAGATGTTCATTTTCTGGGAGCTGGTCGGCGTCTCCAGCTATTTGCTGATCGGTTTCTGGTACGAACGGCCGTCGGCCGCCGATGCCGCCAAGAAGGCGTTTCTGACCAACCGGCTGGGCGATTTTGGATTTCTCGCCGGGATTATTATGGTCTGGGCCGCGGCCGGCACGCTCAAGTTTAGCTTCCTGGAAAACGACTTCTTCATCAATCCAACCAAGGTGGGAACGTTAGGCGGCCTGTTGATTTTCTGCGGGGCCATGGGCAAGTCCGCTCAATTCCCCCTCCATGTCTGGCTGCCGGACGCGATGGAGGGGCCGACGCCGGTCAGCGCCCTGATCCATGCCGCGACCATGGTGGCCGCCGGCGTTTATATGGTCTGCCGCGTGTTCTTCGTTTTCGATCCCCTGGCCCAGACGATCATCGCCACGGTGGGCGGGTTCACCGCCCTGCTGGCGGCGTTGATCGCCATTCAACAGAACGACATCAAACGCATCCTGGCTTATTCGACACTCTCGCAATTGGGCTACATGATCATGGCAGCGGGTTTGAGCGCCCAGCCGGCGGCCATCTTTCATCTGGCGACGCACGCCTGCTTCAAGGCGCTGCTGTTCCTGGGCGCAGGCTCGGTCATCCACGCCTTGAGCCACGAGCAGGATATATGGAAAATGGGCCGATTGAGGGACAAAATGCCGGTCACGGCGCTGACGTTTCTCATTGGCGCCCTGGCGTTGTGCGGTTGTCCGCCGTTGAGCGGATTTTACAGCAAGGACGCCATCCTGGCTGCGGCCTACAAGGCAAGCCCGGTGTTGTTTGGCATCGGGGTGGTGGTCGCCGCGCTCACCACGTTTTACATGTTCCGGCTCGTCTTCGTGGTGTTTGGCGGCAGGGCGAAGTCAGACCTGCCGGCCCACGCCCACGAGTCGCCCCGCCTGATGACCTATCCGTTGATCGGCCTGGCCATCGCCTCGGTGATTGCCGGAGGTTTGGGCATTTCCCTGTTTATTGACCGGCAGTTTTTCGTGGCGCAGGAACACGTCTCGCTTTGGCCCTGGTGGCTGGATCCTTTTCATCATGATTGGGGATTCGCGCTGCGCCAGATGGCGGAGGGGGTGTTCGAGCCGTTTCGCAGCGCGCCGGGGCCTGCGCTCTGCGGCCTGGGGGCTTTCGTGTTTGGATTTCTTGGGGCGTGGGGGCTGTATCGCAACGCCGCCTCGGACCCGCTGCCGGAGAACTTGCCGGTCTTGTGCCGCCTCTTGCGCAACAAGTTTTACTTTGACGAGTTTTATGCCTGGCTGATTGCCACCACCCAGGACTTGATGGCCCGGTTTGCCGCCTCGTTTGACGACCTCTTCCTGGCGGGCGGGGTGCGTTTGATTTCGGGCGGAACCGAATTGCTGGGGCGCGGCCTGCGCCTGTTCCAATCCGGCAATTTGCAAACCTACGCCTTCCTCGCCGCGGCCGGCATCGCGCTGGCGCTGTATCTTATGTTGCGTTTCTGAGCATGCCACCACTCCACCATATCTTCGCATCGCCCCTGCTGGCGGCCGCGGCGCCGAACGCAAACGCGGCCCTTTCGCCTTTGACCTGCATCTTTGGCCTGCCGCTGCTGGCCGCGCTCCTCCTGGCGTTGATCCCGCGCAATTTCCGGTTCGTCATTCGTTCGCTGGCCTTGCTGGCCACCTTCAGTTCCATGGTGATCGCCGTGGTGATGTTCTGCAATTTCCGCACGATTGATCTGGTCCGATACGGTTACCGTTTCGTGGAGATCCATGAATGGTCGCCCAAGTTCGGCCTCGGCTACCACGTTGGGGTGGATGGCATCAACCTGGGCCTGATCGTCATGGGGGCCATCGTCGCCTTTGCCGCGACCTGTGTTTCGCGGCGGATTGAGACGCGCGAAAAGGAATTCTACATTTTGCTCCTGCTCATGGCGGGCGGCATTCTCGGCGCGTTCGCCTCGCTGGACCTGGTCTGTTTTTACGGCTTCCACGAACTGGCCCTGGTGCCCACTTTCCTCATGATCGGCCTCTGGGGCAAGGGCAACAACAAGAATTTCGCCGCCTATCAGATCACCCTCTACCTGAGCGCCGGGGCGCTGCTGGTGCTCCTGGGGTTGCTCGTCCTCTATCTGCAATTGCCGCCGGGCCAGCGCACTTTTGACATCGTGGCCCTGACGGCCCAATTCCAATCGCGCCCCATCAGCGTGGCGGCGGAACGGTGGATTTTCCCGCTGCTCTTGTTTGGGTTCGGCATCCTGGTTTCTCTCTGGCCCTTCCACACCTGGGCGCCGCCGGGATACGGCGCGGCCCCCGCGCCCACCGCCATGCTGCACGCGGGCGTGGTCAAGAAATTCGGACTCTACGGCCTGATCCGCATTGCCCTCCCCCTCATGCCTTATGAGGCGGCCAAGTGGGTGCATATCCTGGCGTTCCTCTGCCTGGGCAACATCCTTTACTGCGGGCTGGTGGCCATGCGGCAGCGCAACTTGAACCTGCTCATCGGCAATTCCAGCGTGGCGCACATGGGCTTTGCCTTTCTGGGCCTGGCCAGTTTGACCACCATCGGCATCAGCGGCACGGTCATGATCATGGTCGCCCATGGTTTTCTGGCGGCGTTGACTTTCGCCTTAAGCGGATATCTGGATGACGAGTTGAAAACGCTGGAGATCAGCCAGATGGGCGGGTTGCTGCGGCACCTGCCGTTTATCGGGACGGCGATGATCATGGCGATGCTGGCGGGTTGCGGGCTGCCGGGCTTTGCCAATTTTCCCGGCGAAGTGATGGTGCTGTTTGGCAGTTGGGACCGGTTCACCCTGGTGGCGGGCATGGCCATCTGGGGGGCGCTGGTCATCGGCGGCGTTTATATGCTCCGGGCCATCCGCAATATCTGGCACGGGGAGAAGAGCTGGCCGGCCATCGCCGATCCCGCCAATGGCTGGCGCAAGCTGCCTTACGTTTTGTTGCTGGCCTGCCTCATTGCCCTGGGGTGTTACCCCCGCATGTTGACAGACAGCATCGCGGTCAGCGTGGATCCGGTGGTGCGGATGGCCTCCGGCGAACCCAGGCGGACGGCCAGACCGGCCAGGAGAGCCGTCCCGCGCCCGCCCGCCGTCAGGGGGAATCCGAAAATCCCGGCGCCCCCAGTTCCAAAAGCCAATTAGATGAACCTGCCTTTAATCATTCCGGAAATGTCCGTGGTTGGTCTGGCGCTGGCCATCCTGCTCATTGATCTCTGGACGCCGGCGGCGCGCAAGCCCTGGCTCGGCTATCTGGCCGCCATGGCGCTGGGGGTCATCCTGATCATGAGTTTTGCCGATCGCGTCACCGACAATCCGATCCCGGCGTTTGGCGGGCTTTTCCTTTGCGACGGCCTGAGCATTTTCTTCAAACGCTTTTTTATCGGCGCCGCCATTCTGGTCGTGCTCATGGGCATCGAGTATGCGGACCGCATCCCGGCGGGCATCGCGGAATTCCATGCGCTGGTGTTGCTGGCGCTGGCCGGCATGATGTTTGCCGCGTCGGCCAACGATTTCATCCTGGTATTTGTCTCGCTGGAATTGATCACGGTGAGCTTTTACGTGCTGGTCAGTTTCCAGCGGACGCGGCTGTCTTCGCTGGAAGCGGGGGTGAAATACCTGGTGATGGGCGGGCTTTCCGCGGCCTTTCTGGTTTTTGGCATCGCCCTGCTTTTCGCGGCGTCCAACAGCACCAATTTCACCGCCTTGAACGCCGCCTCCGCCTGGCTGGCGAACAACCGGCTTTTCTGGCTCGGCCTGTTGCTGATCCTGACCGGGCTGGCTTTCAAGATCGCCGTTTTCCCCATGCAAATGTGGGCCCCGGATGTCTATCAGGGAGCGCCGACGCCCGTGACCGCCTTCCTCGCCATTGCTTCCAAGGGCGCCGGCTTCGTCCTCCTCCTGCGCGTTTTGTTCATGGCCGTCCCCTTTGTTTCGCGCCACTGGCAAACCCTCTTCATGGCCGTGGCGGGAATCAGCATTCTCTACGGCAACCTCTGCGCGCTGCCGCAACGGAGCCTGAAGCGGCTGCTGGGCTACTCGAGCATCGCCCATGCGGGCTACATGATGCTCGGCGTGGCGGCCCTCAACCGCGATGGTTCCGCCGCCATCCTTTATTATCTCGTTGGCTATTTGTTCACGCTCGGCGCCGCCTTCGTCGTCATCTGCGTGGTCTGCCGCGAGACCGACGACCTCAGCGCACTGGCGGGATTAGGCCAGCGTTCGCCCCTCCTGGCCGCCGCGATGGCGATGGCGATGGTATCGCTGGCGGGCGTTCCGCCGCTGGCGGGTTTTGCCGGCAAACTTCTGCTGCTCCTGGCCGTGGTGGAGCGGGCCGGCCTCAACCCCGCCTATTATTGGCTGGCGATTCTGGCGGTGGCCGGCGTGGTGATCTCGCTGGCCTATTATTTGGGTGTCGTGCGGGCGATCTACTGGTCGAAAACCCCCGCCGGCGCCGCGCCCATTGCGATATCGCCGACGATGCAAGTCTCGCTGGCCGTCTGCATGGCGGGCATGCTTTACATCGGACTTTTCCCCAACGCGGTGCTGCAGGCCGCGACCGAGGCGGTCAAGGCGCTCCGGTTTTAGAAAGGGAAAAAAGCAAAAAAACAAGCTTGCTTGCCGCCCCGGCCGGCGATTATATTTCTCCTTTAAATTTTATGGCTGACATAGCGAATAAATATCCCGACAACGTGGCCGGCAAGTATTACGTGGATAACCAGTGCATTGACTGCGATCTGTGCCGCGAAACCGCGCCCAACAATTTCAAGCGGAACGAGGACGGCGGCTTTTCCTTTGTCTGCAAGCAACCCGGCTCGCCGGAGGAGGAAGCCCAGTGCAAGGAAGCACAGGAGGGCTGCCCCGTCGAAGCCATTGGCGACAACGGCTGACGGAGGGCGGGCTGGGAGAGAATCGGGCGCGAACCAGAATGGGCGGCCCGCGCCGCGGATCGCCGGGAGGGCGCGTCTTCCGGCGGCGGCGGGAGTGAAGTGTTGAAATTGCATTATGGCAACGACATTCAAGAACCTGGAAATTCCCGGCCGGGTGATTTTCACCGAGGGCAACGGCGAGTTGCCCATGCTGGAAATCAACACCGCATGGAGCCGGGCGGAATTATACCTGCACGGCGCCCACCTGAGTCATTTCCAGCTCAAAGACCAGCCGCCCCTGCTGTTCATGAGCCAGTTGAGCCGCTTCAAGGAAGGCGCGCCCATCCGCGGCGGCATTCCCGTGATTTTTCCCTGGTTCGGCGCGCGTGAAGGCGAGCCGGCCCACGGCTTTGCCCGCACGCAGGTCTGGGAATTGCGCGAGATTTCCCAGTTGAGCGATGGCGGCCTGAACCTGCGCCTGAGCCTGCCCGACTCCCCCGCCGCCGCTTTGTTCCCCAAATTCACCCTCGAATACCGCCTGACGGTCGGCCAGACCCTCACGGCCGAACTGATCGTGAGCAATGACTCGAAGGACCAGGATTTCACTTTTGAAAATTGCCTCCACGCTTATTTTCAGATCGGCGACATCACCGCCGTGTCCGTGACCGGGCTGAAAGGGGCCGATTACCTGGACAAGGCGGACGCCTTCTCGCGCAAAACGGAACGGGCCGAGCATGTGAAGATCTCGAAGGAAATCAACTCCGTTTATCTCAACACGCCGCACGCGGTGGAGATTCACGACTCCAAATTGCAGCGCCGCATCCGCATCGAAAAATCCGGCTCCCTTTCCACCGTGGTCTGGAATCCGTGGGTGGAAAAGGCGCAGGAGATGCCCGATTTCGGCAATGAGGAGTACCGGGAAATGATCTGCGTCGAGCCGGGCAATGTGGGCGAAAACAACATCACCCTGCCCGCGGGAAAGAGCTCCAGCCTCAAAATCGTGGTGAGCACCCTGCCCCTCTGACCGGCTCTCTTTGAAATGCGGGAAGCTTGGTCCCGCTTTCGGATAGGGCACGATTTGCACAGAGCAAAGCGGCGGCAAGCCGCCGCACTCCATAATGGAGTCAGGGCAACCTCATTACGGCTCTCCCGCCGTGGAGCGGAGCAGCGCGTCGGCCCGGTTCTTCAACTCAATCGCCTCCGCCGTTTTGCCCTCCTTCAGAAGTTCCTCGCTGAGGTTCATGCAGACCTTCCACGAATTGGGATTCTTGGCCAGATTGTCCGCCCAGAGCGTCTGGCTGTCGGCCAGCACTCTCTCATGCCGGCAGGTCAGGAACGCCAGGGCCGCGACGGCCATCCACACGGCCAGCGCCGGCGCGAGCCGCCGCTTGTGCCGCGCCAGGGCGGCGATCAAGGCAACAATTCCCGGAAGGGCGAGATATTGGAAATGGTCCGCGACCCTGGAGTTGGAAAAAAACGCGATGTCCACCAGCCCCAGCACCGGCGCCAGCGCCAGCGTGAAATAACCGAAGGCGAACAAAAACGGCCGCCCCCAGCTTTTCCGCCCGCGCCAAAAAAGAAAAAGCAGGCCGGCGAACAGGAGCGCCGGCAGGTAGGAAACCGCCGCGCGGGGATCCACTTCCCAGCGCGGATAAATCATCGTCAGGCCGATGGGCAGCACGATTTTTCCCAGATAGAACCAGACCGCCCACGAGCCGCCAATCAACCGCACCCAGAGACTGTCGTGGATGACGCCCACCCCGCCCCGCACCGCCCTGGATTGTATGGCCACGGCCGCCAAGGCCATCAAAACGGCCAGAATGAAAAATGGAATGCAACGGTCCAGGTCCCGCCGCGTGACGCGCCCGCGCCGCCACCAGACCAATAGCAACAGGATCGCCGGCAACACGGCCACGGAACTTTTGGCCAGCAGCGCGAGAAAAAAAGCCGCCAGGGAAAAGCGCAGCATCCGCCCGCTATTTTTAGTCTTGACCTCAGAATGAGCGGCTTCATCGAAGCGCAAGAACCACCACAGGCTTAACAGGTAGAACAACATGGAGAGAGTGTTCTTGCGCTCGGCAATCCACACCACCGAGGCCGCGCAGACGGGATGGACGGCGAAGAGCAGGGCCGCCAGCCAGCTTCCGGGAACGCCCAGGCATTTCAGGACGCGCCAGAGCAGGACGGCGTTGGCGGCGTGGAGCAGGACGTTGACGATGTGGTATCCGGCCGCGTGCAGGCCCCAGAGATGCCACTCCAGCCAGAACGAGGAGAGGGTGAGCGGAATGTAATCCACCGCCCAGTTGCCAAACCAAATGGAGTAAAGGCCATCAATAGTCTTGACCGCCGGGTTGTCCGTCAACAAGCGGTCGTCGTCCCAGATAAAGCCGCCGCGCATGGCCGGCGCATAAAGGACCACCGTGATCAGCGCGAGCACCGCCGCGCCGGCCCATGGCGGCGGGGCCGCGCGCTCAGGGGTGCTCGCTGGCGATGCCATGATACCAAAAAATCCGTCGTGTTCGGAGTGGTTCATGGCGTTGGCACCTTATCCATGATGCGCGCGCGCAGATTCCGCTGCAATCGCGGAAGCGGCGATTCCAAGGCCTTTTCGCTCAACCGGGCCAGGACGGCGGCAAAGGCCAGGGTGGCGAGGGCGCGGCGCAACATAATATGTGTTTTCATGGGATGATTAGCACGAACCGGTTCGTTTTGCATGGTTCTTTTCTCCCAACACGCCGCCCGGGGTGATAATCCTCCAAACAATATGGAGTGCGGCGGCTTGCCGCCGCTTTTTACGTGCGAACCAACATCGCGGCAAAAGCGGGAATGCCGGCCAGTCGGCACACTCCAAAGCTCCAAGTTTCCGGGCGCATCAAGGCTTGATTTCCGGGAAGCAGGCCGGATATCTTGCGGCCATGCGAAGAGTGTGTTTTTGGCTGGCGCTGCTGTGCGTGATGACGCTGACGGCCGGGACCGCCGGCGCGGCGGATGGGAAAGTCATCAAGGCGCTGCCCCAGTTCCTGGATGCCAAAGGCCGTTCCGCGCTCTCCCCCAGTTTGTACGACCGCGACGCCTACCAGGCGTTTTTGCGCAAGCATCCCGGCGAGCGCAAGGCGCTGCGCCTGGCCGTGCAGTGGAAGGCCCGCGGCGTGGATTGGAGCCGGGTGACATTGCGAGCGGAACTGCGCGGGGTGCTGGGCAACAGCCTCACCAACCTCACGCTGGAAATGCCCGTCAAGAAGAACGGCCTTTTCAGCAACTGGACGGATTTCAAAATCGAAGGGGAAGATTTTCAGAAATTCGGGGAACTGGCGGCCTGGAGGGTGACGCTGTGGGAGGGGGAAAAGCAACTCGCCACGCAGCAGTCCTTCCTCTGGTCGGGCGTTGGGGAGAAAAAGTAAGAAAAAGCCATCGAGTCGTCCAGAGGGATGAATCTGTCCTCCGGGCCGTCATTGCGGCCGGGAAAATTGGCGGGCCAGGATGGTTTCGGCGGAGGCGGCGCAGAAATCTCCCGGGATGTTCTGGCCGGTGCTCAAGTAGCGGATGGGGTGGTTGGCGCCCAATACCAGGTTCCAAAGTTTTCCCCAGCGGCTTTCCTCGTCCAGGTGGGTCAGGATCAAATCCTCAACCGGCAACACCGCGAAAGCCCTGACTTGCGCCAGGATCACGGAAATATCGTAGGCGGCGTTGAGGGCCAGATGGAGGCGGGGCGCGCCGAATTGCTGCAATTGGCCGCTCAAATCCTGTAGGGCGCCGGCGCTGCGCCAATCCACTCCCGGCAGATCAATGAAACCAATGTCCTCGGCAATGAGGCCGGCGCCGGTTCCCCAGGCGCGCTCGCAGGGCAGATGCAGAATCTCACAATAGACGGTCAGAGATTCCGCCATGTTGGCCGTGGCGCCGTCCAGACGCCACACCCGCGCCAAGCGCCCTTCCACCAATGCCGCCTGGGTGAGCCATTTGCAAAGGCACGTCGTTTTGCCCGATCCCGCCGGCCCGATCACCACATGCACCGAATGCTCCGGGCAGGGTTGGCTCGGCCGCCAGGCGGCCGACAGAATGGCGCGCGCCAGCCCGATTTCCTCCGCGAGCGAGGCGGGCGGAGCCTCGCCGTGCTGCAAGCGCGCCTGGTCCAGAACGCGCTGGGCATGAAGCGGCAGCAGGCCGGTCTTTTGCAGCGCCTCGCCGATGCGCCAGCCGCCGGAGTCCAATGGGGAAACGGGGGCGGCGAATTCCGGCGGAGCGGCCGGACCGGCCTCCGTTTTTCCGGCGGGCGATTTGACGTGCTGTTCGATTTGGTCCAGGCGTTGCCGGAATTCGGCCAGGGCCTGGGAAACGGGAGCGGCTGGCGCGGGCGCCGGTTCCGGGCGATAAGCCAGCACCTCGATCATCGGTTTTTGCCAGAGGCGGGCCAAGCCATGAGCGGGGAGCGGGCGGACGTTCAGCACCACCGCCTCCGGCCCCAGTCTGGCGCGAATCTGCGCCACGGCCTCCTCGGCCGACGCGGCTACGAAAGCAATGGGTTCCATGTTCAAGCTCGGCCTTGGAATCTACCGCGAAAACTTCCCATTCCAAGTTCAATCCGCCTGTTTTCGCCGCGATTTGGATTGACAGTTGGCGGCGGTTCTCTAGCATCGCAGCCCGGCCCCTGAAGGCGGAACATTCTCATGAAAACATACAACATCGCAGTCATCGGAGGCGACGGCACCGGCCCGGAGGTCGTGCGCGAGGCGGTCAAGGTCCTGGAGGCCGCCGGCGGAAAGTTCAAACTGAAGTTCAACTACACCGCCTATGACCTGGGCGGCGAGCGTTACTTGCGCACCCAGGAAGCGCTGCCGGACAGCGTGGTGGAGGAGTTGCGCAAGTTTCCCGCCATCCTCCTGGGCGCCATCGGCCATCCAGGGGTCAAGCCCGGCATTCTGGAAAAGGGGATTTTGCTGCGCCTGCGCTTCGAGCTGGAACAGTACATCAATTTGCGCCCGGTCAAGCTCTACGACCCGCGCTTCTGCCCGCTCAAGGACAAGACGCCGGAGGACATTGATTTTGTCGTGGTCCGCGAAAACAACGAGGGGCTTTACACCGGGTCGGGCGGGTTCGTTTTCAAAGGCACGCCGCATGAAATTGCCATTCAGGAAAGCGTCAACACCCGCCGGGGGGTGGAGAGATGCCTTCGTTTCGCCTTCGAATTGGCCGCCAAACGCCGCGGCGGCCAGCCCTGGCGCGGCCTCAAGCCGGAAGACGTCAAGGCCGGCAAAACGGCCCGCCTCACCCTCTCCGGCAAAACCAATGTCTTGACCTACGCCTTCGATTTATGGGAACGTGCCTTTCACGAGGTCGGGGCCAGGGATTTTCCCGGCATCCAGCGCGAGTACGCGCATGTGGATGCCACGACGATGTGGTTTGTCAAGAATCCGGAGTGGTTCGATGTCATCGTCACCGATAATATGTTTGGCGACATTATTACCGATCTGGGCGCGATGGTGCAGGGCGGCATGGGGATTGCGGCGGGCGGCAACATCAATCCGCAGGGCGCCAGCATGTTCGAGCCGATCGGCGGCAGCTCGCCCAAATACGCGGGCCTGGGCGTGATCAACCCGCTGGCCGCGATTTGCGCGGGGCAGATGATGCTGGATTTCCTGGGCGAGCGCCGGGCCGCGCAGGCCATCGAGAAGGCGGTGATCCAGGTCACCCGCGAGAAACTCAAGAGCCTAGCCGCCGGGAAGATGGGGTTCACGACTTCGCAGGTGGGGGATCTGGTGGCGGCGGCGCTTTGAACACGGCAGACGGCGTCGGCCGCGCGGTGACAACAATATGACAACAATATGACAACAAGGGTTGCGAACGGCCGGACGATGTGATAATTTGACACGGTGGCCCATGTGAACAGAAACATCAGGAAACCTTGCCTCCGGGCAAGAAAGTGAAAAGAGCAGAGTGATCATGGCCGAAAGCCCGACAACGCAGATGCGGTACAAGTACGACCAGGGCACGGACGTTCTTTACGTCAGCGTCGGCACGGGGGAACCGTCGTATCGCAAGGAGATTGATGAGTATCTGGTGGTGGACTTCGGCCGGCACACCGGCGCGCCGACCGGATTCCATATCTTGCACATCAAGGACGCCGAGGTGGAAAGCGTGCAGGTGCTTCTCCAGAAAAGGCTGGCCAAATTGACCATTCGCAAAAAACAGTCGCTGGTGTACTGGTTCAGCCTCAATGCCGCCCTCCAGCCGGCCAACTAGGAACTCCTACGAGCGGACCCGCTTGACAAACCGCGCCATGCGCTCGGTGGCGATTTCAATTCGGTCCAGCGCGGTGGCGAAACAGCAGCGCAAATAACCTTCCCCCGTCGGGCCGAAGGCGCTGCCGGGCACGCAGGCCACTTTTTCCGCTTCCAGCAGTTTGCGCGCGAAGTCTTTGGAACTCAGCCCGGTGGATTGGATGCGCGGGAAGGCGTAGAAGGACCCGCGCGGCAGATGGCAGGGCAGGCCCATTTCATTAAAGGCGCTGACAATAAAATTGCGGCGGGCGCGGTATTGCTCGCGCATTTCGATGGTGTCGGCTTCTCCGTGTTGAATGGCTTCCAGGGCGGCCTCCTGGCTGATGATGCTGGCGCAAAGCATCGAATACTGATGGATGCGCATCATGGCATCAATAATCGCCGCCGGCCCGCACGCGTAGCCAATCCGAAAGCCGGTCATCGCGTAGGCCTTGGAAAAACCGTGCAGGAAAATCGTCCGCTCCTTCATGTCCGGCAGCGCGGCGATGCTGACGTGTTCGCCTTCGTACGTCAGCTCGGAATAGATTTCGTCCGTGATGACCAGCAGGCTGTACCGCATGACCAGCGCGGCGATCTTTTGCAATTCCGCGCGGCCCATGGTTCCGCCGGTCGGGTTGGTGGGGAAATTCAACACCAGCGCCTTGCTTCTGGGCGTCACAGCCATTTCTATCGCCGCCGCGGTCACGGAAAAGGCGTCTTCCGGGCGGCAGGAAACCGCCACCGGCACGCCGCCGGCCAGGGCGATGCCGGGAGAATAGCTCACGTAACAAGGTTCGTGATAGATCACCTCGTCGCCGGGGTTGATGATGGCGCGGAAGGCCAGATCCATCGCCTCGCTCACCCCCACCCCGATCAGGATTTCGCGGACCGGGTCGTAGCCAACCTTGAAATGTTTGTGGACGCTGGCGGAGATGGCTTCCCGCAGGGACAGGAGGCCGAGGTTGGAAGTGTATCCCGTCCGGCCCCGTTCCAGCGCGTAAATGGCCGCCTCCCGAATATGCCAGGGAGTGACAAAATCCGGCTCCCCCACGCCGAGGGAGATGATATCCTTCATGCTCTGGACGATGTCAAAAAAATCCCGGATGCCCGAGCGCGGGATGGCGGACACGACTTGCGAGATGAACTTTTCGGGCTTGAAACTCACAGTCTCATTGTAGCGGCGGTCTATGACCGCCGCATTAATTATTTTTCCGGCAAGATTTGCGGCGGTCATAGACCGCCGCTACAGCTTTCATCAATTCGTAAAGGGTGTATTTCACCCTGCCAGGGCCATTCCGTCCCCTCCTTGACTAATCCCGCACGAACAGGATTTTCCGCCACATACCGCCATTTTTGGGAATACGATTCACTGGCGCGAAGGATATGGTCAAAGAATCCCTTTTGCCAGTGGGGTGCCGGGTGGCCCGACTGACGGAGGGTTTTGGAAAGAGAATTCTTCAGGATCTTCACCCACGCGGAAAGGTCTTGGGCAGGATCGGAGAATTTCACGAACAGATGCAAGTGATCGGGCATCAGGACGTAGCGGCCCACGAAGATGTTCCTGGTCGAGGCGGCATGGCAGAATTGCAGAAACGCGTCATGGATGTGTTGCGACGCGAGCAGAGGTTGGCAGCCTGCGGTGCAGCATGTCAAGAAATAGGCTGGGTTTTGGAGATGGACGCGTTCCAAGCGGTGAAGGCGCTCGGTCATATCACATCAAAATGGCGGCGGTCATGGACACGGCTTGCGAAATGAACTTTTCGGACTTGAATCCACCGGCCCATTGTAGCGGCGGTCTATGACCGCCGCATTAATTATTTTTTTCGGCAAGGTTTGCGGCGGTCATAGACCGCCGCTACAGAACGGAAGGTTCGCGTTGTCAGGCGGCGGCCTGATCGGTTTTGCGGCGGAGCAAGGGCTTGGTCTCGCCCAGGACAACGGGGCGGGTGATTTTGATGCCTGCAATGTCGTCGCAGGAGGGGGACTCGAACATGACATCGAGCATCAGCTTCTCCAGCAAGCTGCGGAGCGCGCGCGCGCCGGTCCCCTTCTTCATGGCCTGCGCGGCCAGTTCGCGCACGGCGTCCTCGGTGAATTCCAGTTCGATGCCCTCCATGGCCATGAGTTTGGCGTATTGCCGCACCAGCGCGTTGCGGGTATCCGTCAGGATGCAAACCAGTTGCTCCTCGGTCAGTTCCTCCAGCACCGTGGTCATCGGCAGCCGGCCCACAAATTCGGGTATGAATCCATAGGCGATCAAATCCTCCGGCTCAACATATTGCAGCACCTTGTCCCGCTCCACCTCGGTGATTCTGCGCCCCTGCTCCACCGCGCCAAAGCCCATGACGCGGTTGCCCAGTCGCCGCTGGATGATCTTTTCCAGCCCGATAAACGCCCCGCCACAGACGAACAAAATGCCGCCCGTGTCCACCCGGATGTATTCCTGCTGGGGATGCTTGCGGCCCCCCTGCGGCGGCACGTTGCAGACCGTCCCTTCCAGGATTTTCAGCAGCGCCTGCTGCACGCCCTCGCCCGACACGTCCCGCGTGATGGAGACGTTCTCCGTCTTGCGCGCAATCTTGTCAATCTCATCAATATAGACAATCCCCATCTGCGCCCGCTTCACATCGTAGTCGGCATTCTGGAGCAGGCGCAAAATGATGTTTTCCACGTCCTCCCCCACGTAGCCCGCCTCGGTCAGGGTCGTGGCATCGGCGATGGCGAAAGGCACGTTCAGGATTTTGGCCAGGGTGCGCGCGAGCAGCGTTTTGCCTGATCCGGTGGGGCCGATCAGCAGAATGTTGGTCTTCTCGATCTCGACATCGGCGTCGCGGGCGTCGCCCAGTTCGCCGCCCTCTCTTTCCGCCTCGATTGGCGGTTCCTGCAGGATCCGCTTGAAATGATTATGCACCGCCACCGCCAGCGTTTTCTTGGCGTGGTTCTGGCCCACGCAATGGCGGTCCAGGTGCGCCTTGATGTCCTGGGGCTTCGGGGGGGTGAATTTGGCCGCCGTGCGGCGGGTTTCCGCCGAAAGCTCCTTATCCAGCACACTCTTGCACAGCGTGATGCAGTTGTCGCAAATATAGACGCCCGGCCCGGCGATCAGCTTCTTGACTTCCGCGTGGGATTTCCCGCAGAAACTGCACAGCGTGATGTTGTTCGGGCGCGCCATGCCGGGGCCTAGGGAATGAGGGCGTTGGTTTTCCCGTCCGTCAAACCCGGGATTTCCTTGCGGGACTGCACCACTTCGTCCACCAGCCCGTATTCCTTGGCCTCGGCCGCCGTCATGAAATTATCGCGGTCGCAGTCCTTTTCCACCTGTTCAAAGGGCTTGCCGCTGTGTTTGGCAATGATCGAATTGAGGCGGTGCTTGAGCTTGAGCATGTACTTGACGCGGATTTCCACGTCGCTGGCCGCCCCTTCGGCCCCGCCCAGCACCTGGTGGATCATGATGTTGGAATTGGGCAGCGCGAACCGTTTGCCCTTGGTGCCCCCGCACAGCAGGATCGCCCCCATGCTCGCCGCCTGCCCGATGCAATAGGTGTTCACGTCGCAGGTCAAAAACTGCATCGTGTCATACACCGCCAGCCCGGCCGTCACGCTCCCACCCGGCGAATTGACGTAAAGGTGAATATCCTTCTTCGGATCGTCCATTTGCAGGAACAACAACTGGGCGATGATCAGGTTGGCCACCATGTCATCCAGCGGCGTTCCCAAAAATACAATCCGGTCCCGCAGCAACCGCGAATAAATGTCATACCCGCGTTCCCCGCGGCCGGTTTGCTCGACCACCATTGGCACTAGAAAATTTTCCATAGATTTCACTCCAAAAGATAATCCAACCTACCGGACGCCGCGCCCCGCGTCAAGGAGGGGATTTTGCCCATTTTGCCCATTGCGGATTGCGGATTGCGGATTGCGGATTGCCTGCCCTCCGTAGGCTGGGCGAAGGAGGGCGAATTTCCTCCCGTAGCGGCGCAAAAGGTGGCCGCGACGTCCCGCCGCGACGGACACAGAGCCGGGACGGCTCTGCCACTTCGCCTCCGGGCGCGCAATGTGGCGGCGGTCCATGACCGTCGAGGCGGTCTGGCGGAGCGATTCTTCATGCTTTCGGGGAGCGCGCGCGCCCCCGCGTGCTGCGGGCCGTGCTCCGCGTCCCGCATCAACTCCCGTTCCACTCAAATGCGTCTGCCCAAGGCCCCGTCAAGAGTGCTTTCACCATTTTCAATTCACTATTCAAAATTCACTATTCAAAATTCACTGCAGCCTGGCCCGGTAAAAGCGCCACCCAAAATTCGTCCAGCCCGGATCGCAGAAGTACACCGCGCTGCCGGCGACCGTATTGGTGCAGAGCGGCGTCCAATCCACCAGATTCGTCGAGCCATCCACGACGATGGTCTGTCCGAAAGCGCCGCTGAGATTGAACCCGAATTGACTGGCCACGAAACCGAAACACGCATCCCCGGCCACGATCTGCGGCGCGGTGCGCGGAATGGTGACGGTGAGCGCCGCCACCGCACTGGTCACGCTGCCGTAAGGACTGGTGATGACGACGGTGTAGCTGCCCACATTGGTGGCGCTCACATTGGTCAGCGTCAGCACGGGATACCCGGCAAGATTCACCTCGCGGACGCGGCTGTTGCCACTGTCAGAAATATACAGGTTGCCCAACGCATCCAAAGCTATGCCGCCGGGACTATGCAGGCTGGCGTTGGTGGCAGCGCCGCCGTCCCCGGAATAACCCTGCAATAAGTTGCCCGCCACCGTCGTGATGATGCCATTTGTGCCCACCATGCGGATGCGCGTGGAGTCGTTGGCAAAAAACAGGTTGCCCGCGGCATCCACGGCCACCCCAAAGGGCCAACGAAGCGCGGCATTGGTGGCAGCGCCACCGTCGCCGCCGGAACCGCCCCCCGCCACGGTGGTAATGACGCCATGAATGTCCACCTTCCGGATGCGGTTGTTCTGGTTGTCAGCGATATAGAGGTTGCCCGCGGCATCCAAGGCCACGCCCGTGGGATTATAAAGGCCGGCGTTGATGGCCGCGCCGCCGTCGCCGGAAAAACTGCCCCCCAAGGAGCCGGCGCCGAGGCCGTTTCCCGCCACCGTGGTGATAATGCCGTTGGCGTCCACTTTGCGGATAACATTGTTCTCAAAGTCAGCAATATACACGTTGCCGTAGGCATCCGTTGCAACACCCATGGGATCACGAAGGCTGGCCTTGGTGGCCACGCTGCCGTCGCCGGAATAGCCGAAAGTGCCGTTGCCCGCCACCGTGATGATCATGCCGTTGGTGTCCACTTTGCGGATGCGGCTGCTGTTGAAGTCTATAATAAACAGATTGCCAACGGAATCCAAGGCTAAACCGTCGGGACCGTTCAGTTTGGCGTTGGTGGCTGCGCCACCGTCCCCGGAATATCCGGCGCTGTTGGTTCCGGCCACCGTGGTGATGATGCCGCTGGCGTCCACCTTTCGGATGCAATTGTTGGAGTAGTCAGCAACATAGAGATTGCCGGCGGCATCCAAACATACGCTGGCGGGATCATTCAGTTTGGCGTTAGTGGCCGCGCCGCCATCCCCCGCGAAGCCATTGCTGCCACACCCCGCCACGGTCGTGATGACGTTGGTCTGAAAACATGCGCCATTGAACTGCCAGGCGTAGCTGAAGGGTCCAGTGCCGCCTGCCGTGACGCTGAAGCTCACATTGGTTCCCGGCAAGACATTCTGGCTGCCCGGTGACGCAGTGACTGAGGGCGGAAACGCCACCGTCAGGATGGCAATCCGGCTGGTCACGCTGCCCCAGGCGTTGGTGACGACAATCGTATAACTGCCGGCATCATTCCCGGAAACGGCGGGCAGCGCGAGGGTGCTGTTCGTGCCGCTTTGAACAAGGTTGGTGCCAGCGAAGTACAACAAATACCCGAAAGGTCCCGAACCGGCGACCGTCACCGCGAAAGCGGGGCTGCTTCCTGCCACAGCTATTTGGTTGAATGGCTGAAAGGTAATGACCGGCGGCGCTTGCACGGTCAAGGTGGCCACGGCGCTGGTCACGATGCCGTAAGCGTTGCTGATGACAACCGAGTAGCTGCCGGCATTTGTTTGATTCACGTTGCTGAGTAAGAACATGGGATTTCCGGCATCGAGCAGCGCCTTGCGGATGCGTTGTTTGCCCGTGTCCGCAATATACAGATTGCCGGAGGCGTCCATGGCCACGCCGTGGGGCGCGTTTAAGCAGGCGTTGGTGGGCGCGCCACCGTCGCCAAGAGCAGAATAAACGTTCCCATTGCCCGCCACGGTCGAGATAAGTCCGTTGGCGTCCACCCTTCGGATGCGGTTGTTGTTGCAATCTGCAATAAACAGGTCGCCGAGCGCATCCACGGCCACCCCGGTGGGATTGCTAAAGCCGGCGTTGGTGGCCGCGCCACCGTCCCCCAAGAAGCGGTAGCTGCCACTGCCTGCCACCGTGGTGATGATGCCGTTGGTGTCCACCTTGCGGATGCGGCTGTTGTATTCGTCAACAATATACAGGTTGCCAAGCGCATCCAAGGCCACGCCCGGTGGCTGATAAAGCTTGGCGTAGATGGCCGCGCCGCCGTCGCCGGAATACCCGGCGCTGTTCGTTCCCGCCACGGTGGTAATGACGCCATTGGTATCCACTTTGCGGATGCGGTTGTTGGAGGAGTCAGCAATGAACAGGTTGCCGGAGGCATCCACGGCTACGCCGAGGGGCGAGTTTAGTTTGGCGTAGATGGCCGCGCCGCCGTCCCCGGAGTACCCTGGGATGTTCGTTCCCGCCACGGTGGCAATGTTGCCGTTGCTGTCCACTTTGCGGATGCGACTGTTGCCGGCATCGGCGATATACAGGTTGCCCAGCGCATCCAAAACCACGCCAGATGGCGAATTGAGCCTGGCGTAGGTGGCCGCGCCGCCGTCCCCAGCATACCCGGAACTGTTCGTTCCTGCCACCGTGGTGACGATGCCGTGGATGTCCACCTTGCGGACGCGTTGATTGAGCGTGTCGGCGATGAAAATGTCTCCAGCGGTATCCAACGCCACGCCGTAGGGAGAATACAGTTCGGCGCTGGTGGCCACTCCACCGTCCCCGGCATACCCGGATGTTCCATTGCCCGCCACCGTGGTGATGATGTTGTTTGACAAATTAGCGCCATTCAACTGCCACTGGCAGGTGCAGGGGCCGGTGTCGGCCATCGTCACGCTGAACGTCGCGTTGGCGCCCGCCAGAACCGACTGGCTGGCCGGTTGGCTTACCACCCAGGGCGAAGTAAGGACGGTCAAGGTGGCCACCTGGCTGGTCACGCTGCTGTAGTCGTTGGTGACCACAACCATATAATCGCCGGCATTGGTTGCGGAGGCGCTGGGCACGGTTAACGTGCTGTTCGCGCCGCTCTGGATCAGTTCGTTGCCCGCAAAGTACCACAAATACCCAAAGGGTCCCGAACCAGTCACCACCACCGAGAACATGGGATTGCTGCCCGCCAGGACGGTCTGGTTTGTTGGTTGAAGGGTGATAACGGTCGGCGCATGCACGATCAGGGTGGCCACGGCGCTGGTCACGCGGCCGTAAGGACTTGTGACGACGACCGTGTAGCTGCCGGCATTGCTGGCACCCACGTTGGTTAGCGAGAGCGTCGGATACCCGGCAAAATGAACCTCGCGAATGCGCTGGCTATATTGGTCAGCAACATACAGATTGCCGATGGCATCCAAAGCCAGGCCCCGCGGTTGATTCATGCCGGCGTTGGTGGCGACGCCCCCGTCGCCTGCAAAGGCCGCGCTCCCGTTACCCGCCACGGTGGTGATGATGCCGTTCGTGTCCACCTTCCGAATGCGGTTGTTGCCAGTGTCAGCAACATATAGATTGCCGAAGGAATCCACGGCCAAGCCTGCGGGATCAGCCAGACTGGCGCTGGCAGCCGCGCCGCCGTCCCCGGAATAGCCGGCCGTGCCATTGCCCGCCACCGTGGTGATGATGCCATTGGTGTCCACCTTGCGAATGAGATCGTTGTCGGAATCAGCGACGTACAGGTTGCCAGACGAATCCACGGCCACGGCGCAGGGGGAATCTAAGCTGGCATTGGTGGCCGCGCCGCCG
>Ga0182027_10003455_pt1 | contig 25038 bp, 24 predicted proteins | sample 712E1DmetaG_FD_121300 | JGI IMG/M metagenome (GOLD analysis project Ga0182027, IMG submission 121300) | Permafrost microbial communities from Stordalen Mire, Sweden - 712E1D metaG (Illumina Assembly) | ecosystem: Environmental > Terrestrial > Soil > Wetlands > Permafrost | place: Sweden...
ATAAAAAATTAATTGAAACTTTGAAAAAACTCCGGGATTTGGGAAATACGGTGCTGGTAGTCGAACACGACCAGGAAACAATGGAGCAGTCGGATTACATCGTTGATTTTGGTCCGGGCGCAGGACAGGGGGGAGGAAGAATTATTGCCAAAGGAACAATTGAGGAAATAAAAAAAGATAAAAATTCCATCACCGGTGCATACTTATCGGGAGCCAAAAAAATTCAGGCGAATATAGGAGTTACCAAAGAAGTTTTTGCCAACAACGGAAAAGTGTTGTCTATTTTGGGAGCCAAAGAACATAATTTAAAAAATGTCGATGTTAATTTTCCGCTAAATAAATTTATCGTTGTGACCGGAGTTTCCGGATCCGGTAAATCAACCTTGATTAATGATATTTTGTATCACGCGCTGATGCAAATGCAAAATCCTTATCACCGCGAAAAACCAGGTAAATTTGAACACCTTAACGGCTATCAAAATATCAAAAGGGTCTATATGATCGATCAGTCTCCGATCGGGCGAACTCCGCGCAGCAATCCTGCGACCTACACCGGCGCATTTACTTACATCCGTGATATTTTTGCCAAAACCAAAGAGGCAAAGTTGAGAGGTTACGGACCAGGCAGATTTTCTTTTAACGTCAAAGGCGGACGGTGTGAAACTTGCGAGGGAGAAGGACAAATAAAAATCGAGATGCAATTTTTGCCCGATGTTTACGTCACCTGCGAAGTTTGTAACGGCAAACAATACAATAACGAAGCGCTGGAAATCCAATTTAACGGCAAAAATATTGCCGAGGTTTTGGCGATGAGTGTCAAAGAAGCTTTGGAATTCTTTTCTTTTGTACCCGTACTTTCAAATAAATTGCAGACTCTCAATGATGTTGGACTTTCTTACATCAAACTTGGACAACCTGCTCCAACTTTGTCCGGCGGAGAAGCGCAAAGAGTTAAATTATCGGATGAATTGTCCAAGAAGGGACAAAATTGTCTATATTTATTGGATGAACCAACTACCGGATTGCACTTTGCAGATCTGGAAAAATTGTTGAGAGTTTTAAAAAATTTGGTAAACCGGGGCAATACCGTCATCGTTATCGAACATAATTTGGATGTGGTTAAAAACGCAGACTACATCATCGACTTGGGACCTGACGGGGGAGAAAAAGGCGGAGAAATCATCGCTACCGGAACACCGCAGGAAATTGCCAACAATTCCCGCTCCTACACCGGAGCATTTTTGAAAAAGATATTGTAAAAAGAACTATTTAGCAGCTAGATCTTTGCTCTTGAAGCCATTTTTTTCTGTTTCTTTTCATAAGCAGCCCGTCTTTTTTTAAACTTCTCTGAAAAAATTACGTCGAATTCTTGTGTTTGGCCATTAGAATATCTTTCCATAGTCTCATATGCAGAAATTTTGTTCGGAAAAATAAGAATACGAATTTTCTCAAAATTATCACTTGAGGGATTTAATGTCAAACCGCCAACAAAATCATAATCGAATGCTGTAGGACTAGCACGATTTGAGAGTATACCGTTCATTCTGGGATCTAGATTAAACTGATCTTTAAAATCGTCAACAATCTTGTTCGTATCCTCTAAGCCAATCGGGTTTGTGGGGAAAACTATTATCGGCTTTACCATCACTCCCGTATTACCTGCTTCCTGCTCATGACTAGCAAGTACTGTCAATTTAAATCTTCCGTCGGACTTAATTTTCTCCGTTATGTCATGCACTAAGATTCCTTGCTTAATTTTCTTTTCTGATCCGGAATCTATTTGCTTATTTTGTTCAGCGCTCATAAGACGGTTATTATACTCCAAACGTCAAAATAATGTCAAATGATTTTCAATATGTTAACATTATATTTATTGATGAAAAAGCTTTTCGTAATTTTCCTGATATTTTTATCATTCATCTTTTCTCCCACCCATGTTTTTGCAGAAGGTAATTTCGCCACCGACTATAACGTCACTTACAATGTCATGGACAATGCCCTGACACATGTCACTTTTGATATCACTCTGACCAATACAACCAGCCAGTACTACGCCTCATCTTACGGCATTCAGGTTGGATTTAAAGACGTCGAAAACGTTTTGGCCAGAGACGGCACCGGAAAAATAACTCCGGAAATTTCAAAGAATGCGGACGGAAACAGTATCAATCTTAGTTTTAACGACAGGATTGTGGGTTTGAATTCCAAACTTAATTTTTCCATTTCTCTGGATACCAAAGATATCGTGCAGAGATCCGGAAACATTTGGGACATAAATATTCCCGGATTAGCTCAACAAAATATTTACAATTCTTTTAACGTCAAGGTTATTGTGCCCAAATACCTGGAAAACCCTTCCTACATCAAACCGGACTCGGGGAAACTGGTTGACGGAAATTTAGTTTTTACAAAGCAGGAACTTGGAGAATCGGGAATCTCAATTTCTTTCGGTAAAGAACAAATCTATGACTTTAATCTTTTGTATCACTTGGAAAATCCTAATTTATTTCCGGTCAAAACAGAAATTGCGCTTCCTCCGTCGACCAATTATCAGGATGTTCAAATCTCTGACATTAACCCCAAGCCCCAAAATGTGCTGGAGGATACTGACGGCAATTGGCTGGCTCAATATACCCTGTCTTCCGGAAAAAAAGTTGACATCAGCGTTACCGGAAAAGCAAAGATAATGTTAAACCCGCAAAAACAACCGCTTTCGGATATTCAACTCAAAGAATATCTCAAAGAACAACCCTATTGGCAGACAACCAACAAGGATATTCAAGCTTTAGCTTTAAAACTCAAGACTCCTTACTCTATCTATCAATACGTTAAGGATAATTTGACCTACGATTTCAACCGGGTGCAAAATAATCAGTTGAGAATCGGCGCTCTCGGGGTATTAAAGAACCCGTCTTCGGCTGTTTGCCTTGAATTTACGGACTTATTTATTACCGTTGCTAGAGCAGCAGGAATTCCTGCCAGAGAAATAAATGGCTTTGCCTTCACGCAGAATTCCAAAGACAGACCGTTGTCCTTAGTTAAGGACGTTTTGCATGCTTGGCCGGAATATTATGATTACAATCTTCAGACCTGGGTGATGATTGATCCGACTTGGGGCAATACCACCGGAGGAGTTGATTATTTTTACAAACTGGATTTTGACCATTTCGCTTTTGTGATCAAAGGAGTAAGCAGTTCTTATCCCGTACCGGCGGGAGGATATAAAATTGCAGACAACGATAACTCCAAAGATATTAACGTGCAGCTGGGAAACAGTTTTGTTCCGCAAAATCAAACCCTGACAATATCGCAGGATTTTGCCAAAAGTTATTTTTCCGCTTTTGCGCCGCAGGGAAACATTATAATCAGAAATACCGGACAAATAATTTCCTCTCCGCAGGAGATAACGGTGAGCACTGATTTTTTGAATCCCAGATTTCAAAAAATAGCTCTGGCTTCCATTCCGCCTTTCGGATTCGTAGAAATTCCGGTTACTTTTAATAAGCCTTCTCTTTTGACAAACAAAATCGATAGGCTTAAAATAGCAGTCAACGGAGATACAATTTCCAAAGAAATTTTAATTACTCCCTTTATTTTAAATCTATGGACAATTTTAGGAGGAACTTTACTTGTTAGTCTTATCGTCACAATATCGTACTTTATCTACAAAGCCCGGAATTTACCTGTTCCTGAACAAAAAGGACCGGATCCTTTACGTCGGTAAGGCCAAAAATTTAAAAAAAAGGGTTTCCTCATATTTTCTAAACCGCTCGGATTTGGGCGTCAAGACAAGCATCTTAGTCTCCCAAGTTGAGAAAATAAAAACTATTACGACTAACTCCGAAATTGAAGCTTTTTTGCTGGAAAATAGTTACATCAAAAAATATAAACCCAAATATAACATCAAGCTGACCGACGACAAAGCATATTTGATGATCAAAATTACTGTCAAAGATAGGTATCCTAAGGTCTTAATTGCCAGACGCCGAGATGATAAAAACTCAATTTATTTTGGTCCCTTTCCCAACGCCGCTATTGCTTTAAGAATTGTCCTAAAAACCATTAGGAAGATTTTTCCCTACCAATCGGTTTTAAATCACGACAAAAAAATTTGCCTTTATTACCATTTGGGACTTTGCCCTTGCCCTCCGGTTTTCGATAGTCCGGATTTTCAAAAAGAATATCGGAAAAATATCCAACATATTCTTGATTTTTTAAACGGAGAGACTAAAAAAATAATTAAGGATCTTAAGAAAGAAAGAGATGCGGAAAGTCAAAATGAAAATTTTGAAAAAGCAAATTTATTGCAGAATAAAATTCAGGCAATTGAATTAATTACCGGACCGTTTTACAAGACTCAACTTGATTTGGATCTTGACCCCAATTTGACGGACGACTTAAGAGAAAAAGAAATAAGCAATCTTTTAAATATTCTGCAAGCAAATAATATTGCCATTAAAAATTTAGACCGGATTGAATGTTTTGATATTTCCAATATTTCGGGAACAAATCCGGTCGGATCAATGGTCACATTTACAAATGGCGAAAAAGACGGGAATTGGTACAGAAAATTTAAAGTGAGAAGCTTAAACACGCCAAATGATTTTGCGATGATGGAAGAAGTCTTGACAAGACGGTTAAAACATCCTGAATGGCCAATGCCGGATTTATTAATTGTCGACGGCGGAAAAGGGCATGTCTCAACGACAGTCAAAATCATGCAAAATTTAAATTTAAAGATTCCTGTTATCGGTCTGGCAAAAAAAGAAGAAACTATTGTTACCTCAAGTCTCCAAGAAATTAGTTTAGGTAAGGATTCTCCGGCGCTAAAACTTCTAATGAAGATCAGGGACGAAGCTCACAGATTTGCAATTACATATCACCGTAAACTCCGCTCCAAATCATTTTTAACCAAATAATTTTACTTTTTTGACACGTCGTAGTAGTAGGGGAAGAAGAGGAAGGAGGCAGGGGGATCGGCCAGCAAATATTTTTGAAAATCAGTATAAATTAAAATTCTTTTCTGAAGATCCAATTCTTTTCTCCCGTCTTCCAACAACTTATCAATTCTGACGTTGTTGTAATGCGTAATGTTGTTAATTTGGGATGAATGCCAGAGCGTATATTGATCAGGGTCAGTTGATAAATTAAATTCTCCCAAGAAAATTTGAAAACTTGAGGGCACCTGATTGGTGATTTGAATTTTGGTTTCGATGTTTAATTTTTTCCAGGTTTCTGCGATAATTTTGGCTACATCCTCGTATTTGGGCAGCACGTCAATTGTCAAAGATATTTTACTACTATCCGTAGCGGTGGGGGTTTTGTCTATCAAAAGTTTCGCATGCTCCAAATCCTGTTGATAAGTATTATCAAATCCTCCCTGGTTTACATAAGAAAAGATCGCCAGAGGGCTAGGATTTCTTTCTCCTTGGTCAAAAACGTCAGGCATCGTGTATGACAATCCTTCCCGCAGTGTTTTCTGCGAAAGGACTTTGTCCTGGGTGTTATAAAAAAGAGTTACTAATTTACTATAGTTTACTTTCTTTTCGATATTTACATTCTTAAAAGAGCTGAAAGTTGTGTTCTTGAAATTCAAATCGGGAAGACCGGTAATTTTTGATACTTCTCCCAGAGTAAATGCGGTTTTTAAAGCAGCAAAGGTCGGATAGGACAATTGGTAGATAATTTCTTTATGAAATTTTTCAGAATATAAGTCCATCGACTCAACAAAGTTATTGGTAAGTTTTATTTTTTTGACACTATAATCTCCAACGCCGACAAAGCCTTTTTCAAAAATAGGCCTAGATATCGTTGTCAAAAAAGGAGAATAGTTGTCCTTTAAATTGAAAACGATGGTATTTTTATCCGGCCTTGTTACGGATACGTCTGCGAAACCATAATTAATATTTTCAGCGGTTACATTGGTCCCATCGGAAAAATAAATATTTTTTTGAAGATAAAAAGCGTAAGCTTTTCCGTTGGGCGCAATTTTCCACTTTTCCGCGATGTCGGGACTGACCGTTCCGTCTTTTTCTGTTTTCGTCAACCCCCTGGAGATTTTGCTCAAAATTTCTTGGGGCAAGGAATCAACAGTGTATGGACCAACCATTCCGATAGTCTCTTTTTGCGCAAATGATAAACGCGCCATGAAATATGGCAAAGAAAAGCTAAGCAGGAGAAAAATTACCAGACCGATCCCGAAATAAACAAGAATACTTTTCCCCCATTTCTGAAAGTAAGCCTTGATCAGCCAAAAAACTAATCTTTTTCTTACGACTATCATAAGTTATCGATGAGGGATAAGAAGGACTACCGATAAAATACCAAATAAGACCGTCAGGATTATCGTGATCCAAACAAGCAATTTATCGATGCTCTGTTTGCTGCGGAAAGATTCTCCCGCGCCCCCGAATGAGCTTGATAATCCGGTTCCCTGCATCTGCAGCATAATTACTACGATTAACGCAACTGCAACTACGATCGTCAAAATATTCAAAAACATATCATCAATTATATCGTTTCCGTGATTGATTTTGCAAGCCAGCTATCTTTCCATTAACCACTTCAGGAAACCTACGATGAAAGAGATAAAAATAGAAGCAAAAATAAAGGCGAAGAAAATATTTACTGAAAATTTAGGAATTACAAACCCAAAAAATGAATAACCGCTAAAGATAAAAGCGGAGATAGAAACATTGGGCACAATTATTGTCAGAAGATAAAGAATAATCGCATTAATGATGAAAGAGAAAAATCCAAGCGTAATAATATTCAAAGGCAATGTTATGATGCTTAAAATCGGCTTGACTAAGATGAATAAAACGGATAAGACTACGCCCGCGAGAATATATTCTACCAAACCGCCATTCACTTTAATCCCTGTCAAAATCTGGGCGGTGATAAAAAGCGCAACCGAATAAAAGATGATTTTCCGCAGAATTGACTTCACTCCTGAATGCTACCAGACAATCAGACTTGTGTCAACGAATAACGAATGGTATAGTATGGGAATTATGGACACGATATCTTGTCCCAACTGCGGAAGACAAATTGAGATTACCCAAGCCCTCAAACATCAATTGGAAGAGAAAATAATTGCTTCAGAAAAAATAAAACACAAAGATGAATTGGAAAAAGTTAAAGCCCAGATTGAAATTCAAACCGAAAAAAGATTAAAAGCACAATCACAAACCGAGATAAAATTACTGGAAAAAAAACTTGCCAAAGAAAGAGACGAAAGAGATCAATTCGAGAAAAAAATCAAAGCAGACGCTTTTAAAAACGCGCAGGAAGAACAAAGATTAAGGTTGAAAGAAAAAGATTTGCAGTTAGAAGAAATAAGAAAAGTAAACGAAGACCTGAAAAGAAAACTGGAGCAGGGATCACAGCAAAGACAGGGCGAGGTTCTGGAGCTTGATCTGGAAGAAAAACTCCGCGCGCAATTTCCCAATGACGAATTTGTGCCAATTCCAAAAGGAGTAGAGGGCGCAGATATCTGGCAAAAAGTTAAATATCAGGAAAAAAATGTCGGGTCAATAATCTGGGAGACAAAAAGAACCAAGGCCTGGAGCAATTCCTGGATAGGTAAACTGAAAGAAGATTTAGCAAGAATTAATGCATCGGAAGCAATTTTGATATCTCAAGAGTTACCCAACAATTCAAACAGTTTTGACCGCAAAGAAGGAATTTGGATTGGAAAATACGAACACGCAATCAGTTTGGGCAGATTTGTAAGATTTCTACTGACAAATGTCTCCATAGTTAAATCCTCTTCCTCCCACACTGAAGAAGAATGGGGGAAAATCAGAGACTATATGATGAGTGACGCCTTCAAACACAGAATGCAGGCGCACTTTGAAGGAATAAAAAATCTTAAAGATACTCTGGAGGCGGAAAAGAGATCAACGCTGTTAAAATGGAAAAAACAGGAATCAGTAATAGATAAACTAGATTCCAACACGACTAATTTTTACGGAGAACTCAAATCCATAGTCTCGCAATTACCGCAGATATCCGAAATTGACGCCCTTCCCGAGTCCACTTGACAACCCAAGAAAATACTACTAACATAAAACAATGACTAGAAAGCTGCTCGTTTTAGTAATTCCACTTTTGCTTCTGGCAAGCGTTTCAATTGCGTATGCCCAAAATATAGCTGTAACTACGGCCCCCACTACAGCTAATACCGGAATTACAAACAGCGTCCAAACTGCTACGGCCGGAAGTATGCCAACTGTCACAGGAAGCACTGCAACAGTAATGGATCCTGCCTTGAAGTTAAAACAGCAGATGCAATTAGTACAAGACCAGAAGCAAGCCGAAATAGCCAAGATTGCAAATGATGCAAAAGCAGCGATTCAGGCCAAAAGAGCAGAATTTACAGCCAAACTTCAAACGATCAAAGACCAAAATAAAAAAGCAATCGTAGAACGCATCGATACAAGACTTACGCAAATAAACACCAATCAAACAGAAAAATATACTCAAGTTATTGGTCAACTCCAAACATTTTTGGACAAAATGAGCATAACCGCAAGCGGAACAGCTAAGATGACAGAAATTACAACCGCTCAAAATGCAATCGATACAGCCAAAGCAGCAGTCAGCGCGCAGGCAGAAAAAGCGTATACTATGGCTATCACAGACGATACGGCCTTAAAATTAAACGCAGGAACAATTGTAGATCAGTTCAGGCAGGACATAAATTCCGTTTACGGACTAGTTCTTAACGCCAAACAGACAATTCATAATCTTATTCCGGTTAAACCTGTATTATTAATAAAACCAGCGAGTAATTCAGCTAATTTATAAAATATGGATCCTAACAACAATCAACCAATACAACCGATACAGCCAATAGATACGAATCCGTTGGGACAAGCGGCCGTGCCGGAACAACCGGTTATACCTCAACCGACTGCGCCTGTCATGGAAACTGTGCCGCCCATGCCGCAACCACAACCGACGTTTACCCCGACGCCTCCGCCTCCTGCGCCGGAACCTGTTGCACCACCCCCCGTTACTCCCGTAATACCAACTGTAATGATGCCCCAAGCCCCCAAACAGGGAAGCAAGCTACCTATGCTTTTAATAATCCTACTAATTTTAATTTTGGGTATGGGAGGCTACATCATGTTTGCCAGAAACCAAATTGAAGTTCAACAAAAAGCCGCAACCGAAAATACGAGTATAATTGTACCTCCGACTCCAACTCCTACCTTGGCTCCCGCTACGGTAGATGATGTGAATATTGCAAGTCCCGAAGCTGACCTTAACGGCTTGGATAAAGACGTTCAGGGATTATAAATTCCTCTTCACGATGAATAAACCGACTTCTTGGGGAAAAGTAGCCAATTGGTACAATGATTTGCTTGAAAAAGATGAAGATTCTTATCAAAAAAAATTGATTTTACCCAATTTATTAAGATTGCTTGAAATTAAAAAAGGGGAAACTATTCTTGATTTAGCATGCGGACAAGGTTTTTTTACCGGAGAATTTGCTAAATTAGGAGCCAAAGTCAAAGGCTGTGACATTTCTCCCGAATTAATTAATCTCGCCAAGCAGGATAAATCCGCAGAATACTACGTTTGCGAAGCTAATAATTTGAGCTTCGCAGGAAACCAAAGCGTTGATAAAATTACGATTATCCTGTCCCTGCAAAACATTCAGGATGTTCAGGAAGTATTTGCGGAAGTTAGCCGCACCCTAAAGCCAAAAGGCAGGCTATTTATGGTTCTTAACCACCCCGCTTTCCGCATCCCCAAGCAAAGCTCATGGGGCTGGGATGATGCCCACAAAACGCAGTACAGAAGGCTAGACGAGTACCTAAGCGAGTCTTCCGAGCAAATACAAATGCATCCCGGCGACAAGCCTTGGGAAAAGACCCTAAGCTTTCATCGGCCGCTTCAATTCTATTTTAAAGCTTTGAACAAAAACGGATTTTACATTTCAAAGCTTGAGGAATGGGTTTCTCACAAAATCAGTGAACAGGGACCAAAGAAAGAAGCCGAAGACAAAGCCAGACACGAATTTCCCCTCTTCCTGTTTTTGGAAGCCACAAAAACATGTTAATCTTTTTTACCAAGAAAAAGTTTAACCAAATCAGAGAGGAATACGCTAAATTATTGGACGAGCGTAAAGAAACCGTCGCTCATCTTACGAAAGCCCGGGATATGGGGGATTTGAGTGAAAATGGGTATTATAGATCGTCCAAAACAAAACTTTCTTCCATTGACTTTAATCTGCGCAAACTTTCCGGTTTTATCAAATACGGGTCGATTATTAACTTCGTAAATAACGGCATCGTTGAAATTGGTTGCACTGTCACTTTAAATGATGATAAAAATGTTCAAACAAAATATCAAATTGTAGGTAGGGAAGAAGCCGATCCAAAAATTGGCAAAATCTCCAACGAATCACCTTTAGGAAAATTACTTCTGGGAAAAAGAGTGGGGGAGAATATCGAACTTCAAACCCCTTCAAATAAAATATGCTATAAAATCCTCAAACTCGAATAGAAACCCTGCTGTGAGCCGTATGGGTCTGGCACCCCGTCATAACGCTAAAAGTGCCGTGATGTCGTCTCTTTGCATATCTTGATGTCTGAGAATTTTTTGTTGTAAATTTTTCATAAACACACCGCTCTTGCTTATTGCATCTTCCTGGAGCAATAAAGGCAATTTTTTGTAATCGAGAACATCATCGGCTCCATCAGTAAATATCAACACCGGAGAAGATGAAGAACACACTACTGTATCAACCCTATTTGAATATTTCTTATTTCCTTTTAATTCTCCTCTTCCAAAAAATGTTGCACTGCCACTTTCGTTAGTTTTCCAATCTAATTTATTATCTTTAATTTCCTTTGGCTTTATCCATGCGTCATTCTGTAAAACTAAGGTCGTAATGGTGCCTATTGTTGCAATTATTTTTTTATCGCTGTATTTAAAGACGAACGTTCCAACACAAGCAACATGTTTTGAAAATCGCTCTAATATTTCTTTATTTAATAAATCTGCTATAAACTGAGCTTTTCCTGAATAATTTTTTATAGAGGACTTTAGAAACATCTGAGGAAACGTATTTAGAACCAACTCTGTAACTTGTTGTCCCTCCTTATTGCCTGGAAGTAATTCAGAATTGTGCCAACCGTCAATGACGCACGCAGTATAAATAGTTCCTAGATAATCGTTATATATTCTTACTCTGTCTTGATTTCTCTTATAAGGAAGCAGGAAGTAGCTTACTGTAGGAATTGGAGAAATTACCCGGAAATTGTTTGACATATAGAAAGTGTACCAGCCTTGGGTAACCTTATCAAGCAACAACAAGCCAAATGTAAAGGGCGGATGGGTCGTATTGCACCCGACGAATTCAGTGAGCCGTGCGGGTCTGGCACCCTCTAGTCATATAGTATCCTGTCTCACCCCGAAGCTAAATGAGACAAATGAGACACAGGAAGGCTATGCTGTCTCAAAATCTCTTGGCATAGTTTGATACAGTTATGTATTCTGTCATAATTAATCTATGACAGGAAGATTAAAAACTCGCTTAACTTTTAAGGAAATAAGACTTGTCTTATCTCTATCGTCTTATGCTTTTATAGCATGGCAAAAAAGCTTTAGGGAGTTTTTGGATATGTGGTCTCAAAATTTTTCCTTACTAAATCCTTATCTACATAAGACTTACATTTATTTACTACCCCGTTAAAATCATTTAGAAAATTTCCAATACGATAGTAGTCGTTAGAATCATCACGAACTATTAAAGCATCACCCTTGGGATTTATAAATAAATTTCTTCCCGGTCTATCAGTATTAGTGTACCTGGTTATAAGATAAATATTATTTTTTAGCGCAGACTCTTTAGCTTTTGCGCATACTTCTTCAAATTGTTTTTCGCTTATTCGTAAACTATCATAGTTTTTTTTTCCGTACCCACTGGGAGAAATTTGATATAGTTTCCATGTGGTTGGAGTAGCATTTTTTGAAGCTAAAAGTTCAGGAATACCTACAATATTGTTTAAATTTGGTTGAGCTACTACGGTTCCAAGCTTAATTCCTAATTTTGGATACTTATCTTTAATTTTAGGTATGAGATTGAGTACGGCATTGAAGATCTTGGTGCCCACTTCAGCGGTTAATCCTGTTCTCATTTTTTCATTAATTTCAGGTAAATCTGCATCTAAAGGTAAGGAAATCCAATCCAGATTTTTGGCAATATCGTTTAATAATACGTCATTTTTTTCAAGTAATAATCCGTTTGTTGACAAAACAGTTGTTAGTCCGGTCGATTTTGCAGCCTCAATTATTTTTGGCAGATCATTAATTAGGGTTGGTTCTCCCCCCGTAAAAACCACGCTTTCAACGCCGTTTAAAGCTAGTTTCCTGATCGTTTGTATAGCTAAATCCGTCTTTATTGCCGGTATTTCATGTTGAGGGCCAAAACAAAAGGAACAATCAAGATTGCATTTTCCCAAAAGCATAAAATCCACGGAAGATGGTAATTTCTTTCCGACGTCAGGATTAATTATTGTTCTTGATTCAGTAGACATATTAAAATTATCTCCAGTCGGTGACTATGGTGATTTTTTGTTTCGAGTAATTCTCCAAAGTCCCCTTTACTCCAGAAAATAATTTATCAGGAAGATTATTTAAGTTAAACCAAGACCATTTATCGCAACGATCCGGTTCGTTTATTTTTATATCACCGCCAAGATATTTTCCCTGAATAATAATTGTTATATGATGAATAAAGTTTGGTTCAATGGAATTTTCTCTAACCGATAATATATTGTTGCTAATTTCTATTTTCGCTTTTTCTCCTAATTCTTCTGATAACTCTCTTGATGCCCCGTCTATAATTTTTTCACCCGTTCTTAAATGTCCTCCCGGAAATCCCCAAGTTGCAAAACCGGCCTTTGTCAATCTTCTGCCCAACAGAACCTCTTCCTTATCATTAAAGATTACTACATCAACCGCAGTCTTAATATTGTCCCCTTCCTTTAAATTGCTATCTGCTTCTTTCATTTTCATAAAAATTTTCGTGGTCATTGTTTTTTTCGAGATCAAAATCTATTAGTTGTCTAATATAATCTGCCCTACTTATATTCTTTTTTTTAGATATCCAGTCAAGATAGTTTTCTTCCGTTTCGTCTATCATTAAATTAAATCGCTTATTTAACAAGCGTTTTTTTGAGTTTTCCAGAAAATCTAATATCGTCTTCTTCAATTCTGCGACATTTTTTGGGCTATATTTTTTTAGAAATAAAAGCCGGCTCGGATCACCTATCAATAAGCCGTGGGGTTCATTTTGATATAAAATAAGAACGCTTTTATGCAATTCAATGGCAACGGTTATCATGTGTCCGACTCCAATGCTTGGATATGTTCCCTCAACAATCATTACATCAGAGCTTTGTATCTCGTTTCTGGCTTTTTGATAGTCAGCCTCATGTTGAGTTCTGGTTTGCGCATTAATCTCCTTAATCTCTCTGTTGAAAACGTGAGCTGAGTACACCTGATGATCAAGGCTTAAAAGAAAATTCGTAATTAGCTTAAACTCCTTTAAATATTCTTTTCTGCCGGCAATCGAAGCATTAAAATATATCTTCATAATGTTATGTAATTATACCACTTGACATCTATAAAATAAAGTTGTAATCTACAATTGTTATGTATATGTATAACTAATGCAATTGATAGGTGATTATATGTATTGTTACCGTAAAGTTTATCAAATGTTATCAATTACTTTCAATACGATACTGCCTATTAATAAATTATGAGCTTAGAAGAATATATAACATTAAAAGATTTAGGTAAAAAATTAAAAATAAGTAGAGTCAGTCTTAGGAGGTATATAAAAAATGGCAGATTAAAGGCAAAAAAAATAGGACGTGACTATAAAATCTCTAGTACTGATTTAGATAATTTTTTGCGCAATCCAAACGAAAAATATAATAAATTAAAAAATACTAATAATTTTCAAGATATTCATAAAAGTAAAAGTATATCAATTTTTCCCGGTTTAAATTTCCATACAATGGAAGCTCTAGCAGAAATGTCTCTAGACATAGATTCGATCGATGAAATAAGGGACATCGTTTCAAAATATGATCCCGTTTTTTTAGAAATTTTAAACAAAATAGAAAAAAACGATACCCACAATCCTTCAACAGCGATAACATTCCTTTTAATTGACGACGCAATCAGAAATTTACAAACTCGCCGAAGGTTATTCAAGGATCTTATTAACAAAAAGGGGTTAATTCTACTTCCACTTCCACCTCATTTGAGCGACTCACTGTTGACAATAACTCCAAGAGACATGATTTTTCTTTCAGACGGAGTTCTACCTCCTCATCTAAAACACGCTCATTACGATAACCTTGATTTTATTTCTTCACCTGAACTTCTTAGCAGAACAGATCGCATAGAGCTTTTAGTTACTGAGGGATACATTGAAGACCAAACAATATTTTTTAGAAGGAACGTTGTTAATGCTGTGTATAATTTATCATCTAATGGTTTAAAAGAGGTTTATATCCATAATATTCCCCATATTCCTCCTCATGTCGATTTTATAAAGTTTGAAAAAAATATCAATATGAAGATTTCAATGATCTAATTAAAGCTGTAAATTATGCTAACTATTGTTCTTATCTCATTAATTTTATCAGCATTTATTCTCATGACAAAGAGAATTCTAAGACAAGAAGTTGCAATGCCATTGTTGGCATTATCAGCCATTCTTCTGTCTGGCAATGTCCAGGGAATGAATGCTCTTAATAATGGTTTTTTTGAATTTTCAAGAATTGCACTTCTCTTTACTGCCGTTGCCGTTCCGGCGCATATACTCCAGAGAAGTAAACTGCTTGATTTAGTTGGAGTATGGATAGGCGAATTAATTGGAAAATTATACATAAAAACCAATATGAATATCTGCTTTCTTGTTTCCTCTTTTAGTTTGTTTATGGTTTATATAATGGCCGCACTATTCCATAACACTACCAGCATCTTGGTCTCATCTGTAATCATTTGTGTTATTTGTAAGAGTTATAAATTGAAAGCATTACCTGTATTGTGTGGAGCATTGGTTGCTTCTAACCTGGGAGGATTTAGTACAAGATGGGGAGATACGCCCAATATAATTGAAGCGGCTTATTGGGGATTAATGCACAAAGATTTTTTGGTTGAAATAATGCCAATTAATATCGGTGCGTTACTTATTCTTATTGCAGCTATAAGTTTATGGCTTTCAAAAATTACAAGTAAAAATTATTTTGAAAAAAAAGGTAAATTTGAAACAACTTTTGCCATGATAAAATTTAGAAATGCTAATCGAGAGATATCTTTAGATCGCAGATTAGTATTTTTTGGATTATTGGGGTTAGCTTTGGCTATAATAGGACCTATTTTCTTCGTAAAGTTGGAGCTGGGATTTTCAAGTCTTGCAATAATAATAAGTGTATTGGGAGATTATAGCGAACACAGATCGGAAGGACTGCTCGCTTTAGGTATCGAGACGTATGCGGTACTTGTATCTATTTTTGTACTTGCCCAAGTCCTTTCAAAATCCGATATAGGAGTTGGAAGATATATCTTAGATTTTCTTATGAAATCACACATGAGTATATGGGCAATTGCTCTAGCCTCATATTTTGGAACCTTGTTAACAGAAGCTGCTTCATGGGCTTCCGCAGTCGCACCCATAATACATGCTCAGGCTTCTACGCACGCAGCAGCATGGGCATTGGGTTCCGGAATTTTTGCAGGAAGCTCAAGCTTGGTAACTGCAGCATCAGCGGGAATTATTTTAACCAATGAAACAAAGAGTAATCCTGACGAATCAAGGGTTGTTTTTGGTTCATATGTATTTTTTGGTTTATTGTTTAGCTTATTTATTCTTACATATTACATTACAGTTTTGTCATTACTTTTTAAATAGAAGAAAGGGGGTGAAATATATGCAAAATCCTAAACAACTTAGTAAAACATCAGAAGAACCAAAAAGAGAGGAAAAGAAGTTACCGCCTCCTCATCATGAATTACCTCCTCATTTATTGAAGGAGTTATTCGATTTAAAGGAAAAGGTGGGAAAACTAGAGGGACAAATGGACGTCTTATTAAGGTTAAAATCTAAATAGATAATCACAAGAAATTGTGTGGTTGTCTCAGATGTAGCATGGAGGAATCCTATGGTAAAGGAATGCTTAATTAATAGACGACAAGTCGATGGTGTTGCGATAAAAAGCAAGAGACTTCTTGAGGTAATATGCGGTAGTATTTTTTACCCACCAGCCTCTTCTCTGTTTGATGTTCAAACTACAAAGACACCAGAAAATCTTGTCGAAATAAAAAGATTCTCTATGGAACAAAAAGAAGCCTTACAAAAAGAGGGCTATTTTATATATGATTTGACAGGACAATCAATTAAAACTCTGAAGGATAGTGGTCACGGATTCTGGTCAATGTGGCATAATTCACTACCAGACTTCGAAGCAATAAGGTCAATGCGTTCCGAAGTTGCAATAAATCCCAATAAACTGTTTTTGTCAGAAAGTAACAATAAGGGTCTAGATCAACAAGGGGAAATGGTAAATAAATTTTCTAATGAATTAGGAAAGAAAATACAGGGAGTAAAAGCAATCATTGGCGATACTCCCGACTATGCAGAGCTTGCTTTTAAACATTTGGAACTAACAAAAAACAACTTATTTAGAAAGAAATTTGGTAGATATGATTATTTAAGTACGAGAACAAAAACCTTCACTAATGACTCGTCGGTAGCCACTGTCAGCTGTTTTCCTACCGGCACTAACCCGTTAGGGCTTTTTGGTTTAGGCCCTTTTGGTTTGAGCATCGGAGAGTGGTTTGCGGATGGTGGCTTAGAGAATCTCTATGTTATTCCTCTGATAGTTCCCGATACATCTATTTCCCCAGAAAGATCATTCGTTGACTTAATATAGAAATCTTTATTTAAATTCCAAATCGCGACGCCGAATTTGAATTGTGCGACGCATTTTGAAGAAAATTAGCCAAGTTTGACAAGCCAAATATAAAAGGCTGATGAGTCGTATTGCACCCGACGAATTCAGTGAGCCGTGCGGGTCTGGCACCTACTAATCCCATAACAACTGTCTTGGGGTAGCGTATCACATCGAGGGCTAAATGAGGCATATGAGACACAAAAACGTCATATTACTTCAACCGTTTTGATATATAAACTTTCTTTAAGAAGGGCTTATGTTAATCAATCTATATACTAATCATAATTTCAGATATAATTGTTTTATGCTACAGTTAAACTTTTATCCTGAAAGTGACAAAAAAGAATATACAAAAGCTACTAATGAATACATCCTCATCTGGAAAAATGAAGGAGAAAAGATTGTTAAGCTAATCGAAAAATCCAGTGGTTTAACTTTTAAAACTAAAAATATAAATGCGGTAATTTTTGATGGAATAAGCTACTCAACCCCAATGAGATTAACGAGTAACTATAAATATGAACAAAAAGAAGCAACTCTTGTTCATGAATTACTCCATAGATTACTAATGGATAATAATTTTTCATTTTCTAATAAAGAAACTTTTAATAAAGATGTCCACGGAGTAATTGATTTAGTCCTATATGATATATTGGTAGAATTATTAGGAGAAAATATTGCAAATAAGAACAAAGAGCTTGAGATTAGCTATAACAATTCAGATTACAAAGAAGCTTGGGAATGGGCATTGTCTTTCTCAAAAGAAGAAAGGTCTAAGAAATTTAAAGAAATGAAATTAAATTCAAATATCCTCAAATAACCGAATTAACTACGAAGTTCCTTCCTCTTACGGGATGTAAAAATGAAATTTCACTATTTGAGGTATTGCTTAGCAAGCAACAGCAAGCTAATCGAAGATAACCCACGGGTCACTTAGAACGCATGGAGTTGTGTGAGCCGAATGGGTCTGACACCCGTTAGTCCCATAACCTTATGTTTCCAAAGATCTCAAATTTCGAACCGATTACACAAGAATACCGAAGGATTTATCAAGAATTAAGATAATTAAATCTTTTGAATTATATTGATTTGTCTATTGAGAAACCCAATTGTTTTACTAAGTCAGGATGCTCAAGAAGTGTTGGGTAATATGTTTCAATAGTGGATTGAGTGTAATCAGATCTTTCTTCGGGAGACATTTTAGAAAGGACACCATCATAATCTTTTAAATGCCAAAATGGTTCAAGCGGATAATCATTTAGACAGTGCTCATATTTTCCGTCTGCAAAGTCAGTTAATCTTCCTATAATTCCTTTTAATCTAGGTTCCATTCCTGCACCGTTTTCATAACCATTTTCCCAATATACGTCGTCCCAATTAACATATATAAGCTTTTTTCCAACCGTTTTATCTCCGTATGGTTTCTCCTTAGCTATTCTGGACACTAAATCGCCAACTTTAGCCACTTCTTCATAAAGTCCGGCATTTGCGCCATATTTAATGAGCTGCTTGAGTTGAAATGCTTGGGCTCTGGCGTTTGGCCAATTAACGATACCACAAAGGGCATCTTCAACAGATTGTAATACTTGCATATTGGGAATGTCTTTTGCTACTAAATATATGGGTTGAGCAAAACGTGCGGGACCCTCCCAAGCAAAGCCATGATCAAATTTTTCTAGTTCTTTTTGTCTGTCTTTTTCATGTCCCAGTGAATATTTGTTATATAAACACTCGCTTGCAAGATTAACTCTTTGTCTAAAAGCTTCGCTGTTTTGTAATTCGTGGTCTGGAGCAAATTGATTGGCTTTAGATTCTACCATGGGAGTATTTTAAGTATTTAAAAAGTAAAATGCAACAGTGACCCGTCGGGACTGAATGTCGTACAAATTCTAGCCTCATGGGACCACCTCAGACAAGCATACTGGGAATCAATAAAATAAGACTACTTTCCTGAAATTTTATAACGAACACTTCTTGCAAGACCAAATCTATTAATTTTCTTAAGAGTCAAAAGTTTTAAGATTGTTTTATTTACTGTTGAGCGAGCAATACCTGTCTTGTCAGCTATTTCTTGAGGGGTTGCTTCAGTCACGCTCTGGAGATAATTCCAAATAGTCAATTGCTTGTTAGAGAGTATGGTCTCAATATTTTCAGAGGAAACAAGATTAATGGCTTCTTTTGCTTGGGTTAGTATAATATCTAAAAAAAAGTTTAACCAATCGGTAACGTTCTCTTCTTTAGTACCAAAAGTTTTTTGGCTTTTTCTTAAAGCCATATAATATGCGGGTTTTTGGCCTTCTATTATTTTTTCATGGGAAACATAGGGCATATATAGATAACCGCTTTTCAAAAGGAATAAGTTCGTTAAGACACGGGAAAGCCTACCATTTCCATCCTCAAAGGGATGGATACTTAAAAACTCCACTAAAAAATTAGCCATGAGTAAAAGCGGATGATACTTGTTATTATCTATAGCTTGTGTCGTCCATTCCACAAGCTCCTGCGTGTATTTTGACGTCAAGTAGGCAGGTGTAGTTTTAAATACGATACCTACTCTTCTACCTTTTTCATCAACCATCTCAACCTGGTTTTCTCTGCTTTTATACTTACCCCTGTGGAGCTTGTCTTTTTCTACATATTTAAGGAGCTCTTGATGAAAATGTTTTATGGTATTTTCAGAAAATTTAATGCTATTCCATGCTTCAAAAACATTCTGTAATAGTTCATAATAACCTTGGACTTCTTGCAAGTCACGATCTGCAAACTTCTGCATTGCAATACCCTGCATTAATTTTTCTACATTCTCATCAGAAAGCCTTGATCCTTCGATTCGGGTTGATGCACCTGTCGATGTTATTAAAACTGATCTTTTAAGTCTGCCTAGCATATAGGGACTAAGATTTACTGAAGCAAACCACTGTCCTTTTAGCTCATCTATGCGGGCTATTTTTGTTATAATTTCAGAAGGAATACTGCCTAATCTTTTATCGAATTTTGTTTGCCTATTCATAAATTTACTTATATCTTTTAACTATATTAGATTATATTAGATAGTATTAGATTTGTCAAGTTTAGCCTCAATTTGGTTCGAATATTCAATCGGGTATAAAAAAATTTGAGCCTGACGAGAAGTTATGATCTTATTATTTAAAACTGCACGATTAGCCCACTATATCAAGATATTCTCAATGTTGATAAGAAGAGTGTCACCTTCAGTGAGCCGCCCGGGACTCGAACCCGGAACCTATTCCTTAAGAGGGAATTGCTCTACCAATTGAGCTAGCGACCCTTATATTTCTAATTAGTATACTATACGGAGCCTTGTGGGGCAAATGACAATTATTAGACTATAGCTTTACAATCGACCTATATTATGATATATTGTTTTGAATATGTACACTGAAAGAAAACCTTCACTAGGATTAACTATTCCCACTGGAGAAAAGTATCATGACTTTAACAACGTGGGGCTTGGTGGAAGAAGCTGGAAAGAACTCAGGAAACCTATATCTTCAAAAGAATTCAGAATTACCGATACGGCTAACGACCTTGGAAAAAATTTAAAAACTTTACCACATCAAGAGAATGCGAATTTCATAGCAATTTCAGTAGCCTCACTAGGATTAGTTGGTATCCCAAAAATTGAAGAAATTTATGCAGCGGCAGAGTCAAAGGGATTAGAGATGTGTCCGGCAGAAGCAGGACCGGTCTTGCGTACCATCTATATTGATCAACCAAAGGGAGAAATTTTACACATCGCCATGGATCCGATAAAAAATATACTTGGACGCTCTGATATCTTTAAGCTTGAATCTTCAGGTGGGACTCTAACGCTAGATACCGCTTGGGGCGATAAAGGAACTATCTGGAATCAAAAAGATATGTTTGTGTTCAAGGTAAGGAAATAATCCCAGATTCCTCTTTTGTAGTTTCGATTTGCGTTAATCATCACAAAAATAATTCTCCATAAGAAGAAAAATGTAACTTAGCCTAAACCTTAACTTACTTATATTCAGATTTAATCTGATATAAAAAGTGATATTTCCCAAGCACTATAGTTAAATAAAAAGCAATTATTTGTGGGTTACAAACTATTTTTCTTTAAGGTTCTTCGGTAAGGGGAAAAATTTTATTTCCCAAAATCTTCAGGTCGCATATTAAATATTTTCGATGAAGGAGTTCTTGCTTTTTCAAAAAAATCTAAAAGCATTTTCTTTTTTTCATCCGGAGATTTCTTTGATATCATATAAGGTAATTCTGAGAGTTTAGATATGAAATCCCTATCCATATCTTTTATTAATCTATCTACATCCAGGTCTTTCTTTTCAATTTCAATTTTAATCTCATCCCGATATTTCACATAAATTAAGGCTGCATGTACTTTATTTGACCCAAATTTCGAAAACAAACTCGCCGCCTTACACTCAATAGTATGAGTTCTTATTTTTTTACCACCATTGACCAAGCTGTTTGCGACTTCTTTATTGGAACTATTCCTTCCATCATTCATTAATATGGTTTCAAAAATTTCTTTGTCCTCTTCCATAATTCCATTTAATAATTCTTTATCCTCTTCTTTTACCATGTCATCAAGATTTAAATATCCCTTTTTAACTCCAATCATTATTGCATTCAACTCATTTGTTGCCCCTAAAACTTTAAAAATTCTGCGCATATGAGTCTGTACCGTACGCTCACTTATTTTTTTCCCATCTCTGTCGGATAAAGTATTTACTATTTCCTTGTGAAGAAGGCCTGATCCGGCTAAGGTTAATACTTCCTTTTCTCTAAAAGAAAGCTCATGATGACACTTTTTCTTGTTCTCTACTTGAAAAGCGCTAATCTTAAAACCATTTGTTTCTCTTTCTGCAATAACCATGACGGGAATTATAACATTTGGGTATGATTAAGTCAACCTATAGTATGGGTGTCGGAAACCTTATTCTACCAATGATATAATTGGTTCTATGGAACAAATTATTCTTGCATCGACTTCTCCACGCAGAAAAGCACTGCTTAAAAAAGCCGGAATTAAATTTCAAGTTGTGGACAGCGGATTAAAAGAATATTTAGATCCCAAACTTAAACCTCACGCATTAGTGGAGAAGCTGTCTTCGCAAAAAGCCAAGGCAGTTTACGAAAAATTCAAAGATAAGATAATAATCGCAGCCGATACTTTGGTTGCTTACGATGGGAAAATTTTAGGAAAACCCAAGGACAGAGAAGACGCAAGAAAAATGCTTGAATTTCTAAGCGGAAAGACGCACTTGATTATTACCGGACTTACTATAATTAATCCAAAAACGCAAAAAATAACCATCAAATCCGAAGAAACAAAAATTACAATGAGGGAAATAACTAAGGAGGAAATTGATTCATATTTAAAAACCAAAGAGCCGTTTGATAAAGCAGGCGCCTATGCTATTCAGGGAATTGCCAAAAAATTTATTACAAAAATAGACGGCGATTTACCTAACGCGATAGGACTTCCTGTCAATACAATTTTGAAAGAATTAAGAAAACTTAGCAATGAAAGCGCTTGACAAAATAGAGAAATAACTATATAAAGAATAGATAAAGTCTGAGGAAAGGCTTAAAAACGTTGAAAAATAAAATTTGTCAGAGGATTTTTGCTCTATTATTAGTACCTGTACTTATCTTTAATTCGGTCGGCCCACTATTTTCTATTGCCTACGCAGAAGAAGTAACCCCAACACCTATAGTTTCGCAAGACGTAACGCCAACTCCCGACAACTCAATACCAACCCCTACACCAACACCTGAAGATACAGTTGTAATAGAGGCAACACCAACGCCATCCAATGATTTATCTCCACTTTCAAATAATTCATCCAACAATAATGCTCCAACGGAAACCCCCGCAGTTTCAGCGACACCAACCCCAACTCCATCACCATGGACTTTTGAAAACGTAGAATTAAATAAAGAATATGTTGATCCTCAAAATAGTGATGTAAAACTTACATTTACAAAACTTCCGAGTCCCGCTGGTAACATAAAAATTGATGAAATAACCCTTACTAAAGAACAAATTCAGCAAACAGGCTCATTATCCGATACGGCATATGACATAACCTCCGATATGGCGGACGGCTCATTCACCTATAATCTTTCTCTCCCTATTCCGGAATCAGCAAAAGGAAAAGCAGTCGGCGTAAAATCTACCGAAGATATTTCAAACATAGCTTCTGCTGAAAAAGTTGATAATACTCTCACAAATACCGCAACCTCGGTTTCCGTAGCAAACCTTGATCATTTTACGATCTTTGTGGTAACTGTTGTAACCTTGCAACCAGACTATGTAGCACCTGGTGGAGGAGGAGTATTCTCGGCTTATGTAGGACCACCAGATTATGGTTATGTATCCCCAGGTGCAACTGCCATCTACGATGGTCGTGAAGCAGGTATTATTAAAGCGGGATTAAATGTAGATACTGATGGTCACTATTGGGATGAAGGTCTTTTTGCTTTCATTCCTACCGTTACGATTGATACTTTTGCAGCAGGAGCCGTGACCTATGATGTGGAAAATCAAGCAGGTGTTAATCCCGTATGGATGACAATTGAGATTGATACGGGGGTATTGGGCGTTAGATCCGATAACACGGCTTATCAGTTTGTACCTTCGTCTTATGGAACTGCAAACGGATATCACGAAGTTAACGCTTCTAGCGGACAATGGCAACAATGGACTACATATACTAGTGGTATTACAACGGGTCCGCCTATGACATTAAGTCAAATTGCCGCAGCACATCCAGGACTTAATGTTGTACGAGCATATCTACGTTTGGGTATGGGTGATTCATATAATAACGGGGGGACAGGGACAATAGCGTGGGTGGACAATGTCACTATGGGCGGAGTGCCGTATGATTTTAGTACTACCAGTGCTACCACAAAAGCTGCCACTAGTGTAACTTCAAATGATGCAACATTAAATGGATTTAATAAGAGTGACGCTACCGGGCACTCATTTTGGGTTTCGTTAGCATCGTTTGTTACCACAAGCTCGACGATTCCATCCGGCGTTTATTCTTCGCCTGACCTTGGATCTATCGCTGCGAATACTGATTTTTCTGTTTCTCTTGCATCTATTACGACCACGGGTGTTCCGACTAATCTTCCAGCGATAACACCGGGCACGACGTACTACTTTGCGGCTTGGTCTGAAGTAGGAGGCACATGGTATCCCGGCGAAGTCCTGAATTTCACCACTGCTAACGGACCGGTTTTTATTGATACAAATAAAAACGGTATTCTTGATTCGGGAGAACTATCTTTTTATACCATTCAGGCCGCAATTAGTGCCGCAACTGCCGGTGACACAATTCATGTTACGGCAGGAACTTACACTGAAGCCGGACAGATTGTTATTGATAAAAATCTTTCGATCGTCGGCGCAGATAAAACGACGACAACTATCAAACCAGACGCAAATTATAGCTCTGGATGGGTTTTGGTAAATTCCGGAATTACTTTTGACTTATCAAATGTAACCCTCGATGGCAGTGGCCACATAATTACCAAAGCAATTCTAGATCAGGGGAATGGTATTATAGATAACAACAAATTTACTGAAATTAAAAACGGAAAATATGCAGGAACTGCAATCGCTATTAGTACCGCCGAAAACGTAGATATTACAAATAATGAATTTACGGAAATTGGTAGAAATGGAATACTCGCAGACTATAATACCGGAACCATTAGTGGAAATACCTACACCGGTAAGGGAACAGGCGATTGGTTAGATTATTTCATCTTGTCTGAATATGGGGATAATGTTACTATTTCCAACAACACAATTTCTAATTGTACTGGAGTAGCATTATTAGATGGTTCAACTTCAGCTGCCATCGCTGTTTGGGACGATCCTGGTACCCAAGCGACAATTACTGGCAATACGATGACCAACAATACAACAGGTGTTGCTGTCGTTGCTCTTTCAGGGGGCACAACGAATCCAAAAGTTATCATTGAAGCCGGCAATCTCTTTGACGGTGGTGAATATGGAGTGGCTTTC
>Ga0182027_10003456_pt1 | contig 25037 bp, 27 predicted proteins | sample 712E1DmetaG_FD_121300 | JGI IMG/M metagenome (GOLD analysis project Ga0182027, IMG submission 121300) | Permafrost microbial communities from Stordalen Mire, Sweden - 712E1D metaG (Illumina Assembly) | ecosystem: Environmental > Terrestrial > Soil > Wetlands > Permafrost | place: Sweden...
CATAAAGATTGACAAGGCAATCAAGTGGTTTTTTACCAGCCGCAAGTTTAAGGTGGTATTCCCCTGGAATGTGACTTTGGTCGCAGCTCTAGTGGCTTCCATCTTGCTGTTCGGCACCGGCAACGTCAGCTACGCTCTACTTTGCGCGTTGGCTCTGGTTGTCATAGTTGTCATCGGGGCAGTCGCATTGATTGCGATTGGCTTGATCGCCTATTTCGCCTGGAACTTCGTCCTGAAACCGTTTCTGCGGTGGCTTGTCTTCGGACTGCTACTCGGATTCTGGGATTGGATCACGGTTTGGTTGTTCAACCATGTCGCTCTTCCTTTCCAGGCTTGGAACCATAAGCGAAACGTAAGTCCTGTCAAGCCAGCGCCTGTCCGCAAAGTAAAGGTGGTTAGACCGCCTGAACCTACGCGCAAGCGTTGGAACCCGTTTACCGTGATGGTTGAAATTCTCGGCGCAATTGCCAGAGCAATCTACTACCATCGGGTGATCTGTCCACTCATCAATCTCCCCGGAGATCCGGTAAGACCAGCAGGCAAATCGCCTTTGGTATACAGGTAACCTCTCGGGGAATCTGAACAACTAGTTCGCACACAGAGAACCTTGGGTGGTAAAAATTCAGTAGCCTATGCTACACGCTTTTTAGCGTTTTTTTACCACCCATCTTTTCCATAAATCCTATAGTCATGTTGACTTATTGATTGACAACTGGTATAATAACTAGATAAGTAAAGGCAGATTGAAATAATACATCTGCTTTCAATATTTTTCGATTAGCATAAAAGATAAGTAACAATAGAAATTTTTAGAAATAAGTATCTTTCCCCTAATCCGCATTTTATTAAGCAGCTTTATTAATTCAATCTAAAACCCATATGCATAACAACAGATTTGCGCCAAGAAGTAATCCAAGCAGATTCAATAAACGGTTTGCGCCCAAAAAGATACCAAACCATGAACTGATGGCAGCAATCAGCGCTGTTAAAATAATCAATAAAACCAGATCGGATGCGCCCGAAGAGATTTTTGTGCCAAAAAACGGATTCTCCGATTTTGCTATCGTTGATCAACTTAAAAATAATATCTTAGCTAAAAATTACACCGTTCCAACTCCAATCCAGGACCAGGCAATTGATCAGATTCTAAATGGCCGGGACGTAATCGGCATTGCCAATACCGGAACCGGAAAAACAGCTGCTTTTTTAATTCCACTTATTAATAAGGTTTTTTTGAATAGAAACGAGAAAGTATTAATTATTGCGCCAACCCGTGAACTGGCTTTGCAAATCCAGGAAGAATTACACGATTTCGCAAAAGGTTTGGGAATTAGAAGTACTTTATGCATCGGCGGCATGAGCTTATGGATGCAAAAAAATGAACTCAAACAAAATGTTAACTTTGTTATTGGCACACCGGGCAGAATTAAAGACTTAATTGAGCAGAGAAGCATAAACATGTCTTCTTTTCATAATGTCGTTTTGGACGAAGCAGACAGAATGGTCGATATCGGTTTTATAGTTGATATAAAATATTTTATTTCGTTATTGCCAAAAGACAGACAATCACTTTTTTTCTCAGCAACCATTTCCGGCAAAGTCAAAGATATTTTAAACGCGTTTGTCGTCAATCCGGTTACCATTTCGGTTGAAAAACAAACAATGGTTGAAAATATCGAACAGGACGTAATTAGAATCAATAATAAAAGTGAAAAAATAGATAAACTACACGATTTATTGGCGCAGGACGGATTTGATAAAGTTTTAATTTTCGGCAGAACAAAATGGGGTATGCAAAAACTAACAGACGAGCTAATAAGGCGGGGAATAAGGGCCGCTGTTATTCATGGCAATAAAAGTCAGGGGCAAAGACAAAGAGCTTTGGAACAATTTAAAAATAATCAAATTTCGGTGTTAGTTGCAACCGATGTTGCTTCGAGGGGATTGGACATTCCGGATGTTAGTCATGTGATAAACTATGATATGCCGGCTACAATTGACGACTATACGCATCGCATTGGCAGAACCGGCCGGGCAGGGAAGCGCGGCGTTGCTTTAACTTTTATCGAACAAGTATGAACGTACTTTTTGTCGCATGGGAGAATGACCCTTTTTTCAAATTCGGGGGCCTAGGGGACGTTGCCAGATCTTTACCCGGAACGCTCAAGACGATGGATGTCGACATCCGCGTTGTTATTCCATACTACAAAGTTGTCAAATTTGGCAGGAATAAAAAAACTAAAATTGGTGAATACATATTTTTGTATGGAGGAAAAAATGCAAAAGTTGAAGTTTGGCAGGCTTTAAATCCATATACAAAAGTTGTTTGTTATTTTTTAAAAAACTCTAAATATCTTGACGTAGAAATCTCTATCGAAACATGGGGATTTTTTGATAAAGCGGTTATCGAGCTTATTAAAACCAAACTTTTAAATTGGACACCGGATATCGTTCATATTAATGATTATCACGGGGGTCTTATCCCGCTTCTTATAAAACAAGAAAATCTGCCGATTAAAACAATGCTCACTATCCACAATCTTGCATTTCAGGGGAGAGCAACTGTCGGCATTATCCAAAGGATGGGAATTAACTCGAACTTATGCAGCGCTCTTCAATGGGAAATTAAAAGCAAGCAAATTAATTTTTTACAGGAAGCGATTATCCACTGCGATATTGTAACAACCGTCAGCCCGACCTATGCAAAAGAAATTCTGACCGAAGAATTCGGCTGCGGCCTACATGAAATATTAAGAGGCAAAGAAGGGCGTCTTTACGGAATTCTTAACGGAATTGACATTGACTGGAGACACGCAGCCAGCGACCGCGCAATAAAATTTCCTTACGGACCGAAGGAAAAACGCGTTGGTGAAAAAATTGAGTATTATGACTGGCGGGAGGGTAAAGCTTTAGATAAAGAATTTTTGCAAAATAAACTTGGTCTAAAAATAGGACGGGATATTCCGATGTTTTGTTTTGTCGGCAGAATTTCCGGTGGGCAAAAGGGTTTGGATATATTGCACCGGATGCTAAGACGAATCGATCAGACTAAATTTCAATTTGTAATTTTGGGAACAGGAGAAAAAGAATGGGAAGAAAGATTTCGATGGCTCGCCACTTTTTATCCGAAAAACATTTCCTGCAATTTTAAATTTGACGATACTTTGGCTCACCAAATATATGCCGCGTCCGATTTTATCGTCATTCCATCCAGATATGAGCCATGCGGACTGATTCAAATGATCGCCATGCTTTTTGGCACCATTCCGATTGCCCATAAAACCGGCGGCTTAAAAGATTCCATCAAGGATGGTTATAACGGATTTTTGTTTTCAAAATACAGTTCGGAAACCTTGGAGGAAAAAGTAATAAAAGCGGTTGAAATGTGGAAAAACGAAAAATCTGTCTATGAAGCAATGGTTGAGCATGCTTTAACTACTGATTTCTCCTGGAAGAAAAATGCCAAAGAATATCTAACGCTTTATCAAAAACTTCTGGGAAACGACTTAGCTTAGGAGATTAATCAATCGTCTGTTGACCAAGGGATCTTCTTACCGCCGAATCAATGACCCTTTGCCCGACAATAATATCCTGTTTTACGCTATTGGGTATTCGTAATTTTTGGATTTCTTTAAAAGTAAACCAAGCGTAGGTAAATTTTCCGTTGACAAATTTCTCCATTTTTCTTACCTTTGCGTAGTGGACAAAACTGTCTTTATGTTTTTCTTCATGGAAATAATTATAGATTTGCGCAATTGCATTTAATTTTAAATCTAATTTTAAAGCTGATTTAATAATTCTTCTAAAAGCTTCTTCTGAAGTTTCACTACCAACACTATCACCGCCAAACAAGGACCATGTCGGTTCTAATTCGGCAGTATTTTCTTGTTGCAAGAGAATTTGCTGTGTCCTGGGGTGATATAGAAATCCGCTTGCATAAAAATCCTTATGCATTAAACCTATTATACTACATTTGAGGCAAAAATGCAGCACCAAAAATACTTCAGAAACTAAGTCTAGGTTACGTTTTCAATTGAAGCTCTCATTGATTTTTTCCACTGCCTGTATCCTTCGATACACATTAACATAAAAATAAAATACAAAATACCCGTAAGATATAAATTTTTATATGCGTAAAGCGCAATATAAATAATGTCTGCGGAAATCCATATATACCAATTTTGCAGAAGTTTTTTTGTTAGCATATATTGCGCAACCAAACTCATTACCGTTGTTAATGCATCCCAAAATGGTACGGCATCTTTGATACTTACTAAATAATTTGTCATAAAGTAAGTACAAATAATTGTAATAAAAACTAAAACAATAATTTCTTTTAAGGATGCTTTTGAAACTTTTAATTCTGTTTTATTTTTCCCTCCCTTTAACCACCAGTACCAACCTAAAAATCCCAAAATTACATATACAACTTGCAATGCTGTATCGGCGAATAACCTTGCCTGCATAAATAAAATGATAAAGAAAATACTATTAGCAATTCCAACCGGCCAATTCCAAATATTTTCCTCAACTGTCCACCAAACAGTCAACGCTCCTGTTATAAACCCTAAATCCTCCGTCAAAGAAATTGGCACAATCTTAAACAAGGAAGTAAGTAAAAGTGCTATTGAACCGATAATAAATGCCATCCAAAATAATAATTTCTTAGGAGCAAAACGTAACTTAGATCTCATATTTTTAACGCGAGGCGTATCCGTAGTTAGTATTTGACCTGGGTGGGGGATTATACTGCGCTTGTCTGGCTGCCTCTTCCGCATCTCTTCTTCTTTTAAGCTCTACTCTTTCTTCCTCAGCAAGAGAGTTAGGAAGATCAATCGGACCTTTTCTGATTTCAATTATTACCGCTTGGGGAGGATTGCCATCTTGCGATGGCTTCATGGGAATAGCAATCGTTTCAGTAGCCGCATCTTTATCTACTTTTCCCATATCCGGCCTAAACATACCCCTTGGAAAAGCTTCGTCTTGTGGAAATGCAATTGTATCAATTCCTTTTTTTGACCCAACGATAATCTTAAACCGGCTGCTATCATTTGTGTCTCTGGCAAAAACAAAATCGATATCGCTTTCTGAGTCGAGCGTTTTTCCTCTCGCATCTCTAAAGGTAAATGGCTGACGAGCAATTTGACCCCTAAGACCTTCGCGGATTAAATTACGCTCTGCAATGCCTCTGCTAATATCATCTACGTGAATTGCATCCAGTTGCAAAGGTTTGGGATCTCTATTTTTAAAAGCTAAACGCATTTTTTCCGCTAGGGCTTTGGCTTCCTCGTCATCTTCCATTTGCTCAACGTTTCTTAAATAGATTGTTAAAATATTTTCATCACCACTGGCAATTGCCGTCTGCAAAGTATCATCCATACGTTGCATTTCGGCTTCCAGTGCGCTTTTATCAAGCTGGATTTGTCCATCGAAAAATCGCACCCGAAGTCCTCCCGACAAAGTCATTACCTTAGGTGAAAGCATATCTCCAAGAAATTTTTTAACACCTTCTTTTTTACCTAATAGTTCTTCAGTCGCCGGCAAGCCGGGTTCTTCAGTCTTATTTCTTTTTGTTTTTCTTTCCTGATTTGGCATATTTTCTCCTTTCTGTCACATTTTTTTGCTGTGACGCTGTATCTGTTTCTTTGTTTTCCGCAAAAATTTCCATTACGCTTCTAAGCGGTCTTTGCGCGGTTATAGTATCACCATTTTCCGAAATTGTATAGCCTTCAGATTGAACGATTTGTACCATTGCTCCCGTACTTCTTATATCGGTTTTTTTAATAATCCATTCTCCATTACCTTCCATTACCTCAATACCTTCCTTTTGCGCACGCTTTACCCAAGCAGGCAAGGTTTTTGTATTAAGAGATGGTCCCAGACGATCTTCAATTCCCGATGCTTCAAGCAAAGCTTTAACAATTACTTGATCTTCGCGGTACATACCGGAAAGATATTCCTGATAAAGCGCTTCCATAAATAGATCGTGCCAGTTGGAATTGTATTCAATCTTGCCGGTCGAGAATAATTCATTAAGATTTAAAAGTGCATTTTGCGAACCCTTTATGGTATCTAAAAACCTGTCAAGATTACGTCTTGTATAAACATAAGAACCTCCACGCAAATCACGCTCTACACCAATTTTTCCCTTTTCAACCAAACTCTGAAGATCAACTTGAAATCCGGCCAGCCATTTAATAATTAAATCTACATTAGGCATGGCCTCAAGATCACGATATTCCGTTTGAACATCCTTATCTCCGGCAAATCTTCTATTATTTATAACAACATCCGGATTATCTCCCTTAATCAAAAACTGCAAATAATCTTCATACTGCTTAACAGTTAAAGGATCAACGATTCTGTCTTGAAGACGATTCCTGCTAGCTTCGGATTCTTCATATCTTCCTCCTCCGATTCCAAATGGATTTTGAGCCGCAATATACCAAAACTGTTGATTAAGTCCAATAACGCCGGGGATAATTCCTCCATTATCAACAATTGACTGTTCTTCCGCAGAAAGCGGACGAACTACTTCTCCTTCATGCTCATCCAGCCTTAGTAGCGGATTTCTCTCCTGAATTGAATTTTCGCGTTCATTTACGTTTCCGGGCGCAAGATTTCTCTCATCTGCCAGATACGTACTTCCATATATGGCGGAACCGGGAAGAGGACCATTGTGCCATCTCCATTGCTCATCATCATTAAGATGATCAAAACCAATAATCTGTGCTATTCTCTTACTCTCATAAAGACCAAGGCTTCTGGATTGCTTCAGTGCGCCTTCAATAATTGCTCTGCCTTCATCTGTCATATCTTTGTGGACAAGCAGGTCTTCCAACCTCATCGAGATACTTCCATCAGACGGCACAAACCGACCAATAATATCTCCTATATCTGTATCCTTGGAATAATTATGTCTGATTAAACCCCGATTGGTAATTGCGCAAATTACCTGAACGGCAAAAGACTTTGATACACCGGTTGGCCCCTCCAAACGAGTCGGGCTTCCCGATTGCAAGCGAACTGCTAAGTCCCGAATAAGCGTAACCGTTGGCTCATCCCAACAAACCCGGTTTTTCATTGTTTCCCATTTGGGAATATACCGGCTGGCCAAAGGATCATCGGGAAGCGGCAAAACATCAAGAGTAACATCGAGCACTCTTACTTTTCTATCCTCAGGATAAAACTCAATCACCGGTACTCCATTTAATTGTATTTCCGGACCGCGATTCGTTTCAATTTGTGCCATATTATATTTCCTCCTTTAAATTTAAGACATGATCGGTAAGATCATAAAAATTCTTAATATTAATTTCGTCCTTATTTTCAAATACTATAAATATCTTCGCTCGGGGAGCTATGTTTTCTTTCTTACCATCTTGCAAAGAATAGGGAAGGCGATTTTCAAGACGAATCTCCATCAGCTTATCGTAAACAATCGGATCGAATCTTAAAGTGTGCGTGACAATAAACACTGTTTTGCCAAAAACTAAACTTTGAGCTAAATTTTTTAAAAACAGGTCAATACTAATATCTTGAAAATAATTAATCACCACAAATTCTTTTTGCAGTAATCCCATTACTTTTTTAATATCTTCTAGTACGTTTTCCGCATGCAAAATTCCATCAATAGTATTGTAATAAGACGCATGGGGATGCGAATTAAAATTAATAAAATGGGCAAGCTTTTTTTGAATCGTAAGTGTATTGTTCATAATTATTTAAAGAATAATTCCGGTCTCTTTATCATATATCCTATAATTATAGCAAAAACTTTGCTAAATTCAACTGCATCGCTAAAAGAGTTTCCTATTTGCTCCATATTCTTTCCTAATTTTCTGGCAATATCTCTTTTAACAACATCCGGAAGCTTTGCATATATTTGATTAACAAATTCCGTTTGCGGTCCGACTCCTAAGCCTACGCCTACCACCGACTTATCCTTACGCATAATTTTAAGAAACTGCAAAAGCGGAGCCGGGCTATTAGGTTGACCATCGGTAATAGTAATTAAAAAATTATGATCAACCGGCTTTCGTTGCATTCTTTTCTTTAATGCTTTATAACTTGCTTGTGTACCTTCCCAAGTTGGCGTACTTCCATGCGTATCTCCTAAAAGTTCTCCAATTTTTTCCCTGTCTTTTACTCTTAACTTTCTAACATCAAAATCTTTATATGTAAAAATGCTATTGGGAAAACCATCGCCAAAACCAACTACTGCAAATTCAATACCAAACCTATTTAGATTTTCCACTATTGGAAGCAGCGCTTTAAATGTTTCCTCAATTTTTTGACCAGCCATAGAAGAAGACAAATCAATAAGTATTAAAAATCTATATTTTTTTTCTTTCAATTGTCCTTTAGATTCAAAAATATTTATAATACGATTATCCGCCTCGCGTTGAATTATTTTACCCATTGATGGACGCAGTCCGGAAGAAGTAAAGCGCAAATCCGGATCATCCGTTGGCTCAAATAATTTTTTAAATTCCCGCTCCTGCTCACGCCTAATCCTATCGACTTCAGGTTGTCTTAGATAATGAAAGTATGGACTCTCTTGTAATTTTTCTACTGCTTTTTTTCTTTTTTCCTCCATTTCCCGTGCTTCTTTTTCCATTTCTGCCTGTTGCTCTAAGTCCCGTTCGCTTTCTTCGTCTTCCTCTCGTTGCTCTTTATGTGTTTTCGTAGTGCGCGGATCAGTCATTTTTCCACGCAGTTTTTCATTGGCCACATCCTCAGCGCCCTCAATATCTTTTTTGCCACGTTTACGATATTCTTCTTTAACGTCATCCGGAAGTTGATCAAATATATCTCCTACTGCCTCCTTAGCATCCCCGGAAAGCTTATCCCATGGAATATCAGTAATAGACGGGGTACCATCTGATTGTCCTTGCCCCGGATTATTTTGAGCATTCTTCTCTCGCTGTTCCTGAATTTTCCGACGAATTTCATCCTGAATTTCTTTCGGCAAAGCACCAAAGGGGATAGTCATCATTTGACCCCCGCCGTTACCCGATCCCTGACCTTTACCTTGCCCCGAGCCGGACTGACCATCTTGCCCGGATTCCCCCTCCAACATATCCTTGAGCATTTTTACCAAACTTTGATCCGTCATTGATTTTTCAACTAGCCCGCGATAATCCGGCCACATTCTGTCTTTGAATATTTGCGCGCTTTGTCTTGCATTTCGCTGTACATCCATTTCGTCTTTTGTATCGGGAATCGTATGATAATATTCTTCGAATCCGGGAAGAGCTTTCTCAACCGTTGCTCTAACCTCTTCATCGGGGATTTGCTCAAGAAAACGCTTCCTTTCTTCTTCGGTAGTTAAGCCACCGTTAAATTCCTTTTCATGCCAATATCTAATCATTTCTGCGCCCCATTTCATATGCTTTGGAACATATCCCAACATACCCTCCGTATCTGTTTCCATTTTTAAATAATTTAGGCCACCTCCCCGTTCCAAATCGCGCTCGATATATGCCTTGATCCAAGGCCTAATTCCGGGTTTTTGATGCATACCGCCTTCATTTGCCCGCGGGTCTTCGCAAGCATTAAATCCAAACGCAAAACCGTCTTCTTGCCACAAATCTTTTACATGTTCTGCCCGCGAAACAAGCTTATGACATCCTTCATGAGCGGCAACCCCCATTGAAACATTTTCATCTTCTTCAGCTAAATCTTTTGGATCCAAATTTACATGATTCTTAATAAAATTCCAGTGATTTCCGCTGCCCCATTCTCCAATTCCGACCGTCATATCGTAATCGCTACCCATAACCATGGTAATTGCTTCCGCTTTACGACGAACTTGCTCATCTACAACCGGCTGACTTACTGGTCCTTCTCTTTCAACTGGTCTACTCATATTTTTCCTCCAAAATTAAATCTGCAATAATTTCCGCTGCTTTTTTTATTACTGTATTTTTATGAAGAGGGAAAAACATATGCATTCCCAAATCAATTTGAATGCTCGCAATCTCTACTGTATTTGTCTTTATTAATCCATCTATCGATAAATAGCCAAGATGAGGAAACAGCTTAAGCATTTTAATAGTTTGTTTTTTTATCTCCGGCGATATTGTTTTTGTTACATCTTGATATACTGATTTATCGTCAAGCACTTTTGATATTGCTTCTCCAACATTTTCATTTTTTTCAATAACTAAGTCGCCGGATATTCCAAGCGCTTCGGAAACTTTATCGATATTCAACGGGTACAATAAAATATTCCCGTTATTAATTCTTTGCAAATTTTCTCTGGCAATTAATTCATCCAACGTTAATTTTCCATTTCCAATAAGTTTTGGAGCTACTTTTTTTAAAACCTGAAAAAAACCGTTTTTTGTAATAAATATTTTATGTATTACATTCCTATTTGCGCTAAATTTAAGCGAAAAATGATTTTCAAAAACTTCTCTAACTTCATCTTCGTTTGAAAATAAAATACCAACCGAATAGGGAATAAGCGGAGTAATCCCATCAATAAAATAATAGATACGTTTTTCAAGTTTAATCCGATAGGCGTTCGTATCGGGAATAGCATCTACAATCGCTCCTTTTTTAGAAAGAGCGTCAATAATAATTGATGTTGAAATTATATAATCATTCATATAGTTTCCGGAAATAATGTGTCTACAATTGCTGCTGCTACATTTCTCGGCTTACCATTTTCCGGTAACATATGCAGCGATAACCCCGGCGTGCTGTTTAGTTCGCAAATTATGTAGTTTTTAAGCGGCTTTGTAATATCTTTACACATAATATCGATTCCAATAAAAGAGATATCGCCAAAAGAAGATAGAATATTCTTTGCCAATTTAATAAAATCCGGATGGACATTCTTGGTAATTTCATGGCAATTACCACCGGTTGAAACATTTGAATTTTTTCTTAAAAATACTTTTTGCTTTTTCTTAAGAATTGAATTAAATGCAATTCCTTGTTGTTTTAGATTTTCTTTCGTCACTTGATCAAACGGAATTTCACAAAGACAAGTTGCGCGTGGATGCATCCGACGATAGTTTTCAAGCTCTACTAATTGTCTTACTGTATGTTTTCCATCTCCTGTGATATTAGCTGGAATTCGGCTTACTGCTGCAAAATATCCTTTCTTGGTAATAAATAAACGATATTCATCCCCCGTATATTGTTTTTCAATAAGATAAAAACCATTCCCAAAACCTTGCTTTAGAAAATAGTTAATTTTTTGTTTTAGTTCTTTTTTGCTTTTTATGTCAAGCAAAACAAAATCTCCATGAGAACCGGTAGTGGGCTTTAGAACTACCGGAAACTGAAGCGCTTCGGCGTATTCAAGCGCTTCGCTTAACGTCTTTTCCGTAAAAACTCTTCCCGGCAAAACATTAAACCCATTCATTTCTAAATATTTTTTGACATAATATTTATCATCAATAATAGTCCCTGTAGAAAATGCTAACGCGGAATTTGTAACTCCATAAAGCATTTCCAAATGAGAATTGTAAAATGCCAAAGTAAAATACTTTGTTCCCTCAAGAGCCGATAACTTTATTTTTCGATTTTGCAATTCTTTATAAAGTAATCGGGCGTTAAAAGCATGATGGGATAATTTCTGTTCAATATTTTTAATGTTTTTCATATGTTTTTCCTTAATACAACGCAATCTTTCTCCCCAAAATGACCTTTAAAATTTTTGAGCGCTTTTCTAACAACGGTTTTATCCTGAATAAAGTCTTCTTTTGTTAACTTTTTCACTAGCGCATTAAAAAGAACACGGTTAAACCGGAAAGCACCATCCATATCTAGCAATTTTTCCATGTAACTTTTGTATTGGGTAAAACAAATAATTCCGTCTCGTTTTGTTATTTTTCGAAAAACCGATGCAACCACCGATAAGATTTCTGCCAAATTTTGCTCTTTATTTTTAAGAATTTTATTCCACAAAATAACGATTTTCCCTTCCTTTGCATACACGTCTCTTAATTTTATTCCGTTTTTCTCTGCAAAATAGGCAATTACCAAATCATCAATTACATGATTTGCGAGAACTACATCATACGATTCTTTAAATTCGTTAAACAAATCCACTCTCTTTTTTATAAGAGAAAATTTGGGTTGAAAAAGCCGCATAAATCTTTCCAGTTTTGAAAGTGCTGAAAAATCTTTATCGATCATTACAACTTGTCCTTCAAAACCTGCGTAAAATAGCGCCAGCTCAATCTTTGGACTAAATCCCGGACAAAGATCTGCGACTTCGGAGAACTTATTAATATTTATTTCACATAAAACCTTGGCCCAAGTTTTACCAATCAATGCATAAAATTCAAGCTCGGTATAAATATCATTTAACCTGTCGGGGACATTAAAAGCATTTTTTGAATAACTGGCTATTTTATAATCCCGTTTTTGCAACCTAAGAAATACAGATTCAAGATCCTTTAAAAATCTTTCCTTTTCAACTTTAGTAAATTTTTTATCGTTTAATTGCTTTTTTATATTCATGCTAATATTCCTTCCACTGCTTTGATGGATTTTCGCAAGCGCTCTTCCCATGTGCCGCTTATCATCACGTAATCCCTGCCTCTCTTTTTAAGCTCAGCTATTGCTATATCTAGAAATTGCTTTCTTTCCGGAAAACATCTAACCTTATCATCAACCCATGGCACATCAATATCGGTTACAAGGTATAGATCATATCGTGTTTCTTTAATTATTTTATCTAAAATCTTTGGATGCTTATTAAAAAGCAGATTACTGCAAATTAAAGAAGTAATTGCATCCGTATCCGAAAACAATATTTTATTTGCCTGTTTTGCCAGCGCTTTTTCGGAAGCTACATGTCCTCTGGCAATTTTTTCAATATCTGCATATTCAACTTCTCCATTCTTAAAATCCAAGAGGGGACGGGCATATTCTTCGCAATAAACTGTATTAAAATGTTTGGCTAATTTTTTTGTCAGTGTGGATTTTCCGGTTGATTCAGGACCGTAAATACAAACTTTTTTTAAAAAATACGGGCGTACAACCGGAGAAATATACTTCCAATATTTCATCGGGTTATTTCTAATAGCGGTACCCGATACGGGGACTAAATTTCTGGCGTGATCTACGGGAATATACCTTGAGCCAATAACTTCGGCCAATTTCCACCCATAATCCTCTGAAGCAAAAAGATAATCAGCTCCACCCGGCACAGCATTTAAAATAGTTTTTTTCCATATATTCCAAAAGTCGGGATGCTCCTTGGGATATTGGGGATTCTCATCGGTTACATGAACTACCTTAACCGTCGGAAACATTTCCTTCATCCATTGATACCTAAGCTCACCGGGAATCGATTCTGCCTTAAGGGTCCCTACTAATACCGTCAAATCATCAACGTAATTTTTGGCAAAATCAATAAGATACTGATGCCCTAAATGAGGAGGCAAAAATTTACCCAAGATTATTCCGCTTTTTCTTTTCAAATGAGTTTTCATAATTTAAATTTAAATCTTTAGTATTATATTACTATGAAGCACATAAATCAAACTATGGGATTTAAGAAAAGCCCCGGAGCATAATTTGTAGTAGAATGTATTTAATCTAAAATATGAAAAAAATTCTCTTTTTGTTTTGCGCCGTTTTATTGGCAGCGGTAATAACCGAATCGCTGTATATTTTTGATAAAAATTTCTTTCCTGTTCCGGTAAAAAAAGAGCAGCTCCAGCCAAAACCGCTTTTGGTGTATACATTTGAAAATTTAAAAAAGACTAAATTCCCGGAAAGTAAGATAACTTTGGGTCCGGTTGTAAGTGAAAATAGTGATTCTGTTTCGCGGATGTTTTATTATTTTGTTCCCGAAAAACCAAACAGCAGAATAATGGAAAAAGTCAGCGGGCTGATGAATATTCCCAAAACAGGCGGTGCATATCCGGTGATCGTAATGTTCCGCGGTTTTGTGCCAGATAATATCTACAAACCCGGAATTGGCACGCAACCGGCAGCGCAAGTTTTTGCAAACAAAGGCTTTATTACTTTAGCACCTGATTTTTTAGGGTATGGTGAATCTGCCAGTCCGTCTGCGGATCCGTTTGAGAACCGCTTTCAGACCTATACAACCGCGCTGGCGCTGCTTTCCGCGCTTCCCAGTCTAAATAGTGGTCTTGAGCCTAATTACTTGGGAACTGTTTCGGCCGATTTAAACAAAATCGGTATCTGGGGACACAGCAACGGTGGGCACATCGCGCTGGCAACTTTAGCCATCAGCGGTGTGACTTATCCGACGGTTTTGTGGGCTCCGGTATCAACGTCGTTTCCGTATTCAATTCTTTATTATACCGACGAATCCGACGACCAGGGAAAAGCTTTACGCCAAACACTAAGCGGTTTTGAAAAAGCTTACGACACCGACCTTTTTTCGCCAACTAACTATTACAACTGTATTAAAGCGCCAATCGAAATTAATCAGGGAACTGCCGATCAGGAAGTGCCGGTCTGGTGGTCTGACAATCTAGCGGATACCTTAAAGAAAAACAATATTGAAGTAAAGTATTTTACTTACCCGGGAGCGGATCATAATTTATTACCGTCAGGTTGGTCGGATGCGGTTACAAACAGCATTGATTTTTATAATCAGCAATTTTCAAAACAATAATCTACAAACTCCTTACAACTCCGGTTTTGGTATTATCGTCAAAAACATATTGATCTCCTGTTTTTAGCGAAACGACATTTGTATTATTGTCCGAATCATTAAACGCAACCGTTGCCAAACCCGTTTTTACGCTTACTGTTACTTTTGCAGTATCTTTATCAACAAGAATTGAACATTGCCCTAAGTCAAGATTTATTAATAAATCTAACGCCACTACGCTTATCTGAACTTCTCCGTTTTTATTGTAATCTGCCAAACCCTGTTTTTGCCAAACGACAAAATTTTCGGGCAGAGTCTGGATAAAACTTAGCTGAGTATTAAAAGACGCGCTCATCGTTGCGATTTTAGGAAAATTAATCGTTGCATTGCCGTCGCTATAAGTATCCACTTCTTCTCCCTGCTGCAACTTAAGCGGAGCATTTATGAGTATTGAAACCGGCGCAATTCTTGATTGCCAGGCAACTTTACCGGAAATGGAAGCAATTTCACCAATCAAAGAATCGGCCGGCGCTTTTTCAAGCGAAAAAAGCGATTGGGGTAAAATTATTTTAAGCACTTGCGTGCTACGGGGTGAAACCCATAAAAATCCCAATATAATTAACAAAGTTCCTGCTGTTACCGAAATTATTAATAACAAAATATTTTTAAACATAATTACCTGCCGGCGTATTTTTCTAAAGGGTCAAGAATTGAACTTCCCTCGTAACCTAGCGCCCAAAGAGCCAGTCCATTAAGCTCAAACTTATTTACCAAATCTATTTTTGCCTGGGTTGAATCTTTATCCGGATAAAAAATGGTCTGAAAATCGTTAGTATCTTGATTAAACGTTGAAATGTATTTTTCATTTGCCTGACTGTCTAAATGCACGCTACAATCCAAACAGGATGACAAAAGATCTTCGGCGGTTTTGTTGCTAAAAACCATTCCTGTATTGGGAATTATTGCCGATCGGGGAGCTTGACCCAAAGATTCCCATCCGTATCCGTACAACGGAATTCCTAAAATTAATTTTATGGCGGGGATTAAATCTAATGTTTTTTCAACCGCGGAAGTAACATCGTATTCACTAGTTACACCGGCGCCGTCAACAGGCGCAACCGGTCCTGTGACAAATGAACTCGTGGAGTGATAATCGTAAGCCATCAAAACAACGTTATCGGCAATTTTTCCGATCGCCTCAGGATCAATTAAGTTATTTTTGATCGCATCGCTTGGGCCGATTTCAACTGTTAAAGTCTGACCATTATTTAATTCTTTTCTGACTGCTTGAACAAACTGCGTAAAACTTGCGCGGGCCGCAGGCGTTGCGGTTTGCGTTGATTCAATATCCAAATTTAAATCGGAGAACTGATATTTTTCCATAATCGGTTTTAAATCCGAAATAAGATTCTGGGCATTAGCAATGGGATTACCGATCAACGCATTAATCGCGTCCATATCGCCGCTGGCAACTGTTAACGAAAGCGTTAAATTATTTTTTAAAGCACTGCTAAAAAATGACTCCAGTTTTCCGGACTGCAAGGCGTACCATCCCGGTTCCGACTGTTGCTCATTTAATAGTTTTTGAATATTCCCGTTTCCGTCCACTCTTAAGCTAAAGTAAGCAAGCATTGTAATTTGTTTTGAATAATCACTATTGGCTTTATCCAAAAGCCAGTAAGGCAAAAAACCGATCACGGTTTTTTTAGGAGATAAAGGATTAATTAGAATTGCTCTGGAATTTTTCGCTCCAAAAGAGAATAGGGAAGTATAAAAAAGAAGATAAATTCCTAAAATTACTCCTACGATAATTCCGGCTAATACGATGTATAACTTTTTAACCACATTTCATTTTACCACGTAAATACTTTGAAAAGGCTTAAACAGCTGTTAGCGGAAGAAGAATTCCCAAATCGTTTTCTTTTCTAGCTGCTTCCAACTCTTTTTTAAATTTTTTATCGACTTCACTTAGCCTAAATAAAACTCTGTTTTTTAAGAACAGGGGATTAACGTGGCGGAATTTTTTATGGGCAATAATTTTACTTTTTTCTAAATTACCTAACGATTTATTTCTTAAGATCGTTAATGTTTCTAATATTTCTTTGTCTTTTGACTTTTTCAATTTACCAATTATAAATGCGTCATCCCGCAAAAAGTCCTCCATCGTAATAATTTTATTCCTTAAAGCTTTTTTTAAAATTTTGGCCAAAATTGCGTAACGCACAACCGCTTCATATCCTCCCCAATGCGCCATTTGCCTTTTTAAATAGTTTTGGGAAAACACCAAGGCGCTTTTTTGATTTTTGAACACTATTTGATTATTGTAAACCGTTAAGTCCTTAAGACATTTCTTTGCAATTGGAATAGAAAACTCACGTAGCGAATAATCTATGCGGTCGGCGCAAAGATCAGGGATATCTTTTTCCAAAAGCGGAAAATATTTGTGATAATTAGCAATTCTTTTAACATTAATCTTATATTTTTTGAGGATTTGAGAAATTTCCGGCGAATTAATAATTTCACTATGATGCTCATCCTGATAATCTTCTGTTTTCCCCGTTCCGACAACCCAATCAATAACGTGCGAAAAAGCAGTATGCGAGACATCGTGCAAAAGTCCGGCCACCTGCTCTTCCTCCGTAGCTTTAAGCTGTTTTAATAAAAGCATTACGCCGATACAATGCTCAAAACGGTTTCCGCCTTTAAAGTGGTAATATTCATTCGGCAGTCCGTGCTGTGCAATTTTTTTCAATCTTTGCATCAGCCGCGATCTAATCAATTCAATAAGAACGGGTGACGTAATTGTTACTTTTCCGTAAATTTTATCGCTGACAATCATGGGTGTATTATAGCAAAAGACAAACTGCCTTCGTCTTGCTATAATTGTTTTATGAAATTGATAAGTTTAAATACTTGGGGCGGACGAGTACTCGACCCTCTTTTAAAATTTGTCGAAGAACAGAATAATAATATTGATATTTTCTGTTTTCAGGAAATGTTTAAATCGGACAGAGATATTTTGCGCAATAAGATAAGAACAAATACTTATTCTAATTTTCAGAAAATTCTGACGGATTATAATAGTTATTTCGCACCGATGTTTGAAGGACATGATAATACGCAAAATGTAGATTTTGAATTATTTTTCGGGCAGGCAATTTTTGTTAAAAAAACAATTAAAGTATTTGCCGAAGGAAATGTTTTTATTTACGGTAAATATGGACACGAAAAAACTGCACCAACGCTAAATTACCCGGGATTTGAAGGCTGGCTGGATTATCCAAGAAGTATGCACTATGTAATTATTGAAAACGGCGGGAAGAAAAGATTAATTTGTAACTTGCACGGATATTGGATACCGGAATCAAAAGAAGATACGCCGGAAAGATTAGCTCAATCAGATAAAATCTTAGAATTTTTAAAAGATTACGACTGCGGAAAGATTGTCTGCGGAGATTTTAATTTAAATCCCGATACCGAAAGTATTAAAAAACTGGAGATTAATGGCTTAACAAATCTCATAAAAAAGTATGCTATTACCAATACTAGGAGCAACCTGCATGTTAGAAAGGATAAATTCGCTGACTATATTTTTACTTCCGATGATATCAGGGTTAAAGATTTTAGAGTAATCCATACCGATGTCTCCGATCATCTACCGCTTTTATTAGATTTTATATAAACCTCTTCTTTTCAATTTAAGGAATTAATATTATAATGCCTTAACTGCCTCTTTATGCAAGCTGAGACACTTACTTATAAACCCCAAGGCGTTGATGATACTACGGATGCCAAATATAGACTTGCTCTCGCGCGTACTCCTCGTTGGGTAGTCAATGGAGAAATCCTTAGTAAAATTCCTGAATCAAACCTAAACCACATCGACGGAATGGCTGCTATTGTTAATGAAATCGAAGAAAACTTTCCGGCGCTAACTAAATGTTTCGATTTAGAAACGGTTAGGGAAATGGTTTATTTTCATGACGCCGGAGAAATAATTACCGGAGATGAAGCAATATCAAATGAGAATTATGCAAAAAATAAAGAAAGACGATGGGAAAGGGAAAGAATAGCGGTCGGAATTTTGACCCGAGAACCGAATGTTTCCGATCCGCTTTTAAGAAAAAAGCTTAGAGATATTTATGCAAGATACAATTCTTGCCGGCCGGAAAGAATGATTGAATTAACAGACAAAGAATCATTATTTACGCATTTAGTAGACAAAATCCAAGCAGGTAGATTTGGTCTGGAAAATGTTTTCGATAATCATAATAGCAGCATCAAGGCAACAAAATTGATTGCGCAGTTCAGCGGCCTCTTATTCAACGCATTGCCGCAAGATAACATTGACGCAAGGAATGAATTAGTTCTACTTACCCAACAAGAACTAAACAGATTTAGAGACCATGGATTTATTCAACAGGCAGATGCGGCATGGAAAGATTTCTGCGATAAAACCACAACTATTGTTTGATTTTCGCAAAAAAATTATTGGCAACTGTTAAATCTTTTCTTATTTGTTCTACCAGCTTTTTTTCCGAATTAAACTTAATATTACCCCTGACTCTCTTAAGCATGCAAGTCGTAATCCACTTTTCGTAGATATTCTGATTGAAATTTAAAATATAGCTTTCCACTTTTTTATTTTTCTCTCCAAAAGTCTTTGCTGCGCCGACAAAAGTTAAAGCATCAAACCAGAAGCTATCTATTTTTACCTTTGAAACATAAACACCCTCCGGAATATTTTTATGCAAAGCAATATTTACCGTTGGAAAACCCAAAAGTTTTCCTTTCTTTCGACCCACTTTAACTTTCCCCCAAACTAAGTACTGCATTTTCATCTTTCGTATAATATCAAATTGACGGAAACGCCGTATTGTGAGATGCTATTTAAGGATATGGAGCAAACAATTTGTAAATTTTGCGGTCAGGCTGTTCTTACCAATTATTACTTTTGCCCTTATTGCGGTAAAAAACTGATTGAACCACCAATTACGGCATTTAAGGAAATCTGCGTATACTTACTAAGCGTCTTTCTGCCGCCGCTTGGGCTTTGGCCGGGGATTAAATATTTACTGCAGAAAAATACGAAAGCCAAAAGAGTCGGCTCAGTTGCAATTGTTTTAACTATAATCTCAACCGTTGTTACGCTTTGGCTAAGCGTAGTTGCCTTTAACGGTCTTAGTCAAACTATAAACTCCCAGCTAAATCAGTCCCAACTTCAAAACATGGAAGGCTATTAATTAACATATGATATAATTTCTTTATGTTTAAATTAAGTAAGACAAAACTAAATATTTTAAAAGCCTGGTTGCCTTTAGCTGTTGCAATTACTTGTCTTTCCGGCTTAATTTACTTAAGCGTTCAACAAAATTTAAGAACAAATGCCAACGATCCTCAAATCCAAATTGCGGAAGACATTGCCAATCAACTCGTTGGGGGGCAAAGTCCACAAGCTTTTATTCCTTCCACCATAGTTGACCTTTCCAAAAGTATGGCGACCTACATTATGCTTTTTGATAAAGACGGAAAATTAGTTGGCTCATCTGTAACTTTAAATGGAAAAACACCGGTTATGCCGCAGGGAGTTTTTCTGTCTTCTAAAAAAAGCCCAACAAGTGAAACCAGATTTACCTGGCAACCGGAAAAGGGCGTCAGAAGCGCAGTTGTAATGGATTACTACAAAGGATCAACTCCCGGATATGTTTTAATCGGAAGATCAATTAAAGAAGTTGAAGTAAGAGAAACACAACAGGAATACATTGTATTTTTAGGTTGGGCGGCAACAATGATCATAAGCTTCTTAACTGTTTTTGCGCTTAGCAAAATCAAGTAGACATGGGGTTGAGCTGAAAAGTCTTTCCTTTGCAATTTTTTTTCAGAACGTAAATCCCGATTGTATTTGGCCCATACGGATTTTTAATCATTTTTAATTTCTCCAGGTATTTATTAAGACCTGCCAGCTGTTCACCTCTGGCTACAAAATATAAGGGAACGCTTGAAGAAAAACAATCATACACATTAATGCCCGGACCAAAAATTCTCGCATCCATGTAAACCACTTGCACGCTTAACGATTTATTAAAGTAATCAATAATCGCGCTCTCCGGATTTCCGGTATTTTCCGCAATTGTAACAGTTATTTTATTTTTCACTGAAATCTTCTTAAAATAATCAACTGTGCCATTTATTCCATAGCCCGACGTAAAACCATGAAGATATCCTGAATTATCAAAATAAGTAAGTTTTTCCTCAGCGAGTAAATAATTTGCCGGTCTAACAACCTGAAAAACTGTTAAACAAAAAGGAACAATAAAAATAATTACCATCAGACATGTCCCAAAAATTTTGTTCTTTGCGAAAAATAAAAATGTTAAATAAGAAGCGGGGATTACTAAAAACGGCAGAAACGAAATTAAATATCTTTCGGTCGCAGTTCTCACAAAAAAAGTTGTGACCAAAAAAGCCATTATAAAAAAACTTAAAAAAATATTTTTAAACAAATCTTTCTTTCTTAAAATCATTATTATCCCAATTAAACTTGCCAAAAAGAGCAGGGGAGTGATGCCGTAAAATCCTATTTGTAAATTCGCCAAAAAAGACTGCAACCACTTTACAAAAGGAAATGCCAAAAGTTCACTAACTGTTAACGTATATCTTGAATTTGAACCAATAGTATCCCAAAATTGCGGATTAATTAATAAAAGTGAGACGGTTGCCAGAAAAATTACCGATGAAGCAAAAAAATTATTAATCATTTTCATTTTCTTAAAGTAAAGCGCATGGAATAAAACAAAAAAAGCATAGGACACCAAGAAAACCAGCGAAGAAGATTTTATAAAAAGGCCTATTCCCAAAATAAGACCGGCAAAAATTGGATATTTCAAAGATGATTTTTCTTTAATTGATTTAAGAATAAAAAAACACGACCAGATGCCAACAGCAGCGATAGAGCTTTCCATTAGAGCTTGTCTGTCATAAAAAGAAAAAATCGGCACAGCTATATAAAATAATGCCGCAAGTAAAGCCGCTTTTTGCGTAAAAAAATCCTTTGTAATTTTATAAATTCCGACTAGCGTAAGCAGTCCCGCAAATACCGAAACCAGTCTTCCGGCAAAAAGAGGATCGGAAAATATGCTTTCCGAAATGCCAAAAATCCACATTAAAAAAGGCTGCTTTGCATCATAAAGTGAATAATAAAGATTGCCCGTACGATGAGTTTCTCGCCATCCCCAATCAAGATAAATTGCTTCGTCGTTAAAAATCGGCAGTTTTGTTAAATTTATAAGCCGTAAGACAAAATAAAGTAGTGCTAAGCATAAGAGGAATTTATTTTCTCTTATCCACTTAAAACTAAAATTTAAGAGTTTATTCACTAAATTCATTATTAATGATCAACTATTTTAAGTCAAATGATATAATCTAAATCAATGATAGCCAAAAATGTAATCAAGGATTTAAGCATTTACGCTGATAGAAAAAAGGCACAATTGTTGCAAGGATTTTTTAAAACCGGCAAGGGCGAATACGGCGAAGGGGATATTTTTATTGGCGTCGTCGTTCCAAACATAAGAATTGTTGCGAAAAAATATAAAGAACTATCGCTTTCGGAAATTCAAAAATTATTAAGCAGCGAAATTCATGAACACCGTCTGACAGCGCTTCTTATTTTAACTTACAAATTTCCCAAAGCCAATCAGAAAACAAAAAAAGAAATTGTTGAATTTTATCTTAAAAATACAAAATATATTAATAACTGGGACTTAATTGATTTATCATCGGTTGAAATACTTGGTCAATATTTCTTAGAACATCCCGAATATAAAAAGATTCTTTTCAAATTTTCAAAATCTAAAAGTCTTTGGGAAAGAAGAATTTCTATCATCTCCACATTTACTTTAATTAGAGCTCATCTATTTGAGGATTCTTTAAAAATTGCCGAAACACTTTTGCATGACAGAGAAGATTTAATTCATAAAGCAGTCGGCTGGATGCTACGTGAAATCGGCAAAAGAGATTTAAAAACAGAGGAAGATTTTTTGAAAAAATATTATCAGACAATGCCAAGAACCATGCTAAGATACGCAATCGAAAAATTCCCTGAACAAAAAAGGAAATCTTATTTGTTGAATAAAATCTAATTTTTTTGCTATAATTTTTATATGCCAACAAAAAAAGAAACATTTAAAAAAATTTACAGATCGGAAACCAACCGCATATTGGCCGGTGTTGCCGGAGGACTGGGAGAATATTTTCAAATTGACCCAACTTTGATCAGATTAATTTTTGTTCTCTTAACAGTTTTCGGCGGCGGCGGAGTTTTGGTTTATATTATTCTTTGGATTCTTATTCCATCGGAAAAAAATGCAGGAAAAGATTCCGAAGAAACAATTAAGAATAACGCCGAGGAATTAAAAACCAAAGCTCAAGATTTTGCGCAAGGTTTTAAAGGCATGTCGTGTAAGCATCATTCCGGAAACTGGTTTGGTTATATCATAATAGCTTTAGGACTATTATTCTTATTTGATAATTTGGGATTTTTAAAATTCCATTTATTTTGGCCGATTCTTTTAATAGTCTTTGGATTATTTCTTTTATTTAAATAATACCGAAGAGAACTGTAGGTATGGCAAAGACAGAAAAAATAACAGAAGAAGATATCATCCCCCCATCGTCTGACTGGGGAAATTTTCACCACAAAAAGCATGGTAATGGAATATTTGGCGGAATTCTTTTGGTTTTTCTTGGCATGATTTTTTTGTTAACTAATCTCGGACTTGTTCCCTCAAGCGTCTGGGGAGAATTATGGAAATTCTGGCCAGTTCTGATTATTCTTTTGGGACTTCGTTTACTAACCGGAAGAAATATCGTTTCGAGAATAATTATCGCTTTAATCACGCTTTTTGTTTTTGCCGGAGTTCTTGCTTATATCCTTTACTATTACGGAGTATTCAGATCTTTGGGTTTTTCAAACTTTTGATACGTTGTTGCACTTTTCGATGCTTCGGGATTCTTTATTTTTATTCCTCCTAAATCATTTCTAATTTGCAAGGCATCTTTATAAGCAGCTTTTAAATCGTCGTCTGCGTTTTTTATTTTTGATCTTGCATCGGTAAGCGTAGATTTATTTCCGGGATACCCTTGAGCTGCTAAGGGTGTCAATTCTGTCTGCGCCGCAGTAATTTGCGTATTCGCATCAGTAAGTTTTGAATTCATGTCTGAAAGAATTACGTTAAGACTTGTCACATCGCTACCGGCTGTTTGAGCCTGATTAATTCTTTCTTGCAGTTTGGTATAAATTTGGCTTAAGCTATCGTTTATTGCAAAAGTCTTATCTGCCGCAATCAGAAGATTAACTTTTACCCGGAAAAAAAGAAAAATATAATAATCATCGACTATTGATTTAACATCTGCCTTTAAGGTGACATTGTCTGTATCCGCATTAATTTTTGTCTGCAAAGCATTAAGACTGTCAATCTGAGCTTGAATTTGACTTTGAAGATCCGCTTTTTCTGCCGAAGAAATTTTTTTAATACTGTTTAATTTTGTAATAAGTTCGTTTAAGAAATTTACTCTCCTGGTAATTTCTGTTTTCGCTCTGTTTTTTAAATCCTGCGAAGTATTTGCCTGAATTTGAGTTTTTACAGCAGCTCTTGATGCAACACGGTCTTCTTTTTGCACTAAAACCGGTTCTCTTTTCTGAATAAGAGTACCAACTGCATAAGCAGTACTTGTTGAAAGCACTAATCCCAAAATAATCATTAAAACAGTTTTTTTCATTTTATTGTAAATTTGTTTGCTGATCATTAAAACTTTGGTCAACGTTATTTAAATCCGTATCCAGGCTATTTAAGTTTTGATTGGCCGCTTGGGCATCCTGATCAATTGCGTTATCACTCGTATCTTTAGTGTTTATCTGGTAAACAGACGGGGTTGGTGTGACCGAAGGAGTTACAGCGGTTGTCGGCTGAGTATAAACCTGAGCCGTGTAAGTGCTTTTCTTAGAATTACTTGAAAAAAGTATATATCCTGTTCCAATTAAAATTATTACTATTAAGATAGCCGAAATTACTACAATTAAATTTCTCCCCGTATTAGATTTTTGCACAGGCATTTGCGGCAAAGGCGGAATGACTTGCACAGGCACTTGCGGATTTACAATATTATTATCCATATTAAAAGTATGCTCCTTGGAAAAAGTTTTTGTCAAGCGATTGAGTTACAATAATTTGCTATAATTAAGAATAAGCCCGGGTGGCGAAACCGGCAGACGCGCAGTGTTCAGAACGCTGTTCTCGCAAGGGATTGGGAGTTCGAATCTCCCCCCGGGCACATTTTTGATATAATCTAAACTCATGCGGATGTGGTGAAATGGTATACACGCTACCTTGAGGTGGTAGTGCTCGTAAGGGCGTGGAGGTTCAACTCCTCTCATCCGCAC
>Ga0182027_10003461_pt1 | contig 25016 bp, 33 predicted proteins | sample 712E1DmetaG_FD_121300 | JGI IMG/M metagenome (GOLD analysis project Ga0182027, IMG submission 121300) | Permafrost microbial communities from Stordalen Mire, Sweden - 712E1D metaG (Illumina Assembly) | ecosystem: Environmental > Terrestrial > Soil > Wetlands > Permafrost | place: Sweden...
CACTTCCTGCAGCTGCTCCTCCACCACCAGCACTACCAGTCAAATGAAGAGCTTTTAGAGCCCATGCACTACCTACACTTGACCCAATCGGAGTAACCAGCGAGCCTATGCTTTTAAAAATGTTAGTAGATTCCCCCCCCTTCTGATTACACACTCCTAATTGGCAGCCATATGGACATTTTGTAGGTGTACTGCCATAATCTGCAGCACAAGTTCCAGCAACTAATGCTCCACTATAAACATTATTATCAATTCCACAAAATTTTGAACTAGCACAAGAATTAGTGCCAGATGTTGCAGGAACATTTGGTACAACATTCACTAAGTTGCATACACCATTTGAACAACCGCTTTCACAATATTCTTTATATTTCATAACATCCATAACACACATTCCTGTCGCTGGATCTAATTTACCATAGTATACACTACTTCCTCCACAGAACAAACGAATACTACAACTATCATCTGATTCCGCCGCACTCACAACCTTAACGTCCCCCCCAATTATCCAGGAGAAAGCTATTGTTGCAACAACTAAAATTAATATTTGTGTTACAGCAATCGTTGCCTTTTCTCTTTTTTTGTTTAGTATTTTGTTTTTCTTTTTCATTTTATATTCTATTTAAGGTTTTTTTATGAATTCACTTGTAAAGATAGTTTTATTTTCTCCAAAATATCCAAGATAATTCTTTTTGTTTCCACAATCTCCTATTGCTGTGCAAATATTATTCATCATGTTTTGCCAAGCCGCGTAACTTGGAGGATCAGTAGGAGGTCTATTATTTTCATATTTATTACTTCCATCGCCAAGCTTGTATCCTTCAATACAATAACAATTTTGTACACAGTGAGCCATTCTGTAATTCAAGTCTGTCTGGAGTCTTCTTCTGCTTCCAAATATTATAGATACATCATACTTCACTACACATTGAGCGCTTCCCATGTTACATACTTCAGGACCATTTCCTTCTCCAGACCAGAAATCAAAACCAGAAGAGTTACTTGGAACGCACGAACCAGAAACATTATTTTCATCTTTTCCTGCATCTACAACTTTTCCATCTGCATTTTTTATCTTTAGTATGCTATATCCTGTTATCCATTTGCAATCTCTTGCATATATATCTAGACAATCTTCTTTGGAAGATTGATTTATACAATCCTGCCATCTATTAACAACACAGCCGGCAACTTTGAAATTATTTACCTGATCTTGTATGCAAATTTCATTTCTAAACTCTGCACAGGGTTCTACAGTTACTTCTCCGTTATAGCACATCATTCTAAAGTATCTGCTTCCAGGAGAATTATCAAGTGAAGGTTTTGTATTAGTCGCACACCAAGTTTCACCATGAAGATAATTTTTTCCGTTATATACACAATCTAAGCTTGAGCATATACTGCTTCCATATGTTGGTTTTACTTGGTCATATGTTTTACACATGCTTCCGGAAAAATAATCACAAGCTCCACATGTTCTGGAGTTTTTATTTCCATTTCCGTCGTCGCAGGAAGGTTCCTGAATATATGTCCAGTAAGTTGCATTATTCACTTTTGAAGCATCGTAAACATTAGCAGCATTTCCACAGGTATCCATAAAATAAACTTTTTCATCTTTGCATATTGTTTCTTTGCTTGGTCCGCAATTTGTTGTGAGTTGCTGTGCAGAGCATAAAAATCCTTCATGAAATTCTGATCCGTCTATTGCTTTGCAATCTGTTTGAGTAATCATTGTACAGGTTTTTTGATAATCTTTTTCGTATACGCATGCTCCAATGTCGTTTGAGGTTATGCTAGCAATACATTCAAGCTCAGAGGTTATACCAGAGTTATAATTTGTCAGAAGTCCTTGCTGAGCGGATAGCATTTTGCATGCAGTTAATGTCACAAATGCAACCTGATTTCCCAACACGCAGCAACCTAATTTACACTCATCCAAATCTTCAATAGCCTTATCTTTCCAAACCCCCCCATTATTATTGCAAACAACCTGAGGAGTATTTGGCATACATGAACCTTCCATAGCATTTATACAGGTTCCAGATTTGCAATAGGAAGTAGATTGGCATAGGGTAGCAACAGACTTGTATTGTTCACTTGTACTTGAAAGAGGATTAACTCCTGTTGCACATTCTGCTCTTGTTGCGTCCTGACACCAAGCCTCTGGATTGTTTTTTAATCTCTCACAGCAATATAATGGATCTGCTGCAGCAGTTAAATTAATAATTAAAATTCCAATTAAAAAAATCATTCCAAATGTTATTAAAATATTTTTATTCATTTTAAACAGTTATTCCTGGAGGGAAAACATAACTTCTGGATGCGAATTGGAATACATTCTCATCGTTTCTATCTGTTAAGATGTATATTTTTGTTCCATCCATTTGTTTTATTTTTTCCACTTTCAAATCATGATAGTAATTCATATATGTTGTGATGTCAACATCCCCATATAATGTTTCCCAACCTATTATACTATTAGCAATGCTCACCATTCTATAGAGATTATTGTTCAAAACAATTTTGAAGTCTTCATACTTTGCAGTTTCCCCTTTGGTAAGAGTTAGTTCATATCCAAAAGTTGTAACAATTTTATCTGGAAGTAATTCAACTACAGTATTCCCAGGTTTCATATCAGTGGTATAACCCTGAGTTTTATAGCTATCTTCCATAGAATTAAAACATGAAGTGGTGGCATCTTTAATATTATTTAATATTTCTGATTGAATGTGCTGAGCAAGCATAGGCTGCTGGACAACACACGGTCTGTAATATTGATTTGTATAGCATAAATATTCTATTCTATTATTGTCATAGATATAATAAGCTCCAGGATTTATACTTCCCCCCTGCAGAGAAACATTCTTTACAGCATTCTGAATTGTTTCTTCCATGCAGTCTTGTATATAAGTTGAAGGATTTTTTGTTGTAGGACTTGCATTTGAAAACAGCTTAGGATAATAAAGATAGATTAAAACACCGAGGGCAATAATAAGAATAGCTATTATTATAAAAATAGCAACTTGTCCACCCTTCTCCCCTTTTTTAATCATTTTTCTTTAACGCTAGAGTTATTTAAAAACATTTCTTAAATTTTTAACTAATATATTTAACTAATATATTAAATTCTTAATCCTCTGTTTCAACTCTCGGAGCTAGAATAAATGAGATTTCCATATTTTCTGTTCTTACGTCCATTCTCAATGGATGGTCATCGGCAAAGTTTAAAACTGTTTTCTCAGTCAACTTTGAAGCTTTTATGAATTTTTGAAGATATTCAAGGCTGTATCTTGCTTTGCATGGTTCTGCAGTTATGCTTGCTTCATCTCCTGAAAATTCTGTTCTTGTTGAATTCAAACCTTTTGCTTCAATTATAAATTTTTCATCTTTTATGATAAATGAGCAGGCATCTGCAACAACTGAACAGTCTTCCACAGAATCTATTAAATCTCCTGATTGCAATTCAACTCTTGAGCTAAATTCAAGATTTGGAATCTCCTTGTCTTCACTTTCAATTTCTATAAGACTAAGTATAAAATTTCTTTTTATTCTGTCATCCATCTGTATATATAATAGGTTTTCTTTTTTTTCAAGCGAAAGAGGACCAGAGCTTCTTTTTAGTATTCTTTTAAGACTATCAAGATTTACACCTAAAGTTTCGTTTCCAGCATCAAACTCTGAAAATGCTTTTTTTGGAATTCTTAATCCAACCATTGCGACATTTGCAGGATCAATGGCAGTGATGCTCAGGCCATATTCGTTGAGTTTTATCTTTACCTCAGTTACCAGTTCAGAAATTAATTCAACAGCTTTTGAAAGAGGGGCTGCATTTTCAAGTTTTATTCTCATCCTTATAGGAGATTGCCCCGTTTTTTAAGTATTGCTATTGTTAAGTATGTGTATAATATAAGAATGCATCATAGTAGATTATACACCATTAAGTATAGAATAATTATTAAAATGCTCCTCTCTATGTTAAAACATGGGTGCAGAAGAAGAATCATTTAAAGAGGAGAGAGTAAGAAAGATTACTAATATGTATTATTCCCGCCCAGAAATACAGAAAGTTATTTTTGAATTTTCAAAAAACAGAGAAGTCTGTCCAAGATATTTTGAGGGATTTGGAAAACGTCCCGACACTCTGGAATATCCTGGAGATATATATGAACTTGTTAAGAGAGGAGCAACTTCTTTTCATTGTTCTGAAGAAATATGGAAAGATCCTCTCAAAATAGAAACAGGAATGAATGAAAAGCAATTGAATGGGCTCAGGCAAGGATGGGATTTAATTTTTGATATAGATAGTAAGTATATAGATTACAGCAAGATAATGGCAATTGAGATACTTAAAGTATTAAATTTTCATGGAGTAAAGAATATTGGAATAAAATTTTCAGGTTCCAAGGGCTTTCATATGATTATTCCTTGGAAAGCTTTTCCAAAAGAAGTAAACGGAGTAAATACTTCAGATAAGTTTCCTGAATATCCAAGAATATTGGTTAGATATATAATCGAGCAAACAAAAGATGCTTTGATAGAAAAAATAAGCAATTTATCTCGTCCAAGCAAATATATAAAAGATTATCAGGCTCCAAAAGATGTAATGCCTGATTTGGTTTTAGTTTCCCCTAGGCACTTGTTTAGAATGCCATATTCTCTTCATGAGAAGACTGCTCTTGCGAGCATTGTGCTTAAACCTGAGGAGCTTGAAAATTTTCAGCTCACTGATGCGAGTCCAATGAAAATTCAGATAAGAAATTTCACTCCCAACTCAAAAGAAGGTGAAGCTTCTGAACTTCTTCTTCAGGCATTGGATTGGTACAGAGAGAACAATCCTGATAAATCTTCAGGTGAATCTAAGGAAATTGGTTTTAAGCCGATAAAGATTCTCAATCTTTCTGAAGAGAATTTTCCTCCATGTGTAAAAAATATTTTAAAGGGAATATCCGACGGGAAGAAGAGAGCTTTATTTGTTCTTATAAATTTATTTCGTTCTATTGGAATGGACAAAGATGAATTAGAAAAAAGAATTTATGAATGGAATAAGAAAAATGAAGTTCCTCTAAGAGAAGGTTATGTTCAGACTCAGATTGCCTGGGCCTACAGAAAAAAACCAATAATGCCTCCTAATTGCAAAGAATTTTATCAAGGGATAGGAGTTTGTCAGCCAGACGATTTTTGTAAATTAATAAAAAACCCTGTAAATTATGTAGTAAGAAAAAGTTACAAATCAAACAATCCAGCTAAGCCAAGCAGAGTAAACAAGGCGGATAAATCTAATAAAAAGAAACAAGAGAATAAATAATTTTTATAAAAATATTTATAAACAAGAATTGGCTTCAGAACATATGAAAAGGGAAGTGATGTTTATATCCATATTTATAATTTTTTTAGTCTCTGCTTCATTAATTCATGCAAGTGAAGAAGTACAGGTTGCAAATGCTTATTCCTGTCTTGAAAGCAGAATAAATCAAACTGGATGTTCTGCTCTCTCTTTTGAAGAAAAAGTTTTTTCAGCTTTGGCAGATGGAAAGTGCATGAGTGAATTGTCCAAGGACAATTCATCAAATCAATGTTGGCCAAAATCGGGGTGCACAATAAAATCTACTGCAGAAGCAATTTTAGTTTTGAATAAAAGAGTAAACACCACAAAAGCAGAAAACTGGCTTTTATCTCCTTCTCAAATAAGTGTTCCTAAAGATATAGATTGGTTTTTAGAAATAGAAAGCAGCGGTGTTACAAATTGTAATATAACTTATTCAGGTCATTCTTATCCAGGGGTTATAATAAGTGAAGACAAAAAAATTCATTCAAATGCTGGACCTTCCTTAATCTTGGACCAAAATAACTACTGGTTAAAAATCGCTCCTGCTATTTATAACAAAGATATTACAATATCCTGCAACGATTCTTTTATAACAACTCTTTTATTTAAGAAAACAGATTCTTCAACAGTTCATGTTTCTGAAGCTACTCACACTTCAGAATCAAATGGGGATACAAATGAACAAGTCAATTCTTTTTGTTTTGCTCAAGGAGGGGTTTGTAATTATGAAGGAAGTCTATGGGCTGCTCTTGTTTTAAATTCTCTTGGTTATGAAGAGGACATTCAACCTTTTATGCCATATTTAATTACTATGATGGACGATCCGTCGTATCAGCAATATCTTCCAGAATCTTTTTTGTATTATTTAACAGGGAAATTCAGAACAGAATTACTTCTTAAACAAAAGTCTAAATCCTATTGGGAAGTGTCAGGAGACAGATATTCTGATACTGCTTTGGCTTTATTGCCTTTCCCTCCAGATTCTTCTGATTCTCCAACTGAGAGATCAAATTCAATAACCTGGCTTCTTTCTGATCAGCAAAGAAGCGGATGTTGGAACAGTAATTTGAAAGATACAGCTTTTTTGCTTTATTCAGTATGGCCAAAAGATATTTCCGATTGTCCAGAAGTTTCCTGCCAAATAGCTTCGGAGAGTTTGGATGGGACATGTTCTTATGCAGATGTTCAATGCGGCATAAACGGTGATGGCTGTTGTAGTCCTGGTTGCGTTTATGCAAATGATAATGATTGTCCAGATACAAGATGTACTTCTGATTCAGATTGTAATTCAGACGATCATACAGATGGTCCATATTGTTCTGATGATGGAAAAAGTGTTTATGAAGAAGTTTATACAAATACATGCGATAGTACAGGAACATGTGTTCAAAATGTAGATGATACAACAACGAGTACATGCTCTAATACAGAAACTTGTGAGAATGGAGCGTGTGTATCCACAGGAACTACATGTGGTTTGTTTAGCCCATGCGGTACAGGATATACTTGTGTATCTGGAGTATGTCAAGCTAACGGAGGAGAATGTGATTCTTCTACTCCCTGCGATCAAGGATATACTTGTAATAATGGAGTATGTGAACCAGTAGATACTTCTTGTGGTTTCCTTAATCCTTGTGATACAGGATATACTTGTACTGGTGGAACATGTATAGCCAATACCTGTGATCAAGATGGTTGCCCTGATGGGCAAATTTGTGTAGCTTCAGTTTGTGTTGCTCAAGGATGTACTAATGCTAGCGATTGTACAGAGGAAGATTGTCAAGTAGCTTCATGTGATACAGGAACTTGTTTATATGCTCCTGTAGGATGTGCTAATGGCGATTCTTGTTGTAGTGCAGGATGTAATTCTACAAATGATGATTATTGTCCACTTGGACCAGAATGTAATTCTAATGCTGATTGTAAAGATAATAATTACATATCTTACCCATACTGTTCTGACGACGGAAGTAAGGTTTTTACTGATTTCCATAATTATACATGTGAAAGTCAAAGCTGTGTTGATAATTTAGTAGAAAAAGTATCTGCCACATGTACTAGTTCGGAAGAATGTTATAATGGAGAGTGTGTTAGCAATGAGTCTCCAGTAAACACTTCCTGTGAAGATAATTTTGGGTGTACTTATGATGAACAATGTGTTGGGGGAGAATGTGTGCCTTATGAATGTACTTCCAATGGAGAATGTAATTCTGGAAATTGTACTGGGGGTTATTGTGTGTCAACAACTCTTGATTGTAAAGACTCAGGATACTTTTGTACTTCCAGCGTAAGCTGTGAAAATAGCTATGGAACTGCGCTTACTAATTATTTCTGCTCAGGTTCCTTATCTGTGTGCTGTGATACTAAACCTGCTCTGAGAACATGTGATGAGGAAGGAGGAAGCATATGTACTTCCGATAAGACCTGCACAGACGGAACTACCGTTGATGTTTCAGATACAATGTCTGGAGAAACCTGTTGTCTGGCAGGAACTTGTGAAGCAAAAACAACAACCACTTATTGCATAGACGAAAACGGTACATGTAAAAGTTCTTGTGATACAAGTGAAAATGAAAAATCTTATGTTTGTGATACTGCAGGAGAAATATGTTGTGTCGCAGGAGAAACAGCCCAGCCTAGTCGTCTATGGATATTTATTGTAATCTTCCTAGTTTTAATAGCTCTTTCTGTTGTAGGAATTGTTTTCCGTGACAAATTGAGAGTTCAATGGATAAAATTGAAAGACAAGCTTGGAGGAAAAAAAGAAAATAAGAAATTTGATATGCCTCTAACTTCTCATCCAAATCCTCAGGGAAGAATTTTGCCAAGAAGAATTTTCCCACCAGGACAACAGCCAATGCAGCCCCAGCCGCAACAACCAGGAACTCAATTAAGAAGGCCAATGCAGCAGCCTACTCAAAATAAACCTCAGATTAATAAAAAACCAGAAGAAAAACCAAAGAACGAATTAGATGATGTTCTTAAGAAGTTGAAAGAAATGGGTAAATAAATTTATAACTATTTTTTCTTATCTTTTGAAGGTTTGTCTTTAACTTCATTTTTATGAGGAATCAAACTAGGAGAAACTACTAAACTTGGTGAACTATTGCTATTTTTTGAGAGTAATTCCTTAAGTTTATTTTGCAGTTGTTCATTTTGAATTTGCATTACTTTAGCAATTTCGTCATAGCCATGTAATCTTCTTGTCAATTCACTCAATATGTCTGTCCAGCCGTTATTTGAAAGCTCAATTGTTTCTGGCTCAAGAATCTCAATATGCGCAGGCATATACTTGAACATTATAATTGCCAATTGAGATATCTCTTCAACTTCTAAATCTACTTCTGCAAAAGTTGTGTAAAATTCTTTGTTCTCTTTCATTACAACAGGCTCGTTTATTTTTTTATTAATAACTTTAACTCCTTTCTCTTCATTCATTTGTTTTATAATATCTTCAAGTGTTTCAATGAGATATTCAGGAGGTTTTCCTATTATTTCAAATATTAATGTAGAAAGAATTTTATTTTTTCCAAATATTCTCTCATCCGAATTCTTTTTTTTCATTTTTTGTCTTTTTGAATCCAAACAATATAACAAGCAATATGCAAAAAGTTATAAGTCCGTAAACTGCAAATTTATTTTTATTTAATTGTTCCTTATCACTTTTGCTTTTTATATCTTTTGGGGCTCTATTCTCATTAGTTCGTCAAATTTAAGTTTTATTGTCCTGTATTATATTTTTTGTAAAAGTCAATATATTCTGCTTCTGTCTTTCTTCCATTTTTAACAGACTTAGCAATTAGAATCTTTGAGAATATTTTATTTTCAAGTAGCCAATTGCACATATCTTTCTCAACTTTGTCTAGATATCCATTACTCTTTACTTCCAACCCTATAACATCATAATTCTCCCCTTCACAACCTTCTATACGTTTAAAGCATATAAAATCTGGAAATCCATTTCCTATTGAGAGAACTTTTAAAAAAGGATTATATTTTCTCTTAGCCGGAACAATTTTATTTTTTGAATAATCTATTGTGTTCATCCACTTGGCAACAATCCAGCCCATGTCTTCCAGGTGTTGCCTGACTTTTGCTTCAAATCTTCTTCCAGCGGCTCTGTTTAATTTTCCCTGTTTGGAGTAATTTACTTTTTTCCTCTTTTCTTCTTTTGGTTCTTTCAGCTCCTTTAATCCTTCCTTTGAATTATTCTTTTTCTCCATAAAATAAAGAAATTCTTAGGAGTATAAAAGTTTAACCAATTTTTATTAACCACAGAAGATTAATATATTGTATTTTCTTTATCTCTATATGGTCTGGAAGAGCATATCTGCAACTAGCCTGAGAAAGAACAACTTTTCTTTAATTTTATCAGGAGGAGTTGCACACGGGATAGCTCATGTTGGAGTTATAAAATTTCTGGAAGAAAATCATCTTATTCCAAATGAGATTTTAGGAACTTCAATGGGTGCTCTTGTGGGAGCTTTATATTCCATAGGTAAAAATACAACTGAGATGACAGAACTTCTTAAGGAGGCAGACAATATAAAATTGTTCAAGGCCAAAATACATTGGGGAAGCATAGAGTATGTAATCTTAGAGAGTTTTTTGAAAAAAATATTTGGTAATTTAAAGATGAAAGATACAAAAATAGAACTTAAGATAATGACAACAGATGTAGATACAGGACAAGGAAAGTTATTTACAAAAGAGGATGATGTTCTGATTCTGGATGTTGTTCGTGCGTCAATTTCTATCCCAGGAATTTTTGAGTTTAAAAAAATTAATAGCAAATATTACATGGATGGAGGAGTTTTCTCCAACCTTCCAATAGAGTATGCAAAAAAATTGAATATTAAAATAGCTTCTAATGTAGTTAATCACGGCCTAAAGTTAAATTATAAGGAGGATAGCATTCTTAAGAAATTAGTTTCAAGTTTTAGCATATATTATCATTTGGCATATTATCTTATGGAGAATCAAACATATGCCAAAACTAAATTCATACAAAATCTTCTTATGATAGAACCAGACCTGTCTGGACAAAAAGTTTACAGCCTAGAAAATTATACAAAATCAATAGAAATAGGTTATGAAGCCACAAAAAAAACAATTAGATTGCCAAAAGTTCAGACTGCTGCACCTGCCCCAACAACTTCATCTTAATTAGATAATATGATTGTGTATTAAGCTATACAAATCCACAAGCAGTCCAATAGTGCTTAGTATAATTAGAAAATATCCCCCAATCTTTATTTGCTTTGGTTTATATTTAGAAAGTTTCATTCCCAAGTAAAGGAGAATTATACATCCAATAATTCCTAAAATATTAAGGAAGAGTGATTGAACCATATCATAAATCTCTTGCTTGAAGGGTTCTTCTTCCGTTTGCCTTAGCCCTCTTTATTCCTTCAGCCAGTATATCCTCCACCTTTCTCTCGAGAGCAGTTTCAACTTCATCTGAAACAGAAGATATTGTATCTTCTTTATCAAGTTCCTTAACTCTTGGGCGTATGTTTGATTTTATTATCAATCCCATTTTATTTTTTACCCTCTTTGTTTTCTTCTTTCTTTGCCATTACTACATTTCTATTTTCTACCATTGTGGGTGCTTTTTCTAAAAGAACCCCCTCTTCTGGTCTCATCAAAGGGAATATTACACATTCTCTCATGGGTTTATTTGATAAGAAGGAAAATAATCTTTCGCTTGTTCCAAATCCACAGGTTGGAGGCATTCCATATTTCAATGCTTCAACAAAACTTTTATCATGTTCCATGCTTTCACTATCTCCAGCTTCTTTTTGTTTTGCCTGTTCAATAAATCTCTGTTCCTGATCTAGAGGATCATTTAATTCAGAATATCCATTTCCGACTTCACTTCCTGCGATTATAACTTGGAATTGTTCAACTTTTCTTTTATCCTCTGGATTTCTTTTTGCCAATGGTGAAAGTTCAACTGGTTGTCCTGTTAAAAATCCAGGTCCAGATATTTTTCTTCTACAATATTTCCATAGCTGGTCAATTAATCTCCACTTATCTACAGAATCATCATAATCAACTTTCAATTCATTTAATTTTTTCTTTACTTCTTTTGTGTCAGCTTTGTAAATATCAACTCCTGTTTCTTTTTTAATCAATTTTTCAAAATCATATATCTCCCATTTCTTTGAGAAATCAACTTTATGTCCATGAATATCAAACTTCAAACTTCCAAAAACATCCTTCGCAATTTTTTTGTACATTTCTTCAACCAATTTCATTCCATCTTCATAATTTGCATATCCCCAATAGAATTCCATCTGAGTATAATCCTGAAGATGTTCCATATCCATTCCTTCATTTCTAAATTGTCTTCCAATTTCAAATGTTTTTTCATAACCTGCAACCATTAATTTTTTCTGCCATAATTCTCCCATTGAAATTCTCATATAAACATCTATATCTAGGGCATTATGGTGCGTTTTGAATGGTTTAGCTGCTGCTCCTCCCGCAGAAGTTTCAAGAACTGGAGTTTCAACTTCTAAAAATCCTTTTTCTATTAAAAAGCTCCTCATTGTATTCCAGAATTTTGATTTTTTTATGAACATATCTTTTACTTCATCGTTCATTAATATATCCAAATATCTTTTTCTGTATCTTTCCTCTTCATCTTGAAGGCCTTTCCACTTTTCTGGAAGGGGAAGAATTGATTTTGAAATTAAATCTATTTTTTTAACCAGAATAGAAATCTCTCCTGTCTTTGTTTTTATGACTTCTCCTTCCACTCCAACAAAATCTCCTATATCCGTATATTTCTTAAAAAATTCCCTTACTTTGTCTGGAGTTTCTCCATCTTGAAGAACAATTTGTATTTTTCCTGTTCCGTCTCTAAGAACACAAAAAGCAATCTTTCCTAAATCTCTCTTTGTCATTAATCTTCCTGCTGTTTTGACCTTGCTTTTTATCTTGCTTTCAGCACATTCGAGACAGGTTTGTTTTTTATCATACTTATCAGGATAAGGATTAATATCTTCTTTTTTTATTTCCTCAAGTTTCTTTACTCTTTCATTTATTATTTGCTCTTCACGTCCCATGATTATTAAAAAGAAGTTTGGTTTTTATATTTAATCATTAAATTTATTTTCTTCTCATATACTTCTTTCTGTAACCTTGATTATCCAATTCATCATTGAGTAATTCATCTACAATTACCTGAAAATTATCCGTTCTATGAACATGGCAGTATTTTATGCTTTTGAAATTCTCCTGCAATTTCTGAACTTTCAAAAATAAGGGCATTATATTGTGGTTTCTTACTTTATATTCTCCAAGAAGTTGTTTCACAACCAATTCAGAATCCAAACAACAAGTTATCTCTCCTTTCGTAACACTCATCGCCAATTCAAGAGCGTGAATTAATCCCTCATACTCTGCAACATTGTTTGTAACTTCCTCCCCTATAAACTTGCTTGATTTAGTAAGAATTTCTCCCTCGCTCCTTACAATTGCTGCAACTGCACCCGGCCCAGGATTACCTCTTGCACCTCCATCAGAATTTGTATATATCATTATATTTTATTATTACAACAATATTTATAAAATATTCTTAGGCTTTTTATTTTAGTATAAAATGATAAAAAGATTATATTTTCGAGAAACAAAAAAGCAAGATCACATTGCTTCCTGTGGGACAAAGGCCATGCAGCAGATAGTTCTTTATCAAAAAGGAATAGAAGTTTCAGAAAGAGATTTAATGAGAATAGCTAATACTTCAAGAAAGGGGACACCCATTGAAAGTATCCTGAAAATGGCAGATAAATTTGATTTGCATTACTTTCTTAAGCATAATTCTTCAATTCAGGATTTAATAGATTCAGTAAATAAAGAAAATTCAGCAATTCTCTCCACTCAAGGCTGGCCAAGCAAGAAAGTTAAAAACTGGTCAATAGAAAGTGCTTTTGGACATTACATAGATCTTACAGGAGCAGACACAAAAGCAGAGAAAATATATTATTATGACCCTTACGATGGAAAGGTTAAGTCAATAAATTATGAGAAACTTCACACAATGTGGCATGACGTGGATTTCAAAACTGGAGAAGTTTTTGATCACTTTGCTATTTTCTTTTTAGATTAATTTGATGTTCTAGAATTAAATATGTAATATTTTGAAGGTCTTAAAGTCCTGGAATTTTTCAGGCCTTATATCTATTCCTTTTATTTGAGAATGTTTTGGTCCTTTTTTGCACAATTCAACAACTTTATCTACATCTTCATTGTTTCCCTCAAGAAATATTTCTACTCTTCCATCCTCAAGATTTCTTACAAATCCCTTAACATTGTGTCTTTCTGCATTTTCTTTTACATATCCCCTAAAAAATACATCCTGAACTACACCATCAATATACATTCTTACTGATTTTTTCATACTATAATATGCCAAAACCTATTATTAAAGATTTCCTTAAATTAATTAAGAATAAACCAGATTAAATTCTTCTGTAATCTAATTCATTGTTTACAACAGCAATTGTTTGGGAAGCAAAATACATCAAATCCCCCACAGAAACTGATTTGCAATATCCACTGAGTCTTTTTATTTCCTTTTGAGGGAATCCTTCATGGTCTCCAACTATAAACACACAATTTTTTGATATTTTTGCCTTTCTTATATCTTCTCCTTTTTTATCAAGAATAAAAATTTCATTTCCTTCTTTAATCAAATCTTCGATAACATTAAGAAAGCTTTTCTTTTCTATAAAACATCCTGGAAAAACTTCTGTCTTTCCCCCTTCTTTGTATTTGTAAAGTATTTTCTTAATTAAAGTCCCAACATCTTTCTTAGAAACTTCTGTTTCATCTTTTACCTGTATCTCAATATGTTTTGGAGGGTCTGGTTGTCCGTAGAATATGAAATGAAACTTAACATCCTTCCTGAAATCATGGGATAGAAAAACCCCCTGAATAAACGAATGGATTGCAATATCCATTCTGCCCGCTTTCATTAAATTTCCATCCGAATATGAATATTTTGAGAGAGCATTTCCTGATGTTGCTGCTGAGTTTGAAAAATAAACAAAGTGTTTCATATTAATTTATAAAGTCGTATATTTAAGAACATTTTGGAGATAACCATGGGAAAAGAATTAGGAGAAATTTGTAAGAAACTTGGAATTACTTCAAGATATCTTAGTGAAGATGAATTTGATTATTATAGAAATAATCATCCTCCTACTGAAGATATCCTAAAATCCATGCTTGAGATAAGTAAAATTATGAATGAAGAAGTCATAATGATTGGAGGATTTTGTCTTCACCCAGAACTTTTGGGATTTAGGACAATAAGAAGACCAAGTAATGATTTAGACTGCGTGACAAATGAGAATGGGATTCAAAGATTATATAATCAATTTGGCAAGAATTTATTTCAAACATTAAATTATGGAGATGTATTCTTAGAGTATAATAAAATGCCCTTTGGTTTTGATGTCAAAGAGACTCACGGATGGTATATACCAGAAGATTTTTACTTAGACATTAAAAGTTTTAAGATAGATGGCACCAGTATAAAGACTATTTCTCCAGAATATCTTATAGCCTTAAAAGCTAGAAGAGGCACAGTTAAAAGCAGAATATATGGAAAAGATAGATTAGATACAATTGCTTTAATAGTTGCACCTTATTTTAAAAATACCCTTGAGAGAGTAGATTTAAGAAAGACTTCAAAACTTATCCGGGAGCATTCTACAATGGATTACCCTAATGCAAGAAGATATATTCATTCCTTGCAGGAAGGTTTACCTCAGCTAAATAAAAATGAAAGGTCAATATTTTTGAAAGAGCATTCAGAATTCTTGAATAATCTTGAGATGGAATATAATAGCCCTAATTAAAAAGAAGTTATAAGTTTATTGTTTTTATCCTCTCATATCTTGCATAACAAATTCTGCTTTAGCGAATATTTCTTTTCCTCTGAATATCTTATACATTCCAATAAATCTGCTATTACAGAAGCAACTTACAATTGAATTAACTTTCCACCCCTCATCTTTTATTACATCTTTTTTATGAAGAGGCTTACCTGTCAAGATCTGCTTTAAATCGTCATCTCTTATTTCCAAGGCAGGATATACATTTCCAACAATTTCTGCAGGAATTAAAATATTTCTCAGAGATTTATCATTTCCATTGTGGAATTCATCAACAGCCTTTTCAAAATCATAAAGATTAACTGCAGGGTATTCTTTATTGTCTTCATAGAATATTCCAGCTGACATTCTTCTTAACTCCAGCATGTGAGCTCCAATTTTTATCTCTGTACCCAAATCATCAATTAATTTTCTTATGTAAGTTCCCCCTTCACATTTAACTTTAAACAAAATATCTTTCTTATCAGAGCCTTGTTCAAGCAGTTCAAATGAATAAATTTCTCTTTCTCTGTTTTGTCTTTTAACTCTTGATTTTACAGGGGGCATTTGAGTTATTTTTCCTATGAATTTTTCTTCTATTGCCTTTTTTATCTCTTCAATATCCATACTGTCATGTATTCTCATAACTCCAACGTATTCTTTATCTTCTCCAAGAAAATATCCTGTGAGCTTGCAGGCTCTGTTAAGTGCCACAGGAAGAACACCAGTTACTTTTGGATCCAGAGTTCCAAAATGAGAAGTCTTTCTAAGGTTTAGTTTCTTGCATACAAACTCAGAAACACTGAAACTAGTAGGTCCAGAAGACTTGTCTATGTTTATTATTCCAAATTCAAGAAGTTCGGATGTTGTTTTCTTTTGCTTTATTTCTTCAATGTTCATATAACCTTAAAAATTCTCTAATTTAAAAGATTAATTCCTATGTTTTAAGTATATATTGCAATATATATGTTGTAGAATATAGTTTATATTTCTTGATTTTCTTTTAATGCTTCTAAAAATTCATAAGCATCATTTTTTAGTGCCATTTCTTTTATGTATCTAATATAATCTTTATCCAAGTTATTCCTTCTTCTGCTCAGATATCTATTAAATGTAAAGAATTTCTGAATTTTTAACTCTCTTGTAATCATCCTATCTTCTACTAGGGGTAGATAATTATCTGGATTATTAATTTTTTCACTTTCTATTAAAAGTCTAATTTTTTTCAAAGAATTTTTACTAAGAATTTCATACAAATTGTCCCATTCTTTAGCAATTTGCTCATAATCCGCTTTTGATACAGATCCTTCAAGAGTAATATCATCTTCCTTCATTAGTCTATTTAGAATACTGATTCTTACATTATTAGTTTCAATTCTTAGGCTCAATTCATCTAATACAAATGCCTTTATCCTCTCTTCTTCAGTCAAGGGAGGTCCTGATTTAGCTTCATCTAATCTTTCCGATAAACTACTGGATCCCATGACTTTTTTATAAAATTAGTATATTTAAGATTATATGTCTCCTTTAAGGTATTTCTTTCTTTTATCTTCAGGGAATTTCTCAATTGCATATCTCAGCATCGTTCTTGGCATTGTCTTGTATCTCTCTTTTAGGAAAATTTCAAGAACTTCTTGGTTTCTTTTTCCAACTTCTCTTAGCATCCATCCAACTGCTTTGTGAATTAAATCGTGTTCATCTTTTATGAGCATATCTGAAATTGCAAGCGTCTCACCAAAAATTCTTTTTTTTATAAAAGCAGCCGTTGATATTATTGCAATTCTTCTTTCCCATATGCTTTTTGATTTTGCAAGGAACTTGAGAATCTCTGTTCCTTCTATGCTGCAGAAATCTCCTACAACTTGCGATGCGGATAAATCAACTAAATCCCAATTATTTATCCTAGAAGTATTTTTAAGATAAAACTCAAAAATTTGTCTTTGTTTTAATTTATCCTTCTTTGATTTTTTATATATCTCAACAAGAATAAGAAGCGCTATCATTCTCTCTTCATGGAATTTACTGTTTAGAAGTTCTTGCACTTCTTTAATTGTTATTTTATTCCAGTATTTTTTTACAATAATTCTCACCTGAGGCATCTTTATCCCATGAAAGATATCTCCTTCCCCATATTCCCCTTTTTTAGTTTTAAAGAATCTCTGAAGGTTTTTTGCATTCACCTCATTTTTCTCAGTGTTAATATCATTGAGTAATTCGTTTAACATTTAATGTTGTAACAATCCTCTTTTTATATAATTATTTGTAATTAGTTATAAGTAATAATTTTAATATTATGGTCAATAGTCTAACAATGGTGTGATTTTATTTAGATAAATTAATTCCCAATTATTTCTGCAGTGATACTCTCATAGGCTGTGTTGCTTTCTTTGGCTTTTCAGTCTGATGCTTTGCCTGTTTAGCTTGTGTTTTTTCAAACTGTTGATTCGCTTCTGCACCTGCTTTTTCTTTTTCTTCATTTTCTTCTTTATCGTTCAATCCATCATTGTTCTTGTCTTCATCAGCTGGCTTCTGAAGACTTTCCTTAGCTTTCTGCATCATAGATTTCTTTTTATCTATAGATTCAAGAGCAGTCTTTCCTCTCTTTTCTTCTCTTAATTTCTTGAATTTCAAATTGTTAGGATAATCAACAAGCTCAACCCTTATGCTCTCTCCTTCTTTAGTAACTTTAACTTTTATCTTATGAGGATGTTTTCTTATTCCCTTAGCCCACATGTATTGATTAAGATCCTTGTCAATTTTTACTTTGTTTAAATCTCTATTTTCAACTTTCATGTGTCTTGCTACAAACTCCTTTATTGTTTTTATTGCCTTAGGAGTCTTTTTGTATCTTGGAGCAGGTCTGCTTTTTTCTCTAAGAGGAATTATATATTCTCTTTCAATTTTATTTACTATTGCTTTTTTTTCTGCCATTTTATTGTGATTTTAATTTCTGTACTAAACTAAAGACAGGATCCTCCAATTTGTCATCTTCATTTTCTGGATCATCTAATTTGCATCCCCATTCTCTTTCAAACATAGACTTTACAATTTCCATAGTATCCGAATTCTCATCTTGATAACTATTAAGATTTATTTTTAATTTATGGCTATCTTTTTTATAATTTGCATGTAGAATTGCATTTCCTTGTGGTCCATTGTAGAAAATAGTTTCTTTATAATTAAGATATCCTGGAGTACCTTCAAGGAATTTTTTCTGCTCGACAGTAATTGGATTACGTATTTTCCATCCATATTCTCTTAAATTTAAATCTCCAAAATCGGGTTTTCCTTTAATTTTAAAAAATTTATGGGATGTATCAGATTTCTTTTCTAGAGCATTCTCTACACATATTTCGCTATCTTTACTTCTATCTATGCCTGTGTGCACATTATACTTATTATTGCTTGGGCTTTTTTTCATTATCATTTTATTTTTATCCGAAATGTGATTTTCTCCTTTTGTATGGTTTAACGTGGAGTTTAGTTCTTCTCCATGAACGTTTGTGCTTTGTCATAATTGAAGGATGTACTCTCTTTCCAGGTCCGTATTTTTTAAGTACAGCCCATATTGGAGCCCACTTTGTTTGTCTTCCCTTCTTTGCGAGAATTTCCTTTTTATTTTTATTTTTTATAGGCATTTTAATCCTGTTGATTCAAGTGTATTTTTAATTGAGGAATCGTATTGTTTTGGTATGAATATTTGACTTCCCTTAAGTCCGCAGTAAGTATGAAAAGTATGTCCATTATATCCAACTGTTAATCTCTTGCTTCTTTCCATGTCTCTGGTTTCAACAGGCATTCCTGGAAAAACATTTTTTATAGCCTCACTAACTTCATCAAAATTATCTACAGTTATAGGAGAATCATTCTTTCCCAGTAATTTATATTCTATCATTTTATTTCCTCCATGAATTTTTTTCCTTTATCTGTCAATATTCTTCCTGGTTTCTTGCTCTTAACTCCTCTTATTGGTTTTTGAATTTCTGTCAAACCTGCTTTGTCTGCCTGTTGTAATATTACTCTTATTATTTTTCCAGACCCTTTTACAAATGCTTCTGGCTTGAATCCTCTGTTCTTTTTTGAACCATACTTTGTTCTTAATCTCTGAACACCGACTGAGCCCGTTTTGTATATATTTCTTAAAACAGAAGCAGATCTTTTGTACCAGAAATCTTCGTCATCAATTGGTCTTTCTTTTGAAGGACTTGATTTTACAAACTTTGCCCATTCTGGCTCCTTAAATTCTGGAACTTTCTTCAAAGCCTCAGCTAGTTTTAGGTTATATTCCTGAGCATTTAGTTCATATACTGAATTTGTCATTTTTACTTTCCTTGATTTACAGGCTTGTCTTTCGACAATAGATTAACTCTTTGAGTTATTTACCTAAAATTATAATAAAAAGACGGTTTATAAAGCATTTGGTTCCAGCAGATACGATTATTCAGATTCAATTTTGTCGTCAACTCTCATATCTTTTCTCCACTTCTTTACAACGATTGTATACCCTATTATTCTCGAGGTATAATGGCTTCCAAGTTTTTCAAGAATTTGTTCGTTTATTTTTTTCAATTCTTCCCTGTCTCTGCAGCAGCTTTTTAGAACAGATATTTTAACATTCTTGCATGTGTCAAAATGATGTTTAAGATTTACTACCAAACTGTCTGTAAGCCCGTTTTTTCCAAGTTGTATTTGTCTTATTGTTGGCATTTTAATATCTTAATTTTTTTCCTCTAATTTTCTTATTAACTCTTCTATTTCTTTCTTCTTTACTTTAATTAACTTTGGTTTTGACTTTAATCCCCATGTTCCACTTTTCATTATCTTTTCTTTGTATACATCCTTTCCTGTAAATACATTGACAACAACATCTCCCCGATTATCTCTCCAGTCATGGCTTTTTGCTGCGCATATAACTGCAGATTCATTTATTTCTTCTTTTGTTGGATTTAACTTGCTAATAATACAAAATGGACTTCCAGGTTTAGCTGTATGAATAATTGTATTTCCTTTTCCCTGATAGGAATCGACAAGTTCATCGTTATTCTCAGAGTTCTTTCCAAGAAATATAACTGTCCCTGAAAGTAATGTAAATTCTCTTGGTTTCATATTTTTATCAATGCAATAATGTTTAAAAAACCTGTTAGTGATAATATTTTATGGCAAAGAAAACATTTTATGAAGTTCTTCAAAGTGGAGAATATACAAAGCAAGAAATTGCAAAATTAGCTTTTAGAATGGATTTCAAAGGTCCCAAATATAATGTAATACTTGGTAATGAGTATTTTAATTTAATGGATTCTATAGAAAATGGAGATTTTATATTAAAGAGTTTTACTCCAGTTGAGCAGGAAATAAAAGATATTAATGTAAAGAAGAATCTTATTAAGAGATTGTTCTATAATCATAAAACTATTTAATTTTTGAAATTTTTAATCCTTCTTTATTAACCAATTATTAACAATTTTAATACACTTCTTTTGATTTGGCCATGTTAATATCTTGTAAGCTTCTTTGAATGGAAGAATTCTGTATCCATTGTGTTCTTGTGAATCAAGTTTTAATTTTCCATTTCCTTTCTCAACTCGCACAGCAAATAATTGATATGTCTGTCCAATCTTATCTGGTCTGTCCCATAATTTCTTTGTATAAAGATAAATCCCTTTTTCTTTGAAACGCTTTACTTTCAGGACTTTTAATCCAGTTTCTTCATGAACTTCCCTCTTTGCACCCATTCTTTTTGTTTCAAACATTTCAATTTTTCCTTTTGGGAATTCCCATCCTTTCCAATGCTTTTTCCTTTTCAGAATTATATATTCAATTTTTCCATTTTCATCCTTGCAGTATGCAACACCAAATATTGCCCTTCTGTATTTATCATGTCTTTTTTTCTTCTTAACCTCTTTCATATATACAAAAAGCCTAATTTGTTTTTAAATCTTGTCACAATAATACTTATAAATTAAGAAGTATAATATAAAATATGTTTAGCTATGACTCACTAAGATATAGAAGAAGACTTGAGGATTTTTTAAATTCAGATACAAATATATCTAGCCCTCCCTCTGAAGAAGAAAAATCGAATAAAACTAATTTTGTAACGCAAATAGTTAATTATTTTACTAAAAATTCTAAAATAGGATATACTTATAAAATGAATGAATCTGGAGATGATTTAGAGTACAATATTCCAAGATCTTTTTCAAAAGATATTAGAAATATAAGAAATTATTTTGCAACTTTATTTAGTATGGATGAGTAGAGTTTATTTTTATTCTCCCCAATTTTCAAGTGCTCTTTTTAGTTCTTCATGAGTTTTTGAATATTCTTTAAGTGATTTCTTCTGCATAACAGCGTCTATAGATTGTCTCATCGCTTTTGCTCCTGCAATAGTTCCATCAGGATGCCCATGAACTCCTCCGCCTGCTTGAATTATAATATTATTTCCCATTGCCTTGAGCATTTTAGGAACAATTCCAGGGTAAACTCCACCAGAAGCAACCCCCAAAACTGGTTTTATATCGTACCATTTTTGTTCAAGATTTTTTTTAGTCTGAGGGGTAAATTGTGTTTCTATTTCTTCTTCAATGTGCAAAGTTTCACTTTTATTTCCAGTCATCTTTCCATATATAGTCCCAATATGAAGTGTATCCACACCAATCATTCTTGCAAATTCAGCAATGACTTCCATCGACATTCCGTGGTTTGGATTTCTATCATACATTGCATGTCCTGCTCTGTGTGCATGAATTGGAAGTTTTGTATAATTTCTTGCAGTCTGAAGAGCACTCCATCCAAGAGTTAATATGTCAAGCATTATGTAATTCCCTCCGTTATCTTCGACAAACTTTATTCTTTTTTTCATCTCATCAGATTCTGCTGTGCAGTTTATTAGATAAACTTTTTTCTCACCTGTTTTTTTCTCAGCCTCTTTGCAGGCCTTTATAGTTAATAAGAATCTTTTTTTGAAATGATTGAAGTTTTGGCTTGTTAGATTTTCATCATCCTTTACAACATCGCATCCTCCTATCCATGCTTCATAGGCAACTTTTGCATGTTCTTTTTCATCTAATCCTACTTTTGGTTTTACTATTGTTCCAAGAAGAGGCCTCTTTGGAATTTTCATTATTTTTCTCAATCCTTCTATTCCATATCTTGGTCCTTTGAAACTTCTGAGCATTTTTTCAGGAATTCTCAAATCTTCCCAGAGCAGACCTTTTACTGATTTCATTCCGTATATATTTCCTCCAACGCTCGAGAGAATTTCAGGAACATTTCCAAGTTCAAACAAATCAAGGGGATAAGCTATTCTAACTCTCTTATCTTTCTCATTTATATAATATATTTTTGGAGACAATTTCTTTGCTATGCTTTCTTTCATAGTCCTTATATCTGTCCATGTGCCTATAGAGCTCTCACCTGCAATATCCTCAGAAACTTTTCTTATGCTCAAACCTTTTGCAGGAGTTATTTTATATTGGCATATAACGTCTGTATTCTTTGGTTTGTATCTTAAATCTATAAAATTGTTTTGCATCTTCACTCTCTTTTATCTTATTAATCAATAAAAACTAGTTAGTTTTTAAATTTTCATTTTCCATCATCAGCAAAGAATTCATATCCCCCAATTAGGGTTATTGTTGAAAGAAAGTACCATATTATAACATCATCCAAAGGCAATACTTTTCCGAATATTGTAAATGTCATGAAATACTTTCCTGGCCACCACCAGCTCCCAATTTTAAGTGAGACTACTTCGTAAATAAAAAATACAACTGCAAAGAATAATACAGGTAAGATAGTTTTCTTCAGGAGTTTTGGATTCATTCCGAATATTATAATTGAAGGGCATATGAGAATTATAAGAGCGGTTGTAAAGTAATTCATTTTAATATTGGCAATATTATAGAGATAAAATCCAAATATTATTAATGAGAATAAACAGAAAAGAATGATGAGATATTTGAATTTCCTAGATATTTTTATATTTGTATCATTGTCTACAAAATATTCGTAGAACGACAATACCCAGAATATATTTAGGAAGGCAAAAAGCATATTCTCAAGAGGTATTAATCCAAAAAGACGCGGAAGAATTGATTGCACATCCCATACATTTGCAAGCCTGCTTGAAAGTTCAATGGCAAAAGCAAAAAGAAAAGTTGAAACCAGAGAGAATATGAGAACTTTCTTTCTTGATTTTCTTAACCATAGAAAATTAATTATTGAAGGGGGAACTAAAACCAGAATTATGGAGAAAAGATAAGTAAGTTTAGTAAAGTAAACAATTAAGCAGGCAATTATAGCATAAATAAAAAGCTCTACCAATCGAAGTTTCTTCACTCTTTTAATTTCCATGCTAATTATAAGATATTAGTAAAACTTGTTTTTAAATTTTCATTTTCCACAATAAGTTATTTCCAAGTTTCTTTTATGAAATGCCTGGCATTCTTTGCAATTTGAATGTCTTGGACAGTTTAGCTTAGGGCATCTGCATTTCTTGTTAAAAGTTTCATCAATTTTTTCCTCTTCTTCAAAAAAAGGATAATCTTCTTCCATAGCTCGTTTTATAATTTGTATATTTTTAAGCTTTTATTATTAACAGAATAGCTTTTTCTTTAAAATATCTAAATCAACCGTAGTTGAGGTGGTTTCATTAGGGTATCCATCACAGTTAACTGTTATAACAAATCTCTGAGTGCAGAGCTCTGCTTCTTTATTCACTTCTATTTTTATTAATGAATATCCAACTGAATTTATAACTCCACCAAAGGTAACATTTGAAATACCATTTTTTATTAAAATTCCATTTTTATTCATACAATCACTCTCTACGAATTTTATTGAATACTTACATCCTTCATTATTTGCCCCCCAGGCATGAGAATCATTAGCTGCAAATGCTATTGGAATACCAAAGTCCTTTGTTCCTTGCATTATATTCAAGATATGTGAAAAACCAACTACGAGCCTTGTATCGGATACTGCAAAGATGTTGTCAATATCCCCTTTTGTTTGTTTATCTATAGTTTGAACATTTGATACATAACCACAACGAGAATATATTGGGCTTGTGAGCCATATCCCAATTAAAACTATAATTATTATTGATACAATCAATGTTATTTTTATTATTTTTTTATTTTTTTCTTCCATTCTAAGCTCCTTCTTTCTTTATTTCCCAACCCTCTGCAGTATCATTCACAACGTATCCAAGTTTCTTTATTTTATCTCTCATTTCATCAGATTTCTTCCAGTTTTTCTCTTTCCTTGCCTTCTCTCTTTCTTCAGCTAGCTTCTTAACTTCCTCGGGAATATCAATTTTTTCTTTTTCAAGAAGTTTTAATCCGAATATTTTGTCAATTTCTTCAATTGTTTTGTATTTTCCCTCTGCTTTTTCATTTCTTACTAATTTCCACAAAACCTGCAGAGCCTTTGGAGTATTCAGATCATCATTCATCTCTTTTTTGAATTCTTCTATATATTCTTTATTTGTTTTTTTATCATCTTCAATTGTTTCACATATATTCTTTAGACGTCTGTATGAAATTTGTGAACTTTTTAATATTTCTAGGGAGAAATCAATTGGTTTTCTGTAACTTCCAGATAAAATAAAATATCTATATACTAAAGGTTCAAATCCTTTTTCTTCTAATTCTGAAATTGTAAACAATCCTCCCTTGGATTTTGAAACTTTTTCTCCTTTGAATGTGAGAAAGTTTTCATGTCCCCAATAATTGACAAATTTTTTTCCTGTTGCACATTCACTCTGAGCTATTTCATTTGTATGATGAATTGGTATG
>Ga0182027_10003462_pt1 | contig 25009 bp, 16 predicted proteins | sample 712E1DmetaG_FD_121300 | JGI IMG/M metagenome (GOLD analysis project Ga0182027, IMG submission 121300) | Permafrost microbial communities from Stordalen Mire, Sweden - 712E1D metaG (Illumina Assembly) | ecosystem: Environmental > Terrestrial > Soil > Wetlands > Permafrost | place: Sweden...
CAAACAGTTCCGCCGCCTGGCGGACCAATGGGTCGGTTCAGCCATTAAACTGGCCCGATTGGAGCTGGAAAAATGACCTGCTGAAGCGTGCTCTTGGCGGGAGAACGTACCACTCTCCAGTTCTCATAAGATGTGTCTATTAAATGTGCTCCATTGTCATTATCGCAAGCCGGTGTCAGTCCTCACTATTGACACAAATTTATTGTTTTCGTTTTTCATGCAACAGGTTGGAAACGTAGGTCCAACTGCCCATCTGCAGATGCTGCGCTATCCACTTCAAACTCATCGTCGTTTCCCGGCGCAACCGTTGCGCCAGCTTCACTTTCACCCGGTCCCCTTTGCGCATCCGCGTCAATTCCTCTTCTCTCCAGCCCCCCCGCCGGAGATCCTCCCGCACTATGCGTCCGGCCTTTTCCTCCCTTCTTTCCGGTCCAGGTCGTCCTTGAAAATATCCTTCCGGCGATCTCCACGATTGACGACGTGGTAAATCGCTCCCGGATACTCCATGCGCAGTTTGCGGGACATGGAACCATACTGCCACCAAGCGGGACCCGTGTCAATCCACCCAAAAGTGCCAGAAAGTGTCAATAGTGAGGAGCCAGTGAGGACACCGGCATGAATCTCATAGGCAAATTACGGTCTTGATCCCGCTCCATTCGATGATGCGGCACCTCCAGAGCGGTCGGCGGGACGCCGAACGCGGCGGTCGAGACGACCGCGCTCCCCAAACAGCCGCGTTTTGCGAGGATCGGGCGCAGGACAGAATTCTTCGTGTCTTCGGTAGGGCGGCGCTGCTGCGCCGCCCAAGAATTCAGGGCAGAGCAGCAGCTCTGCCCTACCGGGAAGGCGAAGAAATCTGTCCTGCCGCACCCGCGAGGATCTTGTGCCGCAGAAAACCCTTGTCAGAAATTTTGCGATGGGGCAACTTCTCCCCCACTTTTCGATGAGATCGGTATTGATTGCAATCATGTTAATGGTGGCGCCGCTGGCGGGGCGGGGCGCGGAGCAAGTGGCGGCCGACGCCGCAGGCTCCGCCGCCGCCGTCGCACAGGAGGCGCAGCCGGAAGGTTTGCCTTCGGCCGCCACCAAGGTGTTTTCCATCGGGCCTTTGCCGGTGACCAGTTCGATGCTGGTGACGTGGATCGTGGCGCTGGGAATCATCGTGTTCGCCCGGCTGGCCACACGGAACATGAAACAGGTTCCGGGCGGCTTGCAGAATTTCTGGGAATGGCTGGTGGAAAGCCTTTACGATTTTCTGGAAGGCATCCTGGGGGCGGAACTTGTGAAGAAGACCTTTTGGTTTTTCGCGACCATTTTCATCTTCATCCTGTTCACCAACTGGTTCGGCCTGATTCCGGGCGTGGGCACGGTGGGCTGGGGCGCGGCCACATCGCACGGCTTTGAGGTGACGCGCCCGCTGTTGCGCGGCGGCAATGCCGACCTGAACATGACCTTCGCGATGGCGTCGGTTTTCATGGCGCTGTGGCTGTTTTGGGGGGTGCAGTCCAACGGCATCGGCGGATTCTTGCTGCACATCTTCGGGCCAAAGGGGGAAAGCAGCGGCATTATCAAGTATATGATGATCGTGCTCTTCTTCGGAGTCGGCTGCCTGGAACTGCTCTCCATTGCCTTTCGTCCGATCTCCCTGGGTTTCCGTCTTTATGGCAACATCTTCGCGGGGGAGAATCTGCTGGAGGCGTTTTCCAACCTCGTCCAGAATCCGCCCTGGGCCAAGGCGGTGGCCAGCGCGCTGCTGCCGGTGCCGTTTTATTTCATGGAACTGCTGGTGGGGGTGGTGCAGGCGCTGGTATTCATGTTATTGACATCCGTGTTCACGGCGCTGATCTGCCAGCACGATGAGGAGCACCCGAAGGCGCATTGAGCATTTGAGACCATTTCGGCGGCTTGACCGTGTTCAATCGCGGGAGCCGCTGGACAAAAAAAGAAAGCAAAAACATAAAACAAAGGTAAAATTATGGTGACACCCATGTTAGCGGAGATGACGGGGAGCATCCAGGTCGGGCTGGCCGGCCTGGGATCGGCGGTCGGGGTCGGTTTGGTGGGCATGAAAGCCTCCGAGGCGGTCGGGCGCAATCCCGGCGCATTCGGCAAGGTGATTATCCTGGCGCTCCTCGGCATGGCATTTGCCGAAGCCATCGTGTTCTACGCGATCTTCCTCAAATCCAGTTAAATGCCGGGCGCGGGGCTTGCCGCTCCGTGCCCGCTTCACCAGCCATTATGAACCACTTTATTTTGTTCGCAGGCATTGGGGGCGATCTGTTGGAGACGGCCAAAGGCACTGCGCGGACATTCGGCCTGGATTGGCCGCATTTCATCGCGCAGGTTGTCAGCTTCGGCCTGGTCTGCCTGTGTCTCTTTCTGTTCGCCTACAAGCCCATTCTGAAAATGCTCGCCGAACGCCGCCAGCAGATTGCTGACGGCCTGGCCAACGCGGAAAAAATCAAACAGGAACTGGCCCGCACCGAGGCCCTGCGGCAGGAGGTGCTCGACAAAGCCAATCTCCAGGCCACCAAGTTGATTGAGGAAGCCCGCGCCGCCGCCGCCCGCGTCCGCGAACAGGAAACTCAAAAGGCCATCGCCCAGGCCGAGCAGATCATTGCCAAGGCCCGCGAAGCGACCGCGACGGAACACGGGCGCATGCTGGCCGAGTTGAAGCAGGAAGTTCTTTCCCTGGTCGCGCGCACCACGGCCGCGGTGACGGGCAAAGTGCTTACCGCCGAGGATCAACAACGGCTCGCGGAAGAAACCCGCCGGCAATTGGCCGCCTGATCGCCGGCGCCGGAAACCATGAAGATCACCAAACAAGCCCGCCACGAAGCCCGGCAGCTCTTTCGCGCCTGCCTGGCCAACGGCTTGCTGGATGAAGACCGCGCGCGCCAGGCCGTCCGCCTGCTCCTCGAACGCAAGCCGCGCGGCTTCCGGCCCCTGCTGTCCCAATTCCAGCGCCTGCTCCAACTGGACACCGCCCGGCATACCGCCCGCATAGAGAGCGCGGCCGAGTTGACGCCGCAATTTCAAGCGCAGGCGCGGGCGGACCTGGCGCGGAACTACGGCGGCGGGTTGAATTTCATCTTTACACAAAATCCCGCCCTGCTTGGCGGCGTCCGCATCCAGGTCGACGGCGATGTCTATGACGGCAGCGTCCGGGCGCGGCTGGCCGGGCTGCTGGAAAGTCCCTAGTTCATTTTTATGAGTACCTTGTTGCAAGAAATCGAAGCCCAAATCTCCGGCCTGAAAACCAGCGTCACCAAACAAAACGTCGGCGTCGTCCGCGAAATCGGCGATGGTGTCGCCAGGATCGAAGGGCTGTCCGACGCGATGCTCAACGAAATGCTGGACTTCGGGGACGGCATAGTGGGCCTGGCGTTGAACCTGGAGGAAACGGAAGTAGGCGCCATTATACTTGGCGATTACACCGCCATCAAGGAGGGCCGCGAGGTGCGCACGACCGGCAAGCTCCTGCAAGTCCCGGTGGGCAAGGCGCTGCTGGGCCGCGTGGTCAATTCCCTCGGCCAGCCCATTGACGGCAAAGGTCCCATCGCGGCGGCGACCAATTATCCGGTGGAGAAAATCGCCCCCGGCATCATTCGGCGCAAACCGGTGAGCCAGCCGGTGCAGACGGGCATCATGGCCATTGACGCGATGATCCCCATCGGGCGCGGCCAGCGGGAATTGATCATCGGCGACCGCTCGACGGGCAAGACTACGATTGGCATTGACACGATCATCAGCCAGGCGCGGTTGAACAAGGCGGCGGAAGAGGCCAAGGACGCCAATTACCGTCTGCTTTACAGCATTTATGTCGCCGTTGGGCAGAAGCAATCCAATGTGGCGCGCGTGCTGGCCGTGCTGGAGGAAGCGGGGGCGATGCCTTACACGATCATCATCAGCGCCTGCGCGTCGGATTCCGCCACCAACCAATACCTGGCCCCGTTTGCCGGGGCGGCGATGGGCGAATGGTTTATGGACAACGGCATGGACGCGCTGATCATTTACGACGATCTCTCCAAACACGCCGTGGCCTACCGCCAGGTCTCGCTGGTGCTCAAGCGCCCCTCGGGCCGCGAAGCCTATCCGGGCGACGTCTTCTATTTGCACAGCCGATTGCTCGAACGCTCGGCGCGCGTTGGCGAGAAATACGGCAACGGGTCGCTCACCGCCCTGCCGATCATTGAGACGCAGGCGGGCGACGTTTCCGCCTACATCCCCACCAACGTCATCTCCATCACCGACGGCCAGATTTATTTGGAAACCGATTTGTTCTATCAAGGCATCCGCCCCGCCATTTCCGTCGGCCTCTCCGTTTCGCGCGTCGGCTCCGCCGCGCAGGTCAAGGCCATGAAACAAGTCGCCGGGCGCGTCAAGCTGGACCTGGCGCAATTCCGCGAACTGGCCGCGTTCGCCCAGTTCGGCTCCGATCTGGACGCCAAGACGCAGGCGCAATTGGAACGCGGCAAGCGCATCGTGGAAGTTTTCAAACAGCAGCAATACAATCCCATCGCCGTGGAAATCCAGTCCGCCATTTTGTGGACGGTGCAGAACGCGCTCATGGACGACGTGACCGTGGACCGGATCAAGGATTTCCAGGCCAAACTCACCGATTATCTGGTCAGCCGCAAACCGGCGCTGATGGAAAAGATCCGCGTCGAGAAAGCCTTCAACGACGCGCTGATCGCCGAATTGAAGGCGGCGGTGACGGAATTCAAACAGACTTACCGATAGACGCCCATGCCCAGCACGCGCGACATTCGCCGGCGCATCAAGTCGGTCAAGAACACCGCCCAGATCACCAAGGCGATGCAGATGGTGGCGGCGTCGAAGATGCGCAAAGCCCAGCAGGCCGCGCTGGCCGGCCGGCCTTATGCGCAACTGATGAACAAGGTGCTCGCCGCCGTGGCGGCCGAGAACACCGGGGAGAGCCATCCCTTTTTGGAAAAGCGCGAGGGCACGCAACGTTGTGTCATCCTTGTCAGCACGGACAAGGGATTGTGCGGCGGCCTGAACAGCAACCTCATGCGCGAGGCGGCCAAGTTCGACCCCGGCGCCGTGTTCATCGCGGCTGGGCGCAAAGGCTCGCAATTCCTCGCGCGCACCCAGCGCCGGATGGTAGCCGAATTCACCTTCAAGGACGCCCCGCTTTACGCCGAGGGCCGGGCCATATCCAGATTCGCCCGCGACCTTTACCTCAAGGGCGAAGTGGACCGGGTGGACATCCTGTTCACCAACTTCGTCTCCACGCTCGTCCAAAAGCCGGAAGTGCGCCAACTTTTGCCCATCAGCGAAGTCGCGGCCGTGAAGGCCGGCATGGGTTCGGAGAGGGCCGGGGCGCTGCCCGATCAGCCCGGCGAGTTCCTGTTTGAGCCGAGCCAGGAACGGGTGCTGGCCGCGCTGCTGCCGCACAGCCTGAATTTTCAGGTTTACCAAATTCTGCTTGAAGCCAAGGCCAGCGAACACAGCGCGCGGATGGTGGCCATGAAGAACGCGACCGACAATGCGCAGCAATTCATCAAAGACCTCACCCTGGAGTACAACAAACTGCGCCAGGCCAACATCACCAAGGAACTGCTGGAAATTGCCAGCGCGGCCATGGCGATGGGGTGAGGCCATTGCGGATTGCGGATTCTCCTCCACGGTAGGGCGAGACTCCGTCGAGCCGTGACTCGATTGCGGATTGCGGATTGCGGATTGCGGATTTGAATAGAAGGAAACGAAGGTGGGATTCCTCTTCGTTTCCTTTGTTTGCTTCTGTTCATTCTTCGTAATTAACGTCCTTGCCAGGCTTTGGGTGTGCGCTATAATGAGCGTATGAAGACTCTTACCATCACAGAGGGGCGCGGGCGGCTCGGCTACTGGCTCAAAAAAGCTGCGGAAGGCGAAGACATTGGCTTTGTTTTTGAAGGCAGGATTGTGGCCTTGCGCCCAGTGGAAGTGGTTTCCACCGATTACGCGCTTCAGGAATACGGTTTGACGCCGGACCAGATGGCCGCGGCGGAAAGACGGATTTCATCTGAACTCAAAACCGCGCGGGCGCGCGGCGGGCTGACCCCGTTCACTGTTTGATTTTGCGGGCGATCACGATGAGGTGCAAAACTACCTTCGGGGTAAACGCTAGAGTTAGCGGCGGTCATAGACCGCCGCTACAGTGCAAAAGCTAAGTGGAATTGGTATCAGGGCCGTCAGTTGGCGGTGCAGATCAGCGCCGCGACGCGACGGTCGCGCAAGAGTTGCGTGTCGCCGAAGGCGCCCATCTGGATTCTGGTGGCGGGCACTCCCGCCGCAACCAGCGCGTTACGAATGGCGCTGACTCGGCTGTTGCTCAAGTCCTGATTGCGCGGGTCCGTGCCGCGCGGGTCCATGGTCCCGTCAAGTCCAATTTCAAGGGATGGGTTATTCTTCAGGTATTGCGCGATTTCGGTGACCTTTGCCATCTCGGAAGGCTGAAGTTCCGAGCGATCGTAATCGAAACGGAAGTCGCGATACAGGGTCCAGAGGGCCACCACACCGGCGGGGCCTTGCGCGCCCGTTGCTCCGGCTGCTCCTTGCGGGCCGGCATCGCCGGCAGGGCCGAGTGCGCCCGCGACGACGATCTCAGTGCTGCCTTGCGCGCCGGGCGCTCCAACCGGGCCTTGCGAGCCGGCATTGCCGGCGCGGCCAACCTGGCCGGCGGCCCCGGTGGTTGCGCTGCCTTGGGCGCCGGTCGCTCCAGCCATGCCTTGCAGGCCGGCGGTACCCGTGCTGCCTGTGGGGCCGCTGGGGCCGATGAGTGTCGGACCTTGATCGCCGTTCATTCCGGTTGTGCCTTGCGGGCCGGCAGGACCTGCGGGACCGGCGGGACCTTTAGGACCGGCCAAAATTGCGCCTGGAGCGCCTGTATCTCCCGTAAGACCCGGCGCGCCGACAGGGCCGGCAGGGCCAATCGGGCCGGAAGCACCGACGACGCTGGCGCCTGTGGCGCCTGTGTCACCGGCAATGCCTTGGGCGCCGGCAGGACCAGCGGGTCCGGCTTCGCCGGCGGGACCTACCGTCAGGGTGCCCGGGGCGCCGGTCGCTCCGGTTGCGCCGCGGAGGCCGATGGGACCCGAAGGACCCTGTTCACCGGCAGGGCCAGCCACGCTAACGCCTTGGGGACCGGTCGCTCCGACCTGGCCTTGTGTGCCTGTCATGCCGGGAGGACCCTGTTCACCGGCAGGGCCGGCGATGCTCGCGCCGGAGGCACCGGTCGCTCCGATGGCGCCTGCCGCGCCTGCAGGGCCGGAAGGACCCTGAGGCCCGCGCGGACCAACCAGGCCGACGGTCTCCGTCGCGGCGGGTGGCGCGTCAGCCTTCATGACTGCTGGATCGGTTCCGGCAGGGCTGACGGTCTCCGTGGCGGCGGTTGGCGCGTCGGCCTTCACCACGACTGGATCGGTTGCGGCACGGCTGACGTTCTCCGTCGCAGCGGGTGGCGCGTTATAGGTGACGGGCTTTGTCATGTTGCACGCGGTCACTCCATAAAGGAATGGCAACGCGCCGATGCAGACGATAAACGTCCACATGGGTGGGGTCTTGCCCTTGTCTTCAGATGTATTTGTCATGGTATTGTAGTTCTTTCTGTCTTAATGTTTAAGTGCTCGCTTTCTTCTCTCGTATCTGCGCTTCTGTTTTCCCGCAGGTAACATCACACTAGAACGCGGGCCGGCTCTTCGCTATGGGGTGTTCGCCTATGGGGGTTCCACCTTATACCCGCCTTTTTGGCCCGCCGTTCTTGCGTTTTGGCGGGAATCTGCTATTGTTACAAGGCAGTGACAGTTGTCTTTGCCCATTGGGCAACGAAATCAAAAATCGAAACATTAACACGCAATATCTATCTATGGCATACTTACTACCCCCCCTGCCCTATTCCAAGGAAGCCCTCGAACCGCACCTGGATGCGCTCACCATGGAAATCCACCATGACAAACATCACGCCGCTTACGTCAACAATCTGAACAAGGCCATCGCCGGCAAGACGGAATTGGAAGCCCAAACGGTCGAGCAGTTGATCGGCCGTTTGGAGACCGTTCCGGCGGAGATTCGCGCCGCAGTGCGCAACAACGGCGGCGGCCACGCCAATCACTCGCTGTTCTGGAAAATCCTCGGCCCGAAGGCGGGCGGCGCCCCGACCGGCGCGCTGGGGGATGACATCGCGAAGACGTTCGGCAGTTTCGCGGCGTTCCAGGAAGAGGTGGAGAAGGCCGGCATTGCCCGGTTTGGCAGCGGCTGGGCCTGGCTTGTAGTCAACCAGGGGAAGCTGCAAGTCTGTTCCACCCCAAACCAGGACAACCCGATCATGGGCAAAGCGGTGGCCGGGTGCGAAGGCCGGCCCATTTTTGGCGTGGACGTTTGGGAGCACGCCTATTATTTGAAGTATCAAAACCGCCGGCCCGATTATCTCAAGGCGATTTGGAATGTAGTCAACTGGGCCGAAGTGGCCCGGAACTACGCCGCCGCCAAGAAGTAGCCTCGCGCGACGGAGTCTTTCGCGCCGACCTCCGGCTCCGCGCAAAAATGGCTTCCGATGTTGCCGGCGCGCTTTGGAACAAGCCCGTTTCGGAAGGCATGGGAATTGGGAAGCGTTCATTGAGAATTGGTCATTGAGAATTTGTCATCTGCAATTCATTGCCATTGACAAATTTTCGTAACTATTCAGGTAGGGACGCCTCGCCGAGGCGTCCGGGGCAGTCCGTTGCGCCGCTGCACGCGGCGCGCTGTCCCCACCTGAATGGTTACAAATTTTCAATGACCCATTCTCAATTGCGTTGAAAAATGCGCTTGGGGAGCGCTGTCTCAACCCGGTTGGAATCGCGCCTGAATATATGGACGGCCATAAATAAAGGGACACTTCGCAACGGATCTGTTGGGACGGCTCCTGGAGCGTCGCCCTACCGGCGTGCCGTGGTAGGGCGACGCTCCAGCGGAGCCATGTCCCTTTATTTAGGTCCGTCCATATATCCGAACTTGTTCTTGCACAAACCCCACGGACGGCATTATTCCCCATCCCCTGATTTTGACGCATTTTTGTCCCAGGCCATCCCCAACTGGTCGAAGAGGAAGGCATAGACGTCGGCTTGCTCGGCGATGCGCTCGGCCAGGGAACTGCCGATGCCGTGGCCGGAAGCGGAGGAGGTGCGAAGCAAAACCGCGGAGGCAAACGGATCGCGCCTGGAGGCCTGGAGGCGGGCGGCCATTTTGCGGGAGTTGTAGGGGTTGACCCGGCCGTCGTTGTCACCTGTCAATAGCAAAACCGCCGGGTAGCGAACCCCGGTCACCACATGGTGATACGGCGAATAGGCATACAGGGCCTTGAATTGCTCCGGGTCCTGGACGGTGCCGAATTCGGTGACGTTGAACGCGCCGTTCGGCTCCAGCTCGGTGCGGAGGGAATCGTAAATGCCGACATGGGAGACGACGGCGTGGGCCAGTCCCGGATGCTGGGTGAGGAAGGCGCCCATGAGAAGGCCGCCGTTGCTGGCGCCTTCGACGGCGAGTTTGTAGGGCTGGGTGTATTTCTTGTCAATTAGATACTGGGCGCAGGCGGCGAAGTCGTCGAATACGTTTTGCTTGTTCGTCAGTCTGCCGGCCTGGTGCCATTCCTCGCCAAACTCGCCGCCGCCGCGCAGGTTGGCCACGACATAGACGCCGCCGTGCTCGAGCCAGAGGATGCGGGCGGCGGAGAAATTGGGCGACAGGCTGACGCCGTAGCCGCCGTAGCCGTAAAGCAAAGCCGGGTTGTTGCCGTCCAGCTTGGTTTTCTTGCCGCGCAGGATGTTCATGGGGATTTTTGTGCCGTCCTTGGAGGTGGCGAATTCGCGGAGGACTTCGATGTTGCCGAAGTCGGCGGGGGATTTTCCGGCCAGATCGGTGCGACGGAGCTTTTTGGTCGCGGCATCGAATTGACTCCACACGTAAGGCTCGGTGTAACTGATGCTTTCAAACAAGAGCGCGTCGCCCTGGGGCGAGAGCATTTCCAGGACGGATGAAACGGGGTCCTTGAGCGGAACGCGCAACACGCCCGCGCCGCCGATGTAGCGGATTTGGGAAGGGCCGCCCATCAGGTCCTGCACATAGAGGCCGCTGGCGGTGGGGCGGAAACTCTCAATCACGGCCTCGCTGGCGGGGACGATGACGGGGAGATTGGGGTTGAGAATGGGAGTGGGATTAAGATTAGGATTAGGATTAAGATTAGGATAAAGAGTGGAGAGATCGGCGAGCGGGAGGCGGAGAATTGTCCCGTGCGGGGCGTTCTTGGTGGAGAGGAGGTAGAGGCAGTTATCCTTGCCAAATTCGCCCTGCCTGACTTGATCGCTGAAGGACGTCAATTGTCTCCATTGGCCGTCGGGGCCGAGGAGGAAGAGGGCGAATTGGCCGCCGTCGCCGTTGGCCACAGTGGCAAGGACATAGCGGCCATCCTCCCTGGATTGGAGGGCGATTTCCGCAATGCGCGGCAGGCCCAGGCCCAACTCCAGCCGGTCCTGCGCCAGCGGCGCGCCGAGACGGTGGAAATAAACCTGCTGGTAGAAATCCAAATCCGCCGCGGGCCGTTCGCCGGGGGCGGGATAACGGGTGTAATAGACGCCGGTGCCGTCGGCGTTCCACGCCACGCTGCCCCCGGCGGTGGCGCCATTGACGCGCGGTATCAAGTCGGTGAACGGCTGGCCGGTGGCGGTGTCGTAAAACAAAAGCGAGCCGTTCTCGCTGCCGTTCTCGGACAACGAAACGGCCACGCGCTTGCCGTCCAGGGAAGGCACGGCGAAGTCAATGGCGGTGGTGCCTTGGGGATTGAGCTGGTTGGGGTCGCACACGACGCGCTCGGAGCCGGTGTTGTCGGGCGACTTGAGGGTAATGAGCCAGGGCTGCTGGGCCGGGGGCTGGAACTTCATGGCGAAGAGAAGCCCGGGGCGGGACTGGAGACCGGAGTAGCTGGCGGAGGTTTGGGCGTAAATGTTCTGGAGGCGTTTGACGATGTTGGAGCGGATGGGCAGATTGTCCAGGTAATCGCGCGTGACGGCATTTTGGGCGGCGCTCCACTGGCGGACCTCCGGATCGCCGGCGTTTTCCAGCCAGCGGTAATTATCAACGACAGCGACGCCGTGATATATATTGGTGACAGGCCGCAACGGAGCGGGCGGCAGGCCGGCGGCGAAAGCGGACCGGGCGGCGGCGAACAAAACCGCCAGGGCGAAGGCCCATGCGGCGAACGTGCGATGTTTCATGCGCCGCCAGCATAAGGGCAAAATACCGCCGCCGCAAGCCGCCATCGAATGTCAAATCCTCGCCTCGGGGCCGCTCTAAAGTCCGGATCCGTGTCCTGTGCGCCGTAGCGGCTTTCGGCAGAAAGCCGCCAAAATTCCATGTCCCTCAGGGTTTGGCGGCGCCAGAAGATGGCGGCGGATTGCCATCCGCCGCTACGAGTGTTTTGGCCCGTAGCGGCTTTCGGCAGAAAGCCGCTGAAATTTCCCGCCCCTCGTGGTTGGGCGGCGACTTTAACCCGGATATTTCTTAGCTTGGCAGGGCGAAGCTGCTGCTTCGCCCTAATTCAGGGCGGCGCGGCAGCGCCGCCCTGTGTCCATCTGTGGTCATCTGTCGCCAATCCGAAATCCGAAATCCGCAATCCGCAATCCGAAATCCGCAATCCGCAATCCGCAATCCGCAATCCGCAATCCGCAATCCGCATTTCCCCCGAATCGCCGCTTGACATTCCCCTTGGGCGCCCGTCACTCTGGGTTCGTATTTTCCAACTCATTGAAAACATGAATTCTCAGTCCTTGAAAACGAGTTTCCAATCCACCGCCACCCGGATCGCCATGCCGGGCGTCTTGATGTCGCTGGCGGTTTTCGCCAGCCCGGCCTTCGCGCAGCCGGTTGAACCTGTCAAGCTCAACTGGCTCGACGGCAAGCCGCCCGCCGCCGCCCAGAGCGTCAGTTGGGGTGTGCCGTGGCCCAAGGGCAAGGTGGCGAAGACCGATTTGTTCGTTCTCAAGGGCGCCGACGGCAGGACCATCCCGGTGCAAACCTGGCCGACGGCTTATTGGCCGGACGGCTCGATCATGTGGACCGGCCACGCCATCGCCGCCACGCCGGACATGGCCGGCCCGCTGCAAATCGCCGTCAGCACAGTGCCGGATTCCGTCTTGATGCGGAATTCCGCCGCGAAGATCTCCTGCACGCAGGACAGCCTGGGGATCACTATTGACACGGGCGCAATCGTAGCGCGCCTGCCCAAACAGGGGTTCAACCTCATCGAGTCCATTTCCATCGGCGGGCGCAAGGTCGCCCAGGACGGCAAGCTGGTCTGCGAACTGGAAGACCGCTCGAATTTCGAGACCACCCAGACGATCCGCCAGGAGCATTTCATCAGCCGGATTAAGACCGTCACCCTGGAACAGCAAGGCGCGATCCGGGCGGTTGTGAAGATCGAAGGCGATCACAAGTCCGCCTCCTCCGAGCGCGCCTGGCTGCCGTTCGTCGTCCGCCTCTACTTCACCGCCGGGGAGGATTCCATTCGGATCGTCCATTCGTTCGTCTTCGACAGCGACGGGCAGAAGGACTTCATCAAGGGCCTGGGCCTCTCGTTCTCCGTGCCGCTGCGCGAAGAAGTCATCAACCGCCACGTCCGTTTCGGCGGCGACGAGGGAATGTGGGCGGAGCCTGTCAAGCCTTTGGTGGGCCGGCGGGTGATCACTTCCGGCCAGGGCCAGGTGTTCCCCACCCAGCTTGCCGGCCAGCGAATCCCCAACGCCAGCCAATATGCCTCCGCGCAACAGCAATACATCCGCGACATCGCCGACTGGGATGACTACAAGCTGACGCAGGCCAGCGCGAACGGTTTTGTGATCGAGAAACGCACACAGGCCAGGAGTTCGTGGCTCCATGTCACCGAAGGCAAACGCTCGCTGGGCCTGGCGTTCCTCGGCGATGTCACCGGCGGCATCGCGGTGGATGTGAGGAAGTTCTGGCAGAAGAACCCCGCGGCGCTTGAGATTCACGGCGCGACCTCGTCGCTGGGCGAACTGCGCGTCTGGCTTTGGTCGCCCGACGTGCCGGCGATGGACATGCGGCACTATGACATCAAGGGGCACGGGCTGGACATGGCTTACGAGGATTGGAAGGAAGGCTGGGACTCGCCGCTGGGTGTGGCCAACACCGCCGAACTGACGCTCCGCGTCTTTTCCAGCGTCCCTTCCAATGCGGATTTGGTGAAGATGGCCAAAGACGGCGCCGAGCCGGCGATGCTGGTTTGCACGCCGCAGTATTATCACGATCAGCGCGCCTTCGGATTCTGGAGTCTGCCGGACCGGTCGAGCGCCGCCCGCCGGTCGCTGGAGGATCAAAATGAAGAGGCCATCAACTTCTACCGCGACGAAGTGGACCAGCGTTCGTGGTACGGCTTGTGGGACTACGGCGATATGGGGCGGATGTACGACGAGATTCGCCACGAGTGGCGCTACGACATCGGCGGCCAGGCCTGGAACGAGACCGAGCTGCTGCCCGATTACTGGCTCTGGTACAACTTCCTGCGCACCGGCCGGGCGGACTACTTCCGTCTGGCCGAAGCAATGACGCGGAACACCAGCGAAGTGGTCGTCCATCACCTCGGCCAGTTTGCGCCGCTTGGCTCCCGGCACAACGTCAATCATTGGGGCGACGGCGCCAAGCAGCCGCGCATCAGCCTGGCCGGGCTGAAGCGGTTCTATTACTTCCTGAGCACCGACGAACGGGTCGGCGACCTCATGCGCGAACAGCTTGCCGCCGACGCCACTTATGCCCGGCTCAAGAAGACCGACCCGCGCATGCCCGAGCGCGGCGAATACGCCAGCGCCAGCTTCGGCACCGACTGGGCGGCCTACTGCTCCAACTGGCTGACCGAATACGAGCGCACTCTGGATACCAAGTGGCTGGATAAGATCAAGGCGGGCATGGATTCGCAACTCGCGCTGGGGCGCGCCGGTCAATTGCTGGGCGGCGGCCCCTATGATCCCGCGACCGGCAAGTTCATGCCGGGCGGGCGGGGCGGACGCGGCGCTGCCGCAGAGCCTGGCGATGACGCCGCGCCGGGGCGCGCCGGTGGCGGCGGCGGCGGCGGCGGCGGAGCCGGAGCGGGAGGCCCCACCGGATTTGATCTGCTCTTTGGAACAGTTGAAGTCATGGCCGAGATGGAACTGGTGGTGGACCATCTCAAGTACTGGGAAGCCTGGCACAATTACGCGGTCCGCACGGCGGGGCAGCCGATGGCCTACGGCGCTTACGTCACCAAGAATGCCGACCTGGGCCGGCAAGTGGCGCAGAGCCTGGTCGCCGAGGCCCGGCCCCGGGAGATTCCCGCGGGCGCTTATGGGGTTCGTTTCGACCTGAAACCGCATCTGGTTTCAGGGCCGGACGTGCCCAGCCCCGTGTGGGAACTTCAAGGGCGGCCCGAGGCGGGACCGGATGCGCACCGTCTGCTGGTCATGCTCGAATCCCTGGATTGGGCCGGCGATTATTTGCCCAAGGACTAGCGTCTGAAATTGGGGAGCGCGCGCGCCTCGCGTGCGGGGTTCGGCGCCCCCGCTGAACCCACTCCCGGATGCCAGCGACGAGGGCGTCGCTGACTACACGCGGGGGCGCGAGTGCTCCCCGGAAAACAGCCCAACATCCTCTCGGGGTTTGGCCGCCACACGGAGGTGCAAGGCGCAATTTGGGCTGCGCGGCAGCGCAGCCCTACCGAGCGCGGCTCACGGCTTGGGGGCGACGCGGAGGCGGAAGGCGCCTTCGAGCGGGGTTCCAGGTGTCAATTGAATGTCGTAGCCGGGCACGGCGTTGGCGCCGTAGCCGGAGGCGACTCCAAGGGCGGAATTGAGGAACAGTGTCGTGCCGTCGGCATCCACCCGGCCGCGCGCATGCAACGGCTTGTTGTCGGCGGGGAGAGCAACGAGGCAGGATTTGCCGCTCCCGGAGAGAGTCATCCAGTGGACATTGCGCTTGGAGGAGCGGAAGGAAAGCTCCGTGCTTGCCGCCGATCCCGACGGGTTGCCGATGTGGTCGGACGGATATTCGGTCCAGAGATTCTCGCTCAACCACGACATTTTGTTCATCTCGGGGGGCAGGAGGAACTTTAGGCCGGCTTCCAGGGCGGTGGTGTTGGTGGCTTTCCAGTCGAGATGCCAGGCGACATCCATCTGGGAGTCCGCGCCGATGCCGAGCGTGTAGTGGAGTTGTCCCTTGAGTTCGTCCGATCCGGTAATATAAACATCTGTGGTCACTGAGATTTTTGCCCTGGCGCCATCCGTCGTTCCGGTGACAACGGCATTCGTCAGCCGGGGCGGCTGGCGGCTGCTGATGGGGCCCGCGCCGCGACCGCGTCCGCCGCCGCCGCCGCCGCCGCGACCCGCGGCGGGCGCCAGCATGCCCTCGCCGAGATTGAGGATCGGCCCGCCAATAATGATCTCCTGATCGCTGGCCCACCATGTGAATATCTCGCCGGTTTCCTTGAGGACCTGCAGGCGCGTGGTTGGGGTGTCCACAATGATGTTATGCCCGTCGTCGTTGGGCTGGACAGGTTCGGTGGAAGCGAGAGCCGGCGGAGGAGCGGGCGGCTGCCAAGCCTTCGTATGCAACGTCGTGGCGTAAATGCCGCGGCCATCCGGGTGAATGAACTCAAGGCGCAAGGTGTCCATCCCGGCGGAGCCTGAAAACGACGCCTCCGTGGAGGTCAGCGGCGGGCAGGCAATGTGGCTGTCGCCATGCCCGAGTTCCTTTCCTCCGGCCAGCGTTTGCCACCGGCAGGTCAGTTCGGAAAGGTCCGTGAACGAATAGCGGTTCTGAATCGGGACGACACACTTGCCGTTGTCAGAAGTCACTTCGCGCGCGGCGATGGTGACGGGGCTGTACACCATTTTTACGTTATAGTAGGCGGGCTTGGGCTTGCGGTCGGAGGTGACGATGCCTTTGTAATTTTCCTCCCTCATGCCGGTCACAGGGTCCACGCCCCGGCGGTCGGGGAACTTGTCCTGCATGCCTTGGTCCTGCCATTCCCAAATCCACGAGCCGGCGATGCCCTTGGCGGGCCAGACGACGTCCCATATATTGACAAGCGCCTGGCCCCAGAAATCCTGGGTGCCGTAATCGTAGTCCATCACCGAGCGCACACAAAAAGTATGCGGCTCCTCGGTGAGGATCGCGGGAACTTTGGACCGGCTTGCGGCGGCGGCGGTTTGCTTTAGGGCGTCCGGGCTTGGATAATGGAAGTCCTCGAAGTCGGTCTTCGCGTTTTGGCCGAGGTTCTGTTGGGAAATGAAAGCCAGGCGGGTCGGGTCGTTCGACTTCACGTAATCAAAGACCGATTGGGCGTTGGGGCCGTAGCCGCTTTCATTGCCGCAGCTCCAGGCCATGACACAGGGGCGGTTCTTGTCGCGCGCGAGGGTTTCCCTGCCGCGCTGGAGGAAGGCCCAGACGGCGTTGGTGTTGCGCAGGCTGAACTGCGGATCGTCGGAAACCCAGCAGAAGGGGATTTCGTCAAGCACATAGAATCCCGCCTCGTCACAAAGTTCGAGGAAGCGCGCGGAATGGTTGTAATGGCTGGTGCGGATGGAGTTGATGTTGGCGGCCTTCATGAGGGCGATGTCGGTTTTCCAACATTCCTCCGTGAGGGCATGGCCGTAAGGGGAAAACTCCTCGTGGCGGCAGGTGCCGGTGCATTTGATGGGAACGCCGTTCCAGAGGAGGATGCCGTTGCGGTTTTCGATCTTCCGAAAGCCGAAGCGCTCCTGGGTTTGTTCCGCCTGATGTAACCAGCCCTGTGGGCTTACATCGTACAAGTTGAAAACAATGTAGTAGAGATTGGGCTTTTCCGCCGACCAGAGCTTGGGCGACTTAACCGGCGCTGTCAGGGTGAGGTTCGCTGATCCATCCGCCCCGATTTCAATTTCCGGCCCCCCCATCGGCGGCGTGATCATCTGTTGTCCGTCCAACCCATACAATTTTCCACTAACTCCGATCTCCACTCCAGCTTTACCAGTCACATGGACCTGCGCCTTAAGCGTCGCATCTTTGTAGTCCGCGTCTAGCTCCGTCGTGACGGTCACGTCGTCTATATACAGCGGGGGCAGGGCCACCAGGTAATTGTCGCGATAGATGCCGCCCAGGCACCAGAAGTCGCCTTTGTCCATCGTGCCGGAGGGCGTCTTTTTATAGACGCGCACGGCGAAGAGGTTGCTTTTGCCCGGCTGGAGCGCGCTGGTCACGTCAATGTCAAACGCGGTGAAGCCGCTTTCGTGGTATCCGGCGCGCCGGCCGTTCACCCATACTTCCGCGCCATCATAGACGCCGTCGAAATGCCAGAGCACGGTCTTGTTGGCAAAGTCCGCCGGCACGTTCACCCAGCGGCGGTAGAGGCCGATGTCGTCCGAGGCGCCGTTGCCGCGATTCTGGAAAGTGGGCATCGAGAAGCCTTCGATCTCCCAGTTCGCCGGCACGGGGATGTCCTTCCAATCCTGGTCGTTCAGGCCGGCGGCGGCGAAGGTGGCGGTTGCGGCGTCCGGCGCGGGCAGGACGCCTTTGACGGCGGGACTGGCGCCGTGTTCGAGCTTGAAACGCCAGGCGCCGGTCATGGGAAGGACGGCCGGATTGTTGACACGCAGGCGATCCAGGGGGACGGGAGCGGTTCCGTTTAGCGGGACCGGCGCGGCGAGGAGCGGAGATGCCATCGAGAGGGCAAGAATATGAATGAGGAATAATTGTCGGGTTGTCATAATTCGGGTTGTCGTTTAATTGGCGGCTTTCTGCCGAAAGCCGCTACGATGGAATGGTGGGCAGGTTACCACGATTCGGGGTGTCGTTCAATTGGCGGCTTTCTTCCGAAAGCCGCTACGCTGTGGTTATTGAGACTGGAGCTTTAATACGGCCGGGGCGAGGGTGCCGGAGGTGGCTGTCAAGGTGATTTCGCCGGGCTGGCCGGTGGATTGGACAATGACTTGCGCCAGGCCGTTGAAGAGATTCCGTTTCCAGCCTTCCGCAAGGGTGCCGACTTTGACCACCGCCGCGCTGCCGCGCGCCGGGGCCGCCTGGACTCCCCTGCCCCCGCGAGCAGCGGCCATCGGGGTGGCGATGATGGCGATCACGTTCTTGCCGGAGCGAAGCATGGTGGAATCAAAGTCGAATTGGTGTCCGGCGGCGTCGCGGGCGAGGTTCCGGGCGACGGGCTGGCCGTTGAGGAAAATCCATTGCTGTTCGCCCAAGTCGCGGAGCAGCAGGGAGACGGCGGCGCCTTTGGTGTCCGCCAACTCAAACGAGCCGCGATAAAGGTTGGTCGCCGAGGGCGCTGCCGGCGCGGGAGCGCCGCGTCCGCGTCCGCCGCGGCCGCCGGGAGCGCCGAGGCCGCTCTGCCATGAGGAATCGTCGAAATCGGGGGCGACTTCGGGCCGGTTTTCCACGCTGTTGACGGCGAGCATGCGCCAATTAACCGACGCCGCCGCGGACTTGGGCACATACTTATCCGCTTCGTGGGAAGCGGGGTCGCCGTTGCCCACACCGATAATCCTGCCCGGTCCGGCGAGGTCGAAGGCAATGGGATTGGAGGCGGTTGGGACGAGGCGTCCCTGGGCGTCGTTGACTTGGACGGTAATGAGCGAGATGTCCTGGCTGTCGGCCTGGAGGGTGGATTTATGCGGGCTGACATGGACGGCGGCCGGCTCGCCGGTGGTCTCGACCTGGCTGGAGAGAACCTCCGCGCCATTTTTGTAGCCGCGGGCGATGAGCGTGCCAGGCGCGTATTTGACAGGCCATGCGAGAACGGCGCCGGGCTTGACGGTCTTGCGGCCCTGGCTTTGGCCGTTGAGGAACAGTTCGACATCCTCGAGATTGGAGTCGCAATAGACATAAATCTGCTGGCCTTCCTTTCCGACCCAGTTCCAATGCGGGAACAGATGGAGGACCGGTTTGTCCGACCATATTGATTGGTAGTAGTAGAAAAGGTCCTTGGGGAAGCCGCACAAATCGTGAAGGCCAAATTGCGCGCCGATGGCCGGCCAGGTGAAGTTCGGCCCCGGCTCGCCGCGATAGTCGAAGCCGGCCCACACGAAATAGCCGGAGACGTACGGGCGGGGCGAGTAATGCTCCCAGGTCAGCTCCGCCTGCGTTGGCGCGGCGAGCCGGCTGATGTCGTAAGAGGGGGCATGATAGTGGGCGTTGTCAGGAAGATAGACGCCGCGCGTGCCGAAGGTGCTGCCGTCCTCGGTGCCGACGGACGGCTGCAAGGGGAACTGGGAGTGATAATTGTCGGTGTTGCCGTGGTTGTAATAGTTGAAGCCCATGACATCAATGGTGAGCGAGCTGCCGTTGGCCCAGCCGCCGCTGATGGCGCAGGTGAAACGGCGCGTCGGGTCCAGGTTCTGCGCGAAGGTCTGCATGGTTTTCATGATGCGCGCGCCCTTGAGGTTGCCTTCGATGCCAAATTCCTCGTTGCAGAGAGACCAGATAACGACGCTGGGATGGTTGCGGTCGCGCAGGATCATGCTGGCCAGGCCTTCCAATTGCGCGGCGTTGATGCCCGCGCGGCGGGTTTCGTCCATGACGAAGAAGCCCATGCGGTCGCAGGCGTCGAGGAATTCCGGGCTGGGCTGGCCGTGGCTGGTGCGGATGGCGTTGGCGCCCATTTTCTTAAGCTGTTCGAGGCGCCAGGCGTTGAGTTCATCGGGGATGGCGCCGCCGACGCCGGCATGGTCCTGATGGACACACAAGCCCTTCAATTCCACGCGCTTGCCGTTGAGGAAAAAGCCCTGATTGGCATCGAAACGGACGGTGCGGATGCCGAAGGGGGTCTCGTAGCTGTCCATTATCACCGCGCCGTGTTGGTCCATTATTGTGGTGACAAGTTTATACAGGTAAGGGCTTTCGGGCGACCAGAGATGCGGGTTCGATACATCGCACTTGAACTCGGAATCCGCTTTTCCACCGGGCGCCACGAACATCGGCTTGCCGCCCGTCCCTCTGGTTGCCGCCACCTTGCCATCGGCGTCCAGAATGGTCTGCTCGACGAGGAAGCCGGTGTCGTTTGTTCCATCGTTGGCGATGGTAACCCACGCGGTGACGATGCCGGTATCGTTGGTGACCTCGGTGCTGACGAAGGTGCCCCAATGCGCGACGTGCAGGGGCGCGGTTTTGGTCAGCCAGACATGGCGGTAAATGCCCGCGCCTTCGTAGAACCAGCCCTCCTCCAGCGTGGCGTCCACGCGGACGGCAATGACATTGTTGCCGCCATAATTGAGGTAATCGGTGATGTCGTAGCTGAAACTGGCGTAGCCGCTGGATTCCTGGCCGAGATAAAAGCCGTTGACCCACACTTGGGAATCGCGGAAGACGCCGTCGAATTCGAGGCTGATCTTTTTGCCCAGATCGGAATTGGGGATCGAGAATGACTTGCGATACCAGCCGACGCTGTTTTGGGGGAAGGCCTTGCCAATGGCCTTGGAGCCGTGGCTGGCGGCGCCCTTGCTGTCAAAGGGCAGTTCGACGGCCCAATCGTGGGGCAGGTTGACGGTGCGCCAGGCCCGGTCGTCAAAGTCGGTGGCCGCCGCGCCGACGCTATTGCCGGCCTTGGCGAAATAGTTGTTGTTGCCGCCCGGGGAGGGGTCGAAATCCTTGGATGGATCGGTGGCGTTGCCGAAGGCGAACTGCCATCCCATGTCCATCAACAGGCGTTGCCGGCTGGAGGATGCGGCACCCGATTGCGGATTGCGGGCCGGAGTCCGGCTTCCCAATGCGGATTGCGGATTTGTGGCGGCGGGCGGTTGGGCTGATTGGGCGAAGGCAGGGCCGGTTTGGGCGATTGCGAGAACCACGATAACGACTGCTTCGGTAAGATGCTTTTTCATAAATTACGTTCTGATAAAGTTGGATCTGTCGCTGAAATTGCAGACGATTCTCCGCCAATTCCGGATTTTTGCAATCTCTTTTTGCGGCCTTTCTTCGGACGGGCGCGGGACGGAATTCTTCGCGTCCCCGGTAGAGGGCGGTGCTGCCGCGACGCCCAAGAATTCAGGGCAGAGCGGCAGATCTGCCCTGCCAAGCAAAGAAGTATCCGGTTCAGAGGTCAGGAGGGTGGTATTCATTAATTTTGATTGACGTGGGGCGGGGCCTTGAGATCTCCCCGGGAGCAGGATAATCGAATTGGCGGCTTTCTTCCGAAAGCCGCTACGGCCATGTCAAAGGCGTCACCGTGTGTTCACGCCGTGGCTTGGAGCCGCCGGAAGACTTTCTTGCGGCTGATAATCGGGGATTTTTCACCGAGTTGAATGGCCCGAATGATGGCCATCTCCTCCAGACTCTCGCGGAGGGCCTCTTGCAGCAAATCCTGGCGTCCTGCCAAGACTTCGGTCACGGCTGCCTTCGGCATTCCTTTCAAGCGGCGTTCTTCGACGGCGGTCATAACGGCAATTTACAGAAGAAACGCGCGCCAGTCAACATTGGAAACAAATTGGCGGTGTCTTGAATTAGCTGATGTAGTGTCGGCGCTGCGCGCCGATTTCGAGCCAGAGGCTCGACACTACCAAAGTCATTTCTTCGTCCAGCGGTCCTTGGCTTTGGCGGCGGATTCGCTGTAGGGGAAGTCCTTGAGCAAACGGGCGAGGGCGCGTCGGGCATCCTCGTTTTTGCCCAGGGACAGGGCGGTCTCGACTATGGTGTAGAGGACTTCGGACTGGCGCGGGTCGTTGCCGGCCACGGCGAGCAGCGTTTGGCCGTCGGTGAGCGCGCGCTGGTATTCCTTGCGCGCCATCGCCAACTTCAGCGCCAGCAATCCGGTGTCCAGCGACATTCGCTCCAGCGGCGCGTCCAGTTGCAGCCGGTCCAGCGCGGCCTGCGCGTCGTCCCAGCGGCTGTGTTCGAGCAAAATGGCGGCGCTCTCCAGGCGGGCGGCGCGCGCGAGGCTGGCTTGCGCGCCCGCCTGCTTTTCGCCGGCGGCGGCATAGAGTCTGCGCGCGTCCTCGTTCTTGCCGCGCGCGAGCAACAGATCGCCCGGGAGCAATCGCAGGAGCCGCTTGTCGTCGGCGTTGAGCAAGCCGCTGGAAATCCCGCCGAGCACCTTTCCCGCCTCGTCCAGTTCGCCGGAGCAGTGGATGAGAAGCGCGGCCAAATGAAGTTTGGCCTGGTCGCTGATCGCCGGCGAAGCGCGTTGCGGCGTCAGCGCCAGCCGGAAAGACTTCTCCGCCAGGGCGTCGCCCGAATCGCCCTGATGCTCAAAGGCAAGACCCGTCTTGTAAAATGTGGCGGCATAAGCCGGCGTACTAAACTCAGTCTGGCGTTGAACCAAAATCGTGCCGGCGCCCATGAGCAACTCCGGGTCGTCCGCGCGGTCCGCCATCTCCCATACTGCGACGAGGTCGCGCGCCGGCATCGGCGCCATGTCGCGGCGCAGGAAATCGCTTTTGGCCTGAGTAAATACAGCCTCGCGCCACCACTGGGTCTGTTGCCAATCCGGGCTGATGCGCAGCCGAAGGGAATTGGTGGCCACCACGACGCCGTTCTGCACGGCTTCGACACTGACCTGCCGCAGGCCGGGCTGGGGGAAGATATGCCGCAGATTGAGGCCGGTCTCCACGGCCCCATCGTCAAAATGCCAGCGATAGGTGCGGCGCTGCGAACTGTCCACCGCGCGAAACTGGACCCGCACGAACAGGGCGTCGCCCAATGCGCAGTGATCCACCGTGCTCCACTCGAAGTAAAGCCGCTCCGTGCCGGCCGGCGCCCACTCGTAGCGCGTCGCGCGAAAATGCGCCACCGGCGCAAATGCCGACGCCGGCATCAGTTCGACATGGTCGCGCCCCGGCGGTTTCCAAGCCGCCACCGCGGCCGCGCCGCCGGCGAGCTGGATTTGAACGTAGCTCAAAAGATGCATGCCAGCGGCAAGTGTAATCGTTCCGCTGTGTTCCCCATGAGTGCCGCCGCCCGCGCCATGCACACCGAACCAGGACGCCACACTCCGGTTGTCCACATCCAGCGAGGACGCATCCACGGAAGCCGTTGCGAAGGTGTATTGGCCCGCCGCCGGCGCCGTGAACCATCCGCTGAAGTTGGCGACATAGTTGGTGCTTGGCCCGAAGGGATTTGCGCCCAGGAATATGTTCGGCACATAGTCGCGCCCCGACGGCGCGCTTGCGGCGGCGAGGACGCGCTCAATTTGCGGCGCGGTGTTGATCGGCAGGTCGGCGCGGCAGGCCCGCGTTTCCAGAAGGACCCCGGCTTCCGGTTTCCAACCGCCGCCCGCGGACGGCAAATTGTCGCCGAAGCAGACAACGTAAGCGGCGGCCCCGCTGGAGGTATCGAAACAGATCCGGGTCGCTTCGCCCGAGGCGGCCCAAACGGTTTGAAACGACACCGGTTTGCCGTCGGCGCCAAAGACGCCGAACCGGCCCGGAGCAGCCGGGTTGGGCGCGAACTCCACCACGCCCACCTTGGCCGGCCAGTCCGTTTGCGCGAGTTTCTCGATTCGCAGACGCGCCGGCGCGGTTGTCAGGGGGTTGTTCTGAGCGCAAACCAAGTTCCCGGCCAAAACGGCCGCGAGAAACACCCGCCGCGCCGCAGCCGGTCGCGCCCGGAATTTTCTTCTTGAAGAAGTCATGCGCGGACAAAGGTTCATTTCACATTTCTTCGGCTCCCCTCCCAATCTTAATCCTAATCTCAATCCTAATCTTAATCTTAATCTCCTTCGTGCAACCTGCAATCCGAATTGGCCTTGATGATTCCGGCTGGCGCACGACAGCTTCACCTTCCTGGCAGGGCAGAGCTGCTGCTCCGCCATGAATTCTCAGGCGGCGCGGCAGCGCCGCCCGGCGATCCATTTGGCGTCCAACAACGCCAAAATGCCGGTGTGCCGGCTGACTCAAGCCATGATAAGAGACGGCCCAACCCGGTTGTTTCACACTTTCGGGTCCGGAGCGCCGGCATGTTGCCGGCTTGGGGCTTTCGGAGGGTGTAAGCCGGCAACATGCCGGCGCTTCGGACTGTTGGCATTTCGTGCGGGGCATGGCAACTATTCCGGCGACAAGAAATTCCAAAATTCCCTGTTGACTTCGCGCCGTTCTCTGGTAATCTCACCGCTCCTTTGATGGTTATTTAGATGAAAACTTATTTGCCTAAAGTCAACTTGGATCAGCGCAAGTGGCATGTCATTGATGCCAACGGCGCCATTCTGGGCCGCTTGGCCGCCCAGATCGCCAATATCCTGCGCGGGAAAAACAAACCCGTCTATACCGCCCACCTCGACGCCGGCGACTTCGTCGTCGTCATCAACGCGGAAAAAGTCCGCCTCACCGGCAAAAAGGAGACCGCCAAGGAATTCATGAGCTATTCCGGCTGGAAAGGCGGCGAGAGGTACAGATCCGTCGCCCAGGTTCGCGCGCACTGTCCCGACAAACTCATCACCCATGCCGTGCGGGGCATGGTCCCAAAAAACCGCCTCGGCCGCGTCCTCATGACCAAACTCAAAGTCTATAAAGGCGCCACGCATCCGCACGCCGCCCAGCAACCGGCCCCCCTCGCCCCAGCCAACTAGATTTAAGTCTTCATCCTAATCTTAATCTTAATCCTAATCTCAACCACCCCTTTCATCATGGCAGAGACCAAAGAATTCCTCGGCACCGGACGTCGCAAGACCGCCGTCGCCCGCGTCCGCCTCGCCGCCGGCTCGGGAAAAATCCTCGTCAACGGACGCCCCTTTGAGAACTATTTCGGCGTGGAAGCCCTCCGCACCGCCGCCACTCAACCTCTGACCCTCACCGAATCCGCCGCCAAATACGATATTCATGTCAAGGTCGAAGGCGGCGGCCCGGCCGGTCAGGCCGGGGCCATCCGGCACGGCATCGCGCGCGCCTTGCTCCATGTGGACGCCGCTCTTCGGGCCGTCCTCAAAACCGCCGGCTGCCTCACCCGCGACCCGCGCATGAGAGAGCGCAAGAAGTACGGCCAGCCCGGCGCCCGCAAACGCTTCCAATACAGCAAG
>Ga0182027_10003464_pt1 | contig 24977 bp, 20 predicted proteins | sample 712E1DmetaG_FD_121300 | JGI IMG/M metagenome (GOLD analysis project Ga0182027, IMG submission 121300) | Permafrost microbial communities from Stordalen Mire, Sweden - 712E1D metaG (Illumina Assembly) | ecosystem: Environmental > Terrestrial > Soil > Wetlands > Permafrost | place: Sweden...
TATTTCTATTATAAAAGTAAAAAATACAATTAAACCCCGTAGGGGTTACATTATTCTAGGGTTACATATTTCTATTATAAAAGTAAAAAATACAATTAAACCCCGTAGGGGTTACATTATTCTCGGGTTACATATTTCTATTATAAAAGTAAAAAATACAATTAAACCCCGTAGGGGTTACATTATTCTAGGGTTACATATTTCTATTATAAAAGTAAAAAATACAATTAAACCCCGCAGGGGTTACATTATTCTAGGGGTTACATGTTTATTGGTGACATTATTTTATGACAATGGGCAGAGATTTGAAACCACATATTGGAATCTTCGGACGGCGGAACAATGGAAAGAGTTCCCTGATCAATGCTTTTACCGGGCAAGAAACCGCCATTGTTTCGGAGGTTGCCGGAACAACGACGGATCCGGTAAAGAAATCCATTGAGATAGCAGGGATCGGCCCTGCTGTGGTGATCGATACCGCCGGCATTGATGACAGCGGGGAGCTCGGACAGAAACGCATCCTCCGTTCCAGGGACATGCTGAAGCTCATCGATCTGGCCATTCTTGTGATCGCGGAAAATCACTTTGATGAACCCGAAAAGGGTCTTATTGCTGATTTCCGGAAAAACGATTTACCATTCCTTGTCATTTACAATAAATCAGATTTGCAGCCGGCAGAAAAAGATCTCCTGAAAGTGATACACGACCGGTATTCGGTGCCGGTGATAGAGTTCAGTGCAAAATATCCCGTGAACCTTGAAGAAGTGATCCGCGCCGTGCAGGAAGCCATGCCTGAATCAGCTTACCGGAAAAAACCGCTGGTGGGCGACCTGATCTCATATGGGGATGTTGTACTCCTGATCACGCCCATCGATATTGAAGCCCCGGAGGGAAGGATGATCCTGCCACAGGTACAGGTGATCCGCGATGTATTGGATCATGACGGAGTGGTTGTTATCTGTAAAGAACGGGAAGTAGATACCTATCTCCGGAAAATGGATCCCAAGCCTGCCCTGGTGATTACCGACAGCCAGGTGTTTCCCAAAGCCGATGCCGCGGTTCCCCGGAATATACCTTTGACCAGCTTCAGTATTATACTGGCCAGGCAGAAAGGGGATTTTGAAAATTATATTAAAGGAACGCCATTTATCTCAAAACTGAAAGACGGGGATCGTATTCTTGTCCTGGAGTCCTGTTCCCATCATGTTTCCTGCGACGATATCGGGCGGATCAAAATTCCGCGTTGGTTGAGCAGCTTTACCGGTAAGAAACTGGAGTTTACGGTCGTAGCCGGGCTCGACCGGATACCGGGGGAGATGAAAGAATATGCTATGGTGATCCAGTGCGGGAGTTGTATGATCACCCGTAAACAGTTGATAAGCCGTCTTAAACCTGCTATCGATGCCGGGATCCCTGTGACAAACTATGGAATGGCCATCGCGTATGTACATGGAATCTACAATCGTGCCATCGAACCCTTTAATGTTTCAACTAAAGATGGGAAGGTTGACTATTTATAATTGGTGAAGTGGCGAGTTTTTAGTACCCAGAACCTAGTACCCAACATCCAGCATCATGGAACTGCCAGAGACACCGGGATCACTTTCCCATTAAAAAACCGGTGACCTGTAACGGCGAAATCGGCGATGAACTGTGCCATTTGTGAAGGTGACTGTAAGGCTTTCATGCCGGGAAATGCCTTCTCGAACATCTCGGTATGGACGCCGCCCAGTGCCAGGCAATTTACACTGATCTCCGATTCTTTTAACTCTTCTGCAAGCGCTTCCGTAAAAACAGAAACCGCTGCTTTACTGGAACTGTAAGCAGATAACCCTGGATATTTTTTGCTTCCTGGAATTCCCCCCAGGCTGCTGATGTTAAGGATATGTCCCCCTTTATTCATCATAGGAAGTATCAGCTGTGTGAAAAAAAACAAACCTTTTATATTGACATTATAAATATCATCAAAGTCCTGCAGGTCAATTTTATCGAATGACCGGTTGATAAGTTTCCCTGCATTGTTGATAAGGATATCGCAGTTGCGGAAGAAGGTTTCTATCTTCTGAAAGATAAACGGGTAAAAGTCATATTGAACAAGGTCAAATTCGATGGTCAGGATCTTGCATGAAGGACTGATCTTCTGGCATTCGGCTGATAGCCGACGGAGACCATCCACACTCCTGGCAAGGGCGATGATCTGGTTGCCTTTGTGTTTGCAGAGCGTCTTGACCAACTCTGCTCCGATTCCCTTGCTTGCTCCTGTTATGATGATATTCATAGTTCCGGATTTATTCTAAAGGATAAAAGTACAAACAATTTTCATAATTGCTGAACCTGAAAAGGGCGAAATCCTGTTTTATGGTGTTCGAACATTAAGGAGGGAAAGAAAATATATTTACGATTAGACGATTTGTGTGAACTTAATGATTTTTTTTCACCGCTGCATCAAGACGTTAAAAAAATCATTTTCTCGTATTACCTTTTAATGCCAACGCCGATTAAGGATTAAAGAAAACTTTCCTGAGAAACGTGATAAATCATGTTGAAGCTGCCACGAAGTGGCTGAATATCAATAACCATGGGTGAAACTCAAGGCAAAAAATGGTATACAAACACAGCCCCGAAGGGGTTGAATAATAAATAAGTATGTCCAGTTACCGACAGATTTTATATCATTTGGTTTTCCGTACAAAAGATAGTCAAAAAACTCTCATTCAGGAACATTCCAGAGAACTGTATGCCTATTTGATGGGGTTTATAAGAAATAAGAACTGTTTTCTTTACCGGATTAGTGGCATGGAAGATCACCTGCATATTTTGTGCGATTTGCACCCGACAATTGCTTTGGCTGATTATATGAGAGACATTAAAACATCATCATCGATCTGGTTAAAACAATCAGGAAAATTCTCTGACTTTAAAGGATGGGCTGATGGAGATGCGGCACTGACCTATGGATGGAAGGATAAGGAGAAGATTTCTAACTATATTAAAAATCAACAAGAACATTTTAAACATGTATCCTTTCAAGATGAGTTAAGAAGATTACTTAAAGAACAAGGGATCGAGGTGAATGAAAAGTATTTCCCATAGGGATGTGATTCAAACCCTTCGGGGCTGGTAGCACGATCATTATCATAACCATAGGCATCGCCCATGGTTATTCAGATTAAGCTCTTTCAGAGCTTTCGTCTGAATGTGTTGAAAGATTGATCCTATCACCTTTAAAAAAGTATCACCTGGCAAAGTTCTTTGAACAGATTTGTTTTCGTAAAAGTGATCCAGGGTTGAAATTAAAAATCATCAAAAACTTCAGAAAGATTTTAAAAAAATCGCGTAACTTTGCAGCAAATATTTTAAACAGATTCCATGAAAAAAATTCTTTATTTTCTTATCGGTTTTTTGTTTCTGGCAGATATAAGTTATGCACAGCAAGACCAGAACGGGGTTGGGAAACCCATCGTGATAAAACCCAGTTATTTTGATATCTCACCTCCCCTGAGGGACATGTTCCAGGATCCCAATGCCAAGATAGACAAGAGCTGGAAAGACGGGATGGTAATAAACCATTTTTTTCCGGCAAACCTGATGCAAAATAATAATCCGGATGCATTTCGTAATGACCCCAATGTTCAGACTAATCTTGGTGAAACCTACACGGATACCACAATTCAGAACTTTGACGGGACGCCCTCTACTGTCTATTTTCCTCCTGATCCTGCCGGTGACGTCGGTCCGAATAATTACGTGCAGATTGTCAATTGCAGGTATGCTATTTATAATAAAAGCGGTGTAAAGCTTGTTGGTCCCTATAATACAAGTCAGATCTGGAACGGGATGCCAAATAATTCAAACGATGGCGACGGAATCGTATTGTATGATGAACAAGCTGACAGATGGCTTATCAGCCAGTTTTCAGTACCCGGTAGCGGTCCGTATTATGAAAACGTCGCTATCTCGCAAACCAGTGATCCTACCGGTTCATGGTACCGTTACCAGTATAATTTTCCATTATTCCCTGACTATCCGAAATTGGGCGTATGGCCGGATGCTTACTATATCTGTGTAAATAACTTCAATGGAAATAATTATACAGGACCCGGCGCCGGCGCCTTCGACCGTACAAATATGCTGGCCGGAAATCCTGCCGCTTCCATGATATACTTCCCGATCAGTAACGGCAACCTCTACCATGGTCTTCCTTCAGATTGCGATGGTGCTTTCCCGCCAGACGGAACTCCTAACTATTTTGCATGGTCTTCCAGCTCAAAAATGAAATTTTATGAGTTTCATACCGATTGGAATACACCTTCCAACTCTACATTTGCTCAAACCCTGCTGTTAGACATTATCCCTTTTACAGCTTTTTCTAATGGAGCTGGAATAACCCAACCAGGGACAAGTGTAAAACTGGATCCCTTGTCTTACATGTACACGCTCATGAACCGCCTGCAATTCCGTTCTTTTGGCGATCATTGGTCGATGGTGACCGATGGGACTGTAAATACGGGCAACAACGTCGCAGGTATCCGCTGGTATGAATTCAGGAAAACCGGAACAGACGCCTGGTTAATACATCAACAGGCCACCTATGCACCGGCTGATGGAGTTTCGCGTTGGTGTGGCAGTATGGCAATGGATACTGCAGGAAACATCGGATTAGCTTTCTCTATATCCAGCTCCAGTATATATCCATCTATCCGTTATACCGGAAGAATGTCGAGTGATCCTTTGAGTCAGTTTACAATAGCTGAAAAAGGTATTTATAACGGAGGAGGTTCCCAGACAAATAATCAAAGTACTCCAAGCCGCTGGGGAGACTATAGTTCATTGAATGTAGATCCCTCTAATCCCAGTACATTCTGGTATACCAATGAATATTATTCAACCACCTCAAATTCAAGTTGGAAAACCAGGATTGCATCATTCAGTTTTGCTGACATTTTTAACGTTCATGCAACTGCTACTCCTCCTACAATCTGTTTGGGAACATCATCCCAGCTAAATACTGTTGCAACAGGCGGATCGGGAACCTACACATATTCCTGGACTTCCATCCCGGCAGGATTTACATCTACGCTACCAAATCCACTTGTGACACCGGCAATTACTACGCAATACATTGCAGCAGTGAATGATGGAACAATTACAAAAACGGATACAGCCACGTTAACTGTCATCAGCCAACCTGCTGCCAATGCCGGCCCCGATGCTACCTATGCGAACACAGTACCTTTGATACTTGCATCCGGAACGGCTTCCTCCTATAGCGCCGTTAAATGGTTCACATCCGGTGACGGATATTTCAACAATGACAGTGTACCAGCCAGCTTATATTATCCGGGAGCGGTTGACAGAAATAACGGCGGGGTTGATCTTACTCTAAAGGCATATCCTCTCGAACCTTGTTCGGATACTACAACAGATGTTGCTCATATCACCCTTACATTTCCGGCAGGAATTGGCGATAATTCATCCGGCGCTTTCGGAGTTATCCTCTCACCCAATCCTTCTAACGGTATTTTCACTCTTGTAATTCACGGGATCAGGAATTCAAAAGCCAGTATCACCATAACCGACCTTGCCGGAAAGGATATCTATAGTGAAAACGGAAGCATTTCCACCAACGACCTGTTTAAGAAGATCGACCTTTCAGGATATCCTAAAGGAACCTATTTTGTCAAGGTCCTCACCGACCAGCATTCCACAACGAATAAACTGGTGCTGCAATAATTCATAAGATCGTCATTCTGTTAAAGGATATGTGGCTGTCTCAAAAGTATGAGACAGCCTTTTTTGTGCTTGCCGGTAAAGGAATAAAATTAACGACCGATTTTGAAAAGGTAGCCGTTTTGAAAATGAGTCCCATCGAATAATCTTTGTTACCCTCAATAGCATTGAACCTGAAATGTTCTACAAACGAATTTATTTCAATTTCTGTTTTTCCGGACTAAAATTCAAAAAAACAATTACCTTTACGACAAATATTTAAGCAGATCTTATGAAAAAAATCCTTTACCTTTTTATTGGTTTCTTGTTTCTTGTTAATACAAGCCAGGCACAGAATACGAAGAACAATATGGGGAAACCCATCGTCATTAAAGCCAGCTATTTTGATATTTCCCCTCCTTTGCGGGATATGGTGAAAAATTCCAATGCCAAGGTTGATAAGACATGGAAAGAGGGAATTGTTATAAACAAATCAAACGTTTTCTCGAATGACCGCGATATTAAAGAAGCATTCGTCGAAGACCCGATCAGGCAATCCTTTTTCGGAAAAACCCTGACAGACACAACAATCCAGAATTTCGAAGGAGTTTCGATGTCAGGGTTTCTTCCTCCTGATACAGATGGTGATGTGGGCCCTAATAATTATTTCCAGGTTGTCAACTGCAGATTTGCCATTTACGATAAAAATGGGAATAAGTTGATCGGTCCTTTGAATAACAGCTCGATTTTTACCGGTATACCTAATAACAGCAATGACGGGGATGCGGTCGTTCTTTATGATCAAAATTCAGACAGGTGGCTTTTTAGCCAGTTTTCACTGCCTAATTATCCCAATCCACCATGTTACCAGATGGTTGCAATTTCGCAAACTGGTGATCCTACCGGCTCCTGGTACCGTTACCAATTTACCTTTTCGTATGATATAGATGACTACCCTAAGATTTCGGTATGGGGGGATGCTTATTATATGTCAATCCGGGGGTTTAACGGCGGTACTCAGCACAATATGATAGTTGCAATGGACAGGACAAATATGATCGCCGGCAGTGCGACAGCCTCAATGGTGATGTTACCCATTCCTGCTGAAGGTAACCTTCCGGCCGATTGCGACAGTGATTTTCCTCCAGATGGAACACCCTGCCCTGTTTGTTACCTGACCAACGGAAGTTCTGCCGCTATCCATATTTATGATTTTCATGTAGATTGGACCAATACTGCCAATTCGACGCTGACGCTGAATAATATTATTCCAATTGCTCCATTTTCATCCTGGGGATGGACACAGCATGACATTCCCCAAAAAGGAACAACCGTAGGAGTAGATGCTTTTTCCAGGAAATTTATTATGTTCCGTATGCCATTCAGGAAATTTTCAGACCACTGGTCGATGCTTTTAAACACAACGGTGAAACTCTCCGACCCTGTAAAGGCCGGGATACGATGGATGGAATTGCGGAAGAGCGGAACAGATTGGAATCTTTACCAGGAAGGCACTTACTCTCCGGATTCAAATTATCGCTGGATGGGAAGTATCGCAATGGATACAGCAGGGAATATTGCCCTTGGTTTTTCCATTTCCAGTTCGAATATGTTTCCTTCAATCCATTATACCGGTCGTATGAGCTGCGATCCGCTGGGGATCATGACGATTACCGAAAAAAGTATCTATAACGGGGGAGGTTCCCAGACAGATGCATCCGGTCGTTGGGGTGATTACAGTGCCATGGTTCCGGATCCTTCCGAGTTCGGCAAATTCTGGTATACTCAGGAATATAACCAGGCAACTGCCGGAGCTAACTGGAAGACCAGGATTGCATCATTCAGTTTTGCTGATGTCTTATGCGTTACTGCTACTGCTACTCCTTCCTTTGTTTGTTCTGGAGGATCATCCCAGCTAAATGCTATCGCAACGGGCGGATCAGGAACCTTTACTTATTCCTGGACTTCCATCCCTCCCGGATTTACATCTACGTTACAAAACCCAACTACAACCACGACCGCTACGACTCAATATATTGCAGCAGTGAGCGACGGAATCTACACCAAAACAGATACAGCCACCGTAACTCTTATCAGCCCGCCTGTTGCTTATGCCGGCCCCGATGCCTCCTACCCAAACATTACGCTTGTATTCCCTGTATCCGGAACAGCTACAAATTTTAGTTCCGTTAAATGGCTGACATCCGGTGACGGAAATTTCAACATGGACACCATTCCTGCATGCTTATATTACCCGGGTCCGGTTGATGACCATAACGGTGGGGTTGATCTTACTTTTACGGCATATCCTCTCGGAGCCTGTGATACTGCATCAGATGTTGTTCATATCACCCTGACTTTTCCGGATGGAATTGGCAATCATTCATCCGAAGCTTTCGGAATTACCCTTTCACCCAATCCCACTAACGGTATTTTCACCCTCGTAATTCACGGGATCAGGAATACAGAAGCCAGGATCACCATTACTGACCTTGCCGGAAATGAGATCTACAGTGAAAAAGAAACTGCCTCCACCATCGACCTGACCAAGAATCTCAACCTGGCAGGGTACCCGAAAGGGACCTATTTTGTTAAGGTTCTTACCGACCAGCACGCTGCAACGAATAAACTGGTGCTGCAATAATTCATACGATCGTATTTTTTTAAAGAATATGAGGCTGTCTCAAAAGTACGAGGCAGCCTTTTTTCTGCCTTCAGGCAGGTTTGCGTCTGCTATATAACAAATTTTAAGAGATAGATTGTCAGGCTGTTAAACGTGACCAAAACGTTTCATTTTTTTTATCATAATTTGCCCTCAGGCCGCGCGGCCTGAGCGCAAATACATGATTACCGAACGACTATAAAAAAAGAAACCGCCCCTTTTAGGACGGCTTCGGTATCTGTTTATTCACTTTAAGCCCATATCTTTAAGCATTGCCGGGCCTCCCCTGTAGTGCAAACCCGCTATTTTTTCAGGATTACCTTCTGTACAAATGAATCGTAACTCGTAGTCACTTTCATGAAATAGATTCCTTCCCTTATATCATTGCAATCAATAATACACCGGGTCAGGCCTTTGGAGTGATTGCCAAGGTCGACGGTTTTTACATTGGTTCCTGTTATATTCATCAGGTTGATGATGATACCCGAAGGACGGTCGAGGAAGATTTCTATATGTATATTGCTGACCGCAGGATTCGGATAAATACGAATCTGGGATCGTAAAATTGTGCTCATTCCTGTCTGCACAAAATTAACAGAGTTTGAAAGGTCGGAACTGCATCCGCTCAGGGTTACGATATCATAATATATTCCATTGGCTGAAGGAAAAAAAACTGTTCCGGTGGCTCCTCCGATCATTCCATTTGGGCCATACCATTGATTGCCGGCAGGTGCATCCGAGACCAGGCTGTCGCCTTGTTGAACAATGGACGGAGGAGGCGGGAGCAGGTTTACCGTGACAGGAAAAGCGGGAGAAGAGGTCCCGTTTCCACAAATGTTGTTTGGATTTACTGTAAAATTGCCTGACTGGGATGTCTCAGAGAACTTCACCGTGATGGAAGTTGTATTCAGGCCCGAGATGATTTCTGTTCCCGGAGAAAGATTCCAGATATAAGCGGTAGCATTCGTAACCGGGCTAACTGAATAAACCACTCCGCTGTCGCCCTGGCAAACCACAGAAGTCCCGGTGATGGTTCCCGCAGGACCTGGCGGGGAATTAACCATAACGGGGAATACCGTCGGGGATGCGGGGATACATCCACTCGAATTGGTATATGAAACGCTTATAGTTTGAGCTCCGGCAATATTCCAGGAAACCTGGATCACAGCTGAACCTCCACCGGAGATAATCGTACCGCCCGGAGATACCGACCAGTTATAATTTGACATCCCTGATTCGGTTGAATAATAATAATATCCGGAGTTGACGCATAAGTTTGAGGTTCCGGTAATTGCAGGAACAGGGAGCGGGTTGATGATGATCCTGATAATATTAGTGCTGGAATTGTCACAACTTCCGTTCGCAGACTGAATCTGACGGTAGAAGGTTTTCACAGTGAGAGGTCCCGGCTGGTAAGTAAGCCCGGTTGCTCCCGAAATATTGGTAAAGTTGATGCTATCGGTTGAGCTTTGCCATTGGTAAGTATAAGGTGGACTGCCACCTGTGGGTGCGGTCCCGGTGAGCAAAACTGGTATGCTGTTATAGCAGATGGTCTGGCTCCCGCTTACAGTTCCGGCAATAAAATCCGGATAAACAGTAATTCCTGAAACAATCAGGGAAAATGCCTGGGAACCACTGGCAAGAGTTCCTTTGTGAGTTACGGTAAGGGTATGACACCCGGCGGAGGGAGACGAAATAAAAATTTGTTCAACATTATCGCGAATATTATCTCCTGTCGTAGCCCCGGCAGATGGGTTCGAAGGATCGAGAATCCAGGGCTTATAAGTCTGCCCATCGATACGGAGATCCAGGTCGTTAACCAGCATGATCGTCGTGGGATTCAACGAAGGTGCAGGTGGTGTGCCGGGTGGGTCGGTCCAACAGATGGTTGCACGGAGCGGCTCAGTGCCATTGGCTTTGATATTCAGAGTGTACGTTGTTCCATTTGCCAGCGTGAGCTCTTTGACCTTCGCAGTGGTGGTGTTGCTGAGCAAAGTGGCGGCCTTGGCAGTATTTAACAATCCCCACCCGAATTTATAGTCCGGTCCCGGGTAACTTCCCGCTTCATCCGCTGTATGGATCACCAATCCTTTCAGTGTTGCCGATCGCATATATATGCTATGCAGGTTGTGATAATGTTGCTGGAGAAGGCCAAGAGATCCTACTGCATTCGGAGTGGCCATAGATGTGCCGCTCATTGTTGCATATGCATTGTTTGATGTTGAATAGGTAGAATAGAGACCCACGCCGTCAGCCACAATATCTGGTTTTATCCGGCCATCATCGGTAGGACCGGTACAACTGAATCCCGTTTGGACAACATCCGACGGAGAATTGTAACCATTCGGAATGGAATAGACTGCTCCAACCGTCATCATATTCTTGCCAGTTCCGAACCCATTGGTTATACAACCATAACCGGATGGCATACCATCAAGATTACGGACAGTACTCGCAAAAATCCAATTGGTTCCGTTAAAAACATAGTGGGTAACAGGCTGAGTGGCAGGTCCTTCGCCCCGGTCATTGCCGGCTGCCCGACAAACAAGGTAATAGGGTGCATTGCATGCAATTGAGTCAACGATCCTGGCATCATCACTATAAAAGCTGAAAAAATAATCTTCGTACCGGCTTACGGTGGTATCCCCGTACCAATACCAATATGACCCACCATTGAACCATCCGGTGATGTAAACATAAGAATGGTTTGATAATAAGGCCCCATTGGCAGCTTCAGAAGCCATCTCAGCATAATCGCTGTTCCAGTCAAAAGCCCGCAGGTTAGCAAGGTTGGCCATTCCATGCGCATTAGGATCGATACCTGTCGCAAGCATAGTCCCTGCTACATGGGTCGAATGACCAGAATACCCGCTGGCACCATCACCCTGTACCACCCTTCCTGTAAGCTCCTGATGGGTTGACCGTACTACGCTTTCATCCCATTCCCGCAAGGTAATTCCCGAGCCTGACAGGTTAAGACCCAACCCTCCGCCGGTCCATACCTTGTTCGTTGAAACTGTCTTCGCCGCATTTAAATTACAGGTTGAAAAATAGACTGGTCGCCCTTTGGGATCGAGCTCTTTCAGGTCGATGGTACGACCATCATCGTATGTTTTTTTGATGACCCATCCTTTCTTTTTCGCCATTGCCTCTGCCTGGATTTTCTTTGTCAATGCCTGGCTATTCAACTCAAGAGCGTATTTTTGAAGGGATTCAACATAAGTTGATTTCTGGATAAAACGGATGTCATCCGGCGTTTGACCTCTTCCTGTTATGACCAGGAGTGAAGATAAGAAGAATATCCCAAAAGAAATCAAGCCATAAAGCAGGGTAGAAGTTCGTTTGTTCATAATGATTGCAATGATTTGATACTATAAAGGTACAACAGACCTTATATAGTATCCTGCGAGATTGATTTGTTTATTAACGGAGGATTGTTATCAATGCAGATCAATTCCATGCAGCATTGCAACCAGGTGATTGATAGAAGGTAAGATCTCTGCAAGGTATTCATTGACGGCCTTCACACTTCCGGGTAAAGTAAAAACAAGACTTTGTTGCATGACACCTGCAATGCTTCTGCTGGTAAGTGCATTTGGCTTTTCTTTTCCATATTTTATGCGGATCATCTCCATGATCCCGGGAATCTCTTTATCGAGGAAAGGACGTACTACATCCGGGGTAAAATCCTTTGGTCCGATCCCGGTTCCACCCGTCGTGAAAATAAGATCAGTATTTTCGTCTCTGCTTTTATGAAGAAGATCCTTTAGTTGACCGGGGTCATCAGGGATTAAAGAATATTGAATATTGATCAACGAATTCAGATTTTTGAAGTGTTCCTCAATAATTTCCCGGATCCTCGGCCCCGATCTGTCCTCATATTCACCCTGGCTGGCACGATCGCTGAGGGTTATGATCCGGACAGAAAATACCTTTGGATGATATTCAAGTATATCACCTGGCCGGATGATCCCGGGATGAATCACACGGCAAAAAATCCCTTCTTTGGGCATCACGCAATCGCCGACTTCCTTATAAATGGCACACGAGATGCCATGACATTCCTTCCCGATCTGGGTCACTTCCATTTCAGTTTCCCCACATATGAACCGGTCAAGAGGTCGCATTTTCCAGAGATCCGCCCCTTCCGTGGTAATATTTTCCGCAAATTCGCCCGGAGTCACTTTTCTCCCGGTTTCCTTTTCAAATTTTCGGATACTTTCTGTTCCAAGCAAACTGACCTGCCGGTTCCAGGCACCTGAATGAGCATCATGTTCCACCCCCAGGTTTGTAAGGTATATCGAACCAACCGGATACTTGATCGTTCCCTTATTCTCAGAAATATTTACTGAAAGGATATTGAGGTGTTTCATTTTTTCGCTGTTGGCTGTTCGCTTTTCGCTATTTACTTTTCTCCATTCTCCATCCTCCGTTCTCCGACATCAAACTTTCCTCTTCTCCACCAGTTTGACCTCATCAATCACCATACTCTTATCGACGGCTTTGCACATATCATAGATGGTCAGGAGGGCAATACCGACTGCGGTCATCGCTTCCATTTCGATTCCGGTTTGCCCGACACAACGTGCTTCAGATTCAACGAAGACACCGGTTTTGTCAAGGGATACCTTAACATCGATCTTCGTGATTTGCAGCGGGTGACACAGCGGGATCAATTCGGATGTCTTTTTTCCGCCCTGTATCCCTGCGATCTCGGCAACTGTCAGCACATCTCCCTTTTTCATATTGTTTTCCCTGACCAAATTGATTGTTTCAGGCAAAAGAGTGATATGACCGGCAGCCCTGGCGATTCTCAACTGATCAGGCTTATTGCTGACATCCACCATCATGGCTTTTCCTTCGGATGAAATGTGACTAAGTTTTTTCATGGAGATCAGGTATTAGGTTCCAGGTTTCAGGTTTCAGGTTCAAGGTTCAAAGTTCTTTATTTCGCCATTTCGCTATTTACTTTTATCCTCCAATATTATGAAAAAGATTGCGATTATTCACTTTTCCTTTTTCTGGTTTTGTATTGATCGCGCGCAGTAATGCTTCTTTTATTCCCAATTCCCGGATGTTGTATTCAAGATTCGTGAACAGGCAGGGTTTGATCATTCCGTTTGCCGTCAGCCTTAAGCGGTTACAGTTTTCGCAGTTTCCCCCGTCGCCGCCTTCTACCAGCATAAAACAGCCGGTGTCAAGATCCATTTCATGAATAAACCTGACTTCAAGGCCATTCTGCCGGCAAAAATTTCTGACCTCCAGTGCATCCGGTTCCCGGGAAGAATTTTTAACAACACAATTGATCTTGATGGGTGAAATACCAGCTTTCCTGGCGGCATGAATCCCGGAAAACACCTTTTCAATTTCTCCTCCACGCGTGATCTGGCGATATTTTTCAGGATTGATGGTGTCGAGGCTGATGTTCACCCTGGAAAGCCCGGCTTCTGATAGATCAGCTGCAAACTTCTCCAGAAGGATCCCATTGGTGGTCATGCCGAAATCAGTGATCTCTTCCAGTTGTGCGATCATTCGCACAAGACTGACAACGCCTTTTCTTACGAGAGGTTCGCCTCCCGTGATCCTCACCTTGGTGATTCCAAGGAGAATGCCTTCACGGATTACTTCAAGAATTTCTTCATAGGAGATGATCGCTTCATGATTTATCAGCCGGATTCCATCCTCGGGCATGCAATATACGCACCTCAGGTTGCACCGGTCGGTAATGGAAACCCGGAGATAGTTAATGGAACGGCTATAGGAATCGAACATCTGCAATTTCTCCTTTCACCAACTCCGTTTTCCCGATTTCGATAGTTATGATACCGTGAGCCTGCCCATATGCATTGATATGCGCCGAACCATGATATTCAACCGGGAAAACCAGGCCGTTCTCAATCCTGACCGGGATCATCGATTTCCTCGTGGATTTTTTTCTTGTAAAGGTAGTTCCTAAAGGTAAATGAAGTATTGCCGGTTCTTCATTGCATCCCATCGTCTTTAGCAGGAAAGGTTTTACCAGGACTTCAAAAAGCACAAAAGACGAAACCGGGTTTCCGGGTAATCCAAAGATAAATTGATTTCCCCGTTTTCCGAAAACCGTTGGCCTGCCAGGCTGGATCGCGACACTTTTAAAAAGGATCTCAATTTCAATATTTTCCATGGCCTTCGGAACATAATCAAAATCACCCATGGAAACACCCCCGGTAAGGAGCACGATATCATTCTGGTCGAGTGAATCTGACAGCAACGCCCCCAGGGAGATCTCAGTATCGGCAGCAATACCTCCGTATTGAGGAATAGCCCCTGCTGCAGAAACCTGTGCGATCAGCTGGTATGCATTGGTATTTCTTATTTTGGAAGGAGAGGGGAGATGTTCCGGCTCTACCAGTTCATCCCCGGTCGACAGGATTCCGACATGAACCTGTTTTGACACCTTCGGGTTTACAGCTCCTGCGGCAGCAAGTATTGCAATATGTTGTGGCTTGATCAGGGTTCCTTTTGAAAGGATCTTATCCCCAGCTTTAATATCTTCACCCTGATAACAGATATTCCGGACTGTTTGCTTTTTAGTTGAGTGCATCATTCCACTATCCAGGATTTGGGTATCCTCTACCATGATCACGAAATCCGATCCTTCCGGGAGCATGGCCCCCGTCATAATCCGGGAACATTTTCCTTTGCTGACCGTTAATTCCGGAGTATTCCCTGCCGGGATAGTTTCGATCACTTCAAAGTCATGGCCAAGATCGGTCTTCCTGCAGGCAAACCCGTCTACCGCAGATTTATTGAAAGGAGGCATGTCGATATCCGAATAAATATCTTCCGCCAGAATACGGCCAAGGCTATCCAGGATGTTTACCCGTTCTGATGGAAAAACGGCAACATGATTCATTACGATCCGGAAAGCTTCCTCGAAAGAGATCATTTAAATTATGAATTATGATTGCAAAGATACGATTAAGCCGGGATGAACTTCACTGCGGTGGCTTTGAAATGGAGCCATATCTGTTTTCCTTCCCTGAGTTCAAGACGGTTGAGCGACTCATCGGTGATCAGCGCATGAAGCCTGATCCCTATATCCGCGACGACATCTGTTCCCCTTATACCGGGAATGATTTCCGTGATGGTTCCTTCAAAATTATTGGTTGCACTTGAATCAAAAGGATCATTGGAAAGAATAATATCTTCACTCCTGATCAGGATATAACCGTCAGGACCGGTATCAGGTTGTATGAGCCTGACGGAAATCGTTTTCTCAACAAGGGCAATACAGTTATCGGTCGCTGCAGTTAACTGTGCACTGAAAAAATTCCGGGCTCCGACAAAATGAGCGACAAACTCTGATTTTGGATTCCGGAATACCTCTTCCGGCGTGCCTTCCTGGATAATTACACCATTATGTATCACGGCAATGCGGTTACCGAGCGATAAAGCTTCTTCATAATCATGGGTCACATGAAGAATAGTCTGTCCCTGGCGGTGGATCTTCCTTAACTGACTCCGGAGATCTGATTTGATACGACTGTCGAGTGACGCAAGAGGTTCGTCCAGCAACAGGAGTTTGGGTTGCTGGATCAGCGTCCGGGCAAGGGCAACCCTTTGAAGCTCTCCGCCCGAAAGGGTGGAAGGCCGTCTTTCAAGAAGGTTCGAAATACTCAACTGTTCTGCAACCCGGCTGACCCTCTCCTTCTTTTCTTTAAGACTAAATTTTCGACCGTGCAGGGAATATGCGATATTTTGGTAAACGGTCATATGGGGGAATACGGCATGGTCCTGGAAAACAAGCCCGATTTTCCGTTTCTGGATCTTCTGATGAGTTATATCAATGCCTTCCATGATCAGGGATCCGCTTTCAGGATGAACCAGGCCGGCAATGGTTTCCAGTAACATAGATTTACCAGCCCCCGATTCACCCAGGAGTATGAAATAATCACCCTGTCCGACTGAGAAAGAGATATTCTTCAGACAGAAATCCGAAAAGCGCTTTGAAATATTCCTGAGTTCTATCATCTTCCTTTTTAATTTCTCACCTTTAATAATTTCTAATTTCGCTATTCGCTATTTCGCTATTTTTCTCTTTTGCGAGCCATCTTAATGTGATAAACAGTGCCAGGGAGATCAGTATAAATAAAACAGAAACAGGCCGGGCATATTTCAATCCGAAAGACCCAAAACGTTCGTAGATCAGTACCGGTGTGATCATCGGATGATAGGCAACAACAATTACGGCCCCGAACTCACTCATTCCACGTGCAAACATGAGGATCAGTCCGGATACAACATTTCTCCATGCCAGTGGCAGGGAGATAGTGAAGAAAACCCTGGCGGGCGTTGCACCCAGTGTAAGCGCTGCTTTCTCTGTGCGTTCAGGAACACCGGCAAAACCGTCACGGGCAGCATTGATGAGGTATGGAATGCTAACAAACGCCATAGCAACAGCGATTCCGGCAGGATTCCCGATAAAATTCAAGCCAATAGAAGAACCCATCTTACCCAAAACAGTGTCTCGGGATACAAACCCAAGAATCGCAATCCCGGCTGCAGAATGAGGGATCACAACAGGAAGATCGATAATCCCGGTTACCAGTTTTTTAAGGGGAAAATTTTTTCTTGCAAGAAGATAAGCGAGAGGTATTGCAGCTAATGCAAAAAGAGTTGTAGCTGCCATGGATGTCCAGATCGTCAGCCATATACTGCTGGTGACCTCCTTGTCCTTTGCCGTCTCAAACAAACTCTGCGGACTGGTTTTGAGGAACATTCCCAGTAACGGGGCAAGGATGAAAAGCAGGATCAGCGACCCAAGAAGGATGAACACAAGTTGTATGGGCTGATACCTTTTCAAGTTTGTAAAGTTCGTAAAGTTATAAAGTCATCACCTTGCCAACTCACCAGCTAATATAGATCTCCGAAACCGCCTTCACTGCCCGGTCGGAGAAGAAATCACAAGACGGAAATATCCTGAATCGTCCACCGTCTTTCTCTTCTTTACAGGGTACGAGTAGCACCTCTTCCTGGTCATTCCGGTTCATGATCTCGCTATATGAAAATACAGAACGGTATCCATCTTTTCCTACAACTGTCACCAGTCCTAGTTGCTGGTTATTCTTATTCATGTCATAATATTTCCCCAGAACTTCCTTAAGATAAAAACCTGTAAAAGGCTGGGTGCTGTGAATCCCCCTGCCACGACCGTAAAATATTGTATGGACCGTTTCAAGCTGGAGTTTTGGACTTTCTTTGATGGTTTCCAGAATATTTCCATCATTAACTATCTTGATTTCAGTGGAATATAAGGGATTGATGTCGCGGTTGACCGGAATCGACCGTGGATACGACCTGACTGTTATCTTTACAGGGTTGGAAATGTTCCGTTCTGTGATGAGGTCATTTCCGACGACCAGCTTTCCTTCGACCGGTAATGGCCAAAGATCTTTCGACTTACTGGGGACAATACGCATTACCTCTGTCGCTATGATGGTATTGTGAAGAAAATTCGGGTAGAAAATTTCACCCCAGGTCAGAATAACTTTTTCTCCTTTTTGATTTTCAATTTCAACATAAAGATCAATAATAGGCTTAAATTCAGCAGCATTCTTCTTCATGATGATCCTGTCATTCAGGATATCGAACAAGGAATATCCGTCATAACGGTAAGCGCCGACAAAAGTATCAGTTCCATCTTCTTTAAGCATCGTCTCTTTTACTATCACTGAGTGTTTCGTCAGTTTTGTAAAGTCAACCTTACCTGGATTTTCAATCTCCCCGTCAACAAAGAGGTCATTCACCGGAAGGATGTAAGTATCCTCGTTATCATAAAAATTATTGTTCCGGTCACCTGCATCTGCCGCCGGGACCATGTTTTTAAGGGAATTTTCTTTCCGGAGGTCTTGTCCCATAAGGCCGTTATTTATTTGACATGTAACTATTATTAGCAACAGTGAAAAATTCAAAAAATGTTTCATTTGGGTTCCGGGTATTGGGTTTTAGGAATTAGGAATCAGGTATTGGCTAATTCGCTATCTTGCTATTTCCCTGGTTTTGCAAACGATTTCAGCTCCTTCGGAAGCTTATCGTAATTCTGCGTCGCCATAGGAATCACCGAGGATTGCCCATCCTTCTCCATGATCTTCATTCCCTTTTCCCTGGAAAGAAGGAATTGCAAAAACTTAATGGCTGCAGGTTTATTCGGTGCATTCGAAAGCATCGTAATGCTATAAACCATGGGTTCCCCTTTGATGATCTCTTTCTTTCCTGGCTCCTTTCCGTTAATCTCTAAAGTGGCTGTGGCATATTGCGCAGCAAAGTCTATGTTTTTCAGGTTAATCTCATCGGGCAGCGTAATGTATTTCAGATGATGTTGAATGGCAACTGAGCGATAGAGGAAGATGTAATCGATACTGCCTGATTCCAATATGGCAATCAAGTCCACTTCTTTCGGGCGAATGTAATTCTGATCCTTGTCGGAAATCATTTTTGCGAGTCCCGGCTTTTTATAATATTTTTCAGCCAGCTGAAGTGACATGACGGTACGGTAGCCGCAGGGATCGGCGTTGGGATCGGCACGGCCATATGCAACTTCTTTTTTCATGAGGATATCAAACCAGTTTTTTGAACTGATCTGGCCTGCAAGCCGTGATTTCTCCTGGTAAACGATCGAAAGTTCATTGCTGACAAACTTGATATTCCAGTCTGCATATTTCGGGATCAGCATGTTATCGATCACTCCGTAATCGGAAGAGGCCAGGATATCGCACGGGCGGTTAAGATCGGTGATCTTACGTGCGGAAGCGACACTGCCTGCCGATTCCATAAGGACCTTCACATCCGGGTACAATTTATTGAACTCAGCTGCAATTTCCTTAAAAGGAACCGAAAGACTTCCGGCATGAAAAATGATCAGATCGCCGGAGATTTTATCGCTTTTTTGTTGCCCTGACATACAGATAGATATTGATATTGACACAAATACCAGAAAAATCTTTTTAATCATAATACAAACCTATTTTAAATTGGTTGTAAACTTTTTAATTCATAATTACGTAAGGTCCTTGATGAATTTTTGAAATCCTTTCTCAATAATGGAATCCACGGATGCATGAAAATGGTCGAAAGCCTTCACCAGTTTTTTCCCTTCCGGGGTGAGGAGAGTATGGCCTCCGTCACTTCCGCCACGTTGTTTTTCCAAAAGCGGGAAACCAAAAAATTGCTCGATCTTTTTCAGGTTACCCCAGGTCCTGCGATAGGTATATCCAAGTTCATCACAGGCTGCTTTCATGGATCCCTTTTCTTCGATCAATTTAAGTATCTGCCATTTTCCATCACCCAGGATCCCTTTTTCATATTTATCCGACATCCATATCTTGTAATGAAGATGGATGTTCGATAAACGATTACCAAATGTCTTTTCCATAGGTTATGATGTTTCCGCAAAATTAGTTTTTTTTCGATATGTTATTTCCTGCATATCCATTTTTTTACTGTTTTTCATGAGACTTTTGTACTTTTGTAGAATCGTTATAAATAACAATATTTAGAAAGATGAAACCGAGGTCTAATACTCAAATACTTACGCTACTTTTCATAGGCGTTCTGATGGCTGCCCTTGACATCTCGATTGTTGGCCCTGCTATTCCTTCCATAGAAAAAACCATTTTAATGAACCAGCAGGATCTTTCCTGGATCTTTTCGATTTATGTATTGTTTAATCTTATCGGAATATCGCTGATGGCCAAGCTTTCCGATTTCTTTGGAAGGCGCTGGATCTATCTTCTTTCCGCAACTATTTTTGGGATCGGGTCATTGATAGTTGCTTCTTCACATGATATAACGGTTCTCCTGATTGGTCGTGGGATCCAGGGTTTTGGTTCCAGCGGAATTTTTCCGGTTGCTGCCGCTGTAATCGGGGATTTGTTTCCTATTGAAAAGCGTGGTCGTGCTTTGGGAATTCTTGGCGCTGTTTTCGCCATTGCCTTCATGATCGGGCCATTCATTGCCGGGTTCATGCTGTTGTATTTCAGCTGGAAAATCCTCTTCCTGATCAACATTCCGGTCGTCATCCTCCTTATATTGTGGGGCTATTTTATTCTTCCTTCAAAGCGGATGGAGCAGAAGATGAAATTTGATTTTACCGGAGTCATTCTGATGGGGATCATCCTGGCAGCTTTTTCGTTGGGTGTGAACAACATACATACTAAATATTTTGTGGAAAGTATAACAACCTTTCCTGTTTTACCTCTCTTGCTAATTGCAGGGATTCTGACTCCTATTCTCATCATGCTGGAGAAAACCACCGAAATTCCCGTATTGGATGTCCGGCTCTTTAATTCACGCCAGGTTTTACTGGTCGGATTTATTGCAGTCGGGCTCGGGTTATTTCAGTCTTCCATCGTCTTCCTTCCAAAATTAGCTGTTAAACTTTTTGACGTCGAACCCTATCGTGCAAGTTTTATGCTGCTTCCGGTGGTCATTGCAGCTGCAATCGGTTCACCGATCGGAGGACGACTGGTCGATAAGATCGGTTCAAGGATCATTATTTTCATTGGTCTTCTGATCGCGACCCTCGCATTATTTTTATTAAGCATTGTTGTAAAGAACGTTGTTTATTTTTATTGTGCCGAGGGCTTGCTCGGGCTTGGACTCGCCATCAGGGCTTCCTTAAGCTATATCATGCTGAATGAGGTATCGGTGAAAGAACGTGCATCCACCCAGGCAGTACTGCTCATTTTTATCAGTGTGGGTCAGTTGACCGGTTCTGCATTGATAGGAGCGCTGACATCTTCAGCGGATAAAGGAATAGCGGGATTCGGATATGCCTTCCTGGTCATGGGAATCCTTTCGCTGGTTCTTGTTATCGTATCTTTTTTCCTGAAAGGCAGGAAGAAAGAACTTGAAAACGGCACAACAGAGGTATAAAAAGCACTCCGGGAAGCTGTTTCTTTCCTGATAAATAAATCATTCCGTTAACGGTAACTGAATTGCATTTTAGTATTTTTGCAACCGATTGGTTGGTGTCAACATATCGAAAAATGATTTTGTTTTAATATAGAAACATTCTAAATAATTATTACATTTGTACCCTGAAGTTTGAATTTATGAACAATGCAATTTTTAACATGGAACGCCCGGTCAATGAACACACGATGGATTATGCGCCGGGTTGTAAGGAAAGAAAAGGACTGAATGCCGAGCTTGCGCATATGAGCAATGAAGTTATCGACATCCCGCTGATCATCGATGGGAAGGAAGTCATGACCGGAAATACCGGTATGGTTGTAATGCCCCATGATCATCATCATGTGCTTGCCACATATCATATGGCAGGAGAGAAGGAGGTAAAGATGGCCATCGATGCAGCCCAAAAGGCTCACCGGGAGTGGGCAGCCTTATCGTGGGTCGAACGGGTCTCTATAAGCCTGAAAATTGCGGAGCTCATAGCAAAAAAATACCGGTTTGTGATGAATGCAGCCACCATGCTGGGGCAAGGAAAGAATGCCTACCAGGCAGAGATTGACGCGGCCTGTGAAACCATCGATTTCCTGCGGTACAATGCCTACTTTACCTCTGAAATTTATAAGCTTCAACCCAATTCGCTACCTGGTGTAATCAACCGCACTGAATACCGGCCCCTGGAAGGATTCATATTTACGGTTTCGCCGTTTAATTTTACGGCCATAGGTTCAAACCTGAATATGGCACCCGTGGTGATGGGAAATACGGTGGTCTGGAAACCCTCCTCCACAAGTCTTTTATCCAATTATTATCTCATGAAGATATATAAGGAAGCAGGTGTTCCCGACGGGGTGATCAATTTCTTGCCGGGATCCGGGAGCCTGATTGGAAAAACAGTCTTGGGGCACCATGATTTTTCCGGTATTCATTTTACCGGATCAACCGAAACCTTTAACGGAATATGGAAGACCATCACCGGGAATATACATACTTATAAGTCATATCCAAGGATCGTTGGGGAAACCGGCGGGAAAGACTTCATCTTTGTGCATCCTTCTGCCGATCCCCAGGAAGTTGCAGTTGCCATCGTGAGAGGCGCTTTTGAGTACCAGGGACAAAAATGTTCAGCCGCCTCCCGTGCTTATATTCCTGAATCATTGTGGAATGATATTAAAAATCGGATGGGGGAAATGATCTCCCGGATCACAGTAGGGGATGTCAATGAATTCAGCCATTTTATGAATGCCGTGATTGATGAAAAGTCGTTTGATAACATCATGGGCACTATCGGTTATGCAAAAAAATCGAACGATGCAGAAGTGATTTTTGGCGGAAATGGCGATAAAACGAAAGGATATTTTGTTGAACCCACGGTGATCCTGGCAAAAGATCCCCATTTTAAAACTATGGAAGAAGAGATATTTGGCCCGGTGATGACCATCTATGTTTATAAGGATAAAGATTTTGAAGATACCCTGAAGATCTGTGACCAGACTTCGCCTTATGCCTTGACGGGATCAGTCTTTGCAAAAGACAGGGAAGCCCTGAACCATGCTTGCCGTATCCTGCGTTATGCTGCCGGAAACATCTACTTTAACGACAAGCCATCCGGTGCGGTGGTAGGGCAACAGCCATTTGGCGGTGCGAGAGGATCGGGTACCAATGATAAATCAGGGAGTTTCCTGAACCTTTTACGTTGGACAAGCCCGAGGACGATCAAAGAAACCCTGATCCCGCCTACGGAATTTACCTATCCGTTCATGAAGGAAGATCATTGCCACTGACGCGTAACGCGTCACACGGTTAGTTACGCTTGATGGTTTGCAGACGGTGATCGGTCATGAACCTGGCGAATTCATCATAACCCGATTCTTTAATCTTTGCGATGCATGCCGGGCGATCTGATGCGAAGATCACTGCAAAGATCTTCGAGAAGAAATTGTTGAATTTACTGCATTCCCGGGGGTCGGCAAATTCGGTGCAATCGGCGCAGCTTTTATATCCATGTTCGATATTGCAGGAGCGGACTTTGCACCAGGAGGCTTTTGAGTTTTCATGACATCCCGGGCATTTCTCCTTCAGATAGGATTTGCATGAGCCACAATACAGACCACAATAAGCGATAAGATCTGTGTTCTGAACAATTTCTTTCATTGTTTTGCTTTTTGATTACTTTTTTGTCAATGGGTCGGGAACCAAATTACAAAAATATCGGGATTTCCAAACAAGTATGCAAATTTTTGCAACCGCTACGCGGTTGATATTATGTACTACTTCGGCATACTACAAAAATGGATTCCCTACGGGAATCGCAGACCCCAAAGGGGATTCACTCTTGATGGGAAGAAGGAAAGAAAATCCCCAAATCCCCGAAGGGGATTCATTTTTTTATTAACAACCCTATTACCTTTTGATTTTAAACCGATTAATGGTATGAAAAAATCTCAAGGCTATTCTATAATTCCCAAAATCATGAAACCAGCAGTATATTCACAGGTTTACATTCATTTGGTCTTTTCTCCTCGTGGTAGAGAAGCATGCATTCGTGAAGAAATCCAGAAGGAAATTTACAGTTATATCAGTAAGATCATCACCAATAAAAATCATAAATCAATAAATATAAACGGGATGCCTGATCATATTCATATTTTAGTTGGATTCAATCAAACAACAACGATTTCAGATCTGGTACGTGATATTAAAAGGAGTTCCTCTCTGTATATTAATGAGAACAAACTTATCGGTACGAAATTTCAATGGCAGGAAGGATATGGCGTTTTCTCATACAGTCGATCCCACCTGAGAAGAATATACCAGTATATCGAAAACCAAAAGATCCATCATCAGAAAAAAACATTTAAAGATGAATATATTGAATCTCTTGGAAAGTTTGAGATTCCTTATGACACACGGTATTTGTTTGAGTTTTATGATTAGTATTTGCAACTGCTACGCGGTTGATATTATGTACTACTTCGGCATATTACAAAAATGGATTCCCTACGGGAATCGCAAACCCTGAAGGGGATTCACTCTTGATGGGAAGAAGGAAAGAAAGTCCCCAAATCCCTGAAGGGGATTCACTCTTGATGGGAAGAAGGAAAGAAAATCCCCAAATCCCTAAAGGGGATTCACTCTTGATAGGAAGAAGGAAAGAAAATCCCCAAATCCCTGAAGGAGATTCGCTCTTGATAGGAAGAAGGAAAGAAAATCCCCAAATCCCTGAAGGGGATTCACTCTTGATGGAAGAAGGAAAGAAAATCCCCAAATCCCTGAAAGGGATTCACTCTTGATAGGAAAAAGGAAAGAAAATCCCCAAATCCCTGAAGGGGATTCACTCTTGATGGGAAGAAGGAAAGAAAATCCCCAAATCCCTGAAAGGGATTCACTCTTGATAGGAAAAAGGAAAGAAAATCCACAAATCCCTGAAGGGGATTCACTCTTGATGGGAAGAAGGAAAGAAAATCCACAAATCCCTGAAGGGGATTCACTCTTGATGGGAAGAAGGAAAGAAAATCCCCAAATCCCTAAAGGGGATTCACTCTTGATGGGAAGAAGGAAAGAAAATCCCCAAATCCCTAAAGGGGATTCACTCTTGATAGGAAGAAGGAAAGAAAATCCCCAAATCCCTGAAGGGGATTCACTCTTGATAGGA
>Ga0182027_10003465_pt1 | contig 24970 bp, 22 predicted proteins | sample 712E1DmetaG_FD_121300 | JGI IMG/M metagenome (GOLD analysis project Ga0182027, IMG submission 121300) | Permafrost microbial communities from Stordalen Mire, Sweden - 712E1D metaG (Illumina Assembly) | ecosystem: Environmental > Terrestrial > Soil > Wetlands > Permafrost | place: Sweden...
AACATTCCAGAAGGCATCTATATAATCAGGCCTTTTGTTCTGATATTTCAAATAATAAGCATGTTCCCAAACATCAATAGTAAGCAAGGGTATTCCCTTTTTCTCCGCTATATCCATTAATGGATTATCCTGGTTTGGAGTAGAGCAGATAAACAGCTTGCCTTTATCATCAACACAAAGCCATGCCCAACCACTGCCAAACCTTGTTTTACCCGCGTCTGAAAATTGCTTTTTGAATTCATCGAAAGAGCTGTAGGTATCAATGATGGCCTCGGACAATTTTCCGGTTGGCATACCTCCGCCATGGGCTTTCATGTTTTCCCAATAAAATGTGTGATTGAAATATCCGCCACTATTATTACGAACGGCCACCGGATATTTACTGATATTCCTAAAAATATCCCCAATCATCATAGATTCCAATTCGGTACCCTTTATTGCATTCATGAAATTGTCATAATATGCTTTATGATGTTTACTGTAATGGATCTCAACTGTTTGTTTATCAATAAAAGGCTCAAGTGCATCATAAGCATATGGCAGCGGTGGAAATTCAAATTTATTTTGTGTGTTCATTGTAGGTTGATTTTTAACATTACTATTAATTTGTTTTTTTTTTGTTTGACTTTGCGGGGGTCCCCCGGCATATACCCGGAATGTATGTTGCATACCAATAAATCCGCAGATGACTAATCCTGTAACCAAGATAATTTTAAACATTGTTCACCCTCCCGATGTTTCACGGAGTCTCTTTCTCCGCGGTTTTATTTTAATAAACGAATATTTTTCAACTCGCAGGATTTTCACCTTGATTCGACAGGTAATTCTCCAATCCCATTTGCTCGATCTGCGTACGTTGCATTTCGGCCCATTCTTCATGGCCTTCTTCCATTTTCAGTATCATGGAAAGCAAGTCAACAGTTCCCTGGTCATGAACCTCGCGGGCGAATTTGATAGCATTGTTATAAGCATTTATTGCATCAATTTCACCACCTTTATCATTGTTGATCATTTCTGAAACAGTTTTACCAATCATAATCTTATTAAGATTGGAAACCGTTGGAGCTCCATCAAGAAAAATAATACGCTCGATTAGCCATTCGGCATGATGCATTTCATCCATGGCCTGTTTCCTAATTGCTGTATGAAGCCTAATATAACCCCAGTTTGCGCACATTTCGGAATGCACCATATACTGGTTAATTGCAGTAAGCTCATCCGCCAGAAGCGAATTCAGAACGGTGAGTAATTTTTTATTCCCTTTCATGTTTTTCTGTTTTTGCTTTTAGGTTAACTGATAATAAACGTCAAGCCATTATTTTTTAACAATTTTTACAGTAGTTGTTTTTTTGCTTTCAACAAGAATTAAAAAATAGATTCCTTCAGGGTAAGAAGTAAGATCGAATTCATATTCCGTTTGAGGTTGAAGGCCTGTTTGAGTTATAATTTTTTTGCCCAGAACATCATAGATATTCACCTTTATACCCTGAGTTGTGCTACCAATAAGACCAGGAAACTGATATCGAATAGAAAACTTTCCGTTTGTAGGATTTGGATATATATTAACCTTGCCGGTAACTGTTTCGGGATTACTTATGCCCAAACCTAAAGTGACAAAGATTCGGCCTTTCATCCCTAATGATGCATGTGGTGAGCAAACATAATAATGCACACCGGTCGTCATTCCAGTCAATTGACCTCCTCCAAATGGTAGTGAAAAACCTCCGGGAAGCGGTGTATTGCCATTGGCATTCCAGGTTGCCTGGCTAACCTCAACGACATTGTGGATGCTTGCAATCTGGAAGACGACTGTGTCATTTGTACTGACAGTAACGCTGTCGGGAGTAAAAGTGAACCCTGCATTAGTAATTGTTGTCTTTCCGGAAAATACTAATCCTGAGTAAAGAGTAAAAGCCAGGATAAATAAAACTGTTTTCATCTTTTTGAATTTTAAGGCAATCAAACACGGATGAATCCATGATAAATTAACTGTGTTGTGTTCGTGGATTTAATCTTCTGTTGGTGTCATAATTGGTTTTTTCTCTTATGCGACACAATAGCCTTCGAATCCGGCTTTGGTTCAAGTACTTTTTACTTTTTAGATACCTGGATCGATGCTGCCCAGTCACAAATAGTTTTAATCTCGGCTTCGGTTGGTACACCATCCGGATGACTTCCCCTGAAATCTTTAGGAGGCATTTTGTCCTTCGTTACCATCTTGCACATATCTTTTGCTTTGGAAGCCTGTTTTTCTGGTGAATACTTATCCCAGTTTGATAAATTAAGATGCATGAGGGCCATGCCATTTCCGCCTTCAGTATGGCATTTAACACATGATTTACTGGCAATTTTCATTACCGATTCCGGGATTGCCTTTCCACCGCCACTTTGGGAGGTGGTTTGAGCGGCCAACGGATTGATGATCAGTCCAGCAGTGAAAAGAATACATACAACCGCTACTGAGATTTTTAATGTCATTTTCATAACCTGAATATTTTACTATGTGAAGGAATTTTCACATATAACAAAGGTCAACCGTCTGTTTATAGAATGCGTTACACTTTTCTTGAAAAAAGTTACATGATTCACATATATTCAAGAAATAGCAAATAATCCCAACAATCCGATTAAATAGACTATCATCACCAGGAAAGAATCAACACCCATCAATAGTAATTGCTTCCGTGGACGGAATATCAATCCACAGATATAGATAATGGTAAGAAGAATTGCTAACCCTGTCAGATAAATATCTGTTTTGTGAGCCTGGGGAAGAACAGATTTGCCTGAAATAACAGATGCCACCAGGAACAGCACAGGTAAAAACGCATTGCCCCCGAAAATATCACTCATTGCCATCTGGTAATCCTTAAGCTTCATAGAGGCTAATCCGGTTGATACTTCAGGCAGGGAAGTTGCAGCCGCCAAAATAGTAGCTCCAAATAACACTCCAGTCATTCCTATATGTTTGGCAATGGCATCTCCACTTACTTCAAGGCCCACCCCGGCGACAAGAGTAAATACGGAACATAAAGCAAAAACAAGAATAACTGTTTGGATGCTTACACCTTTTTTAATTGCCAGGTCATGCCTCTTATTCATGCTGTGGCCTCTTTTCTCTTTCTGGCTGTTCGGAAGTATGCCTAGCTGATGCCAGGGTAAGTTGGTTCTTGCTCTCCATATCAGGTAGATACCTGCCATCCACACGAGCATGATTGTTGCATCAACTGGCGATACTCCCATATAAATCAGAGAAGGCCTCAACTGGTTGCCAAGAACCACCAATGTTAACACGGTAATGACCATTAATCCTTCAAGGACCAATACCAGTGATGCTGCACGGTAAGTTAGAGGATCTTTCTTACCCAGCCCGAATACATCCAAAAAAACGAGTACTACGGTTTGTATGGCAATACCACCGAGTATATTCCCGATGGCAAGCTCCATATTGTTTTGTAAGGCCGCGCTTACAGTAATGGCAATTTCAGGGAGGTTTGTTACAATGGCCAGCAAAATCAAACCGCCCAGAGCCTCACCCAACCCAAAGTGTATTGAAAGAATGTCGGCAGTTTGGGATAATTTAATTCCTGCAAACCATATGACTACCGCACTCACTCCAAAAATGAGAAAAAGAACAGGCAGTGAAAGTGATGCAATCATGAAAAAAATGAAATTTATTCTCCCTTATCTTCATCAAGATTCTCGTGATCATCTCCTCCGATACTGTAATAATTATTCTCCTCATCCTCGCTTCCGATATCCTCCATTTTATCATCCAGTTCTGAGCCGGGGACATCCAGATCGTTGCCTGAGATATTCTCCTTCACGACTTTCACCAGGTTTGATCCGGCTTTTTCATCCACATTTAGTACTTTAATCATTGAGATATCTGACGGATCAATATCTTGCTCTTCCTTAAATTTACTATAAACATCTTCCCCAGCAGGGTATATTGGATATCCCCGCAGAGGATCAATCTGGTTATCATCGACTGGAGGAGAGGCCAGGTTCTTGATTGTTCCTTTTATTTTCATTTTCTTTGTCTTTCTATTTGTGATCAGAATCATCTCTGTCATGGTTCCCATGGTCGTCATGATGCCCATTATTGCCATGATTTTCATGATTCTCATGATACCCGGGAGGACCGCCGTGACGCGGCGGACCTACCAGACAGGAGGATAAGAGTGTTATCCAGGATAACATTAATATGGCGAACAGTAATTTCAATAATTTACCTGTTCTTAGCTTTTTTTGAGCTTCTTTATCATTGAATGTATCAGTGCAAAGCAGAATTGTTAAGGCTTTCATTTATTTCTTTATTGGTGTTTTCTTCAGGATTTCACCTTTGGGCGAAAACTTAACTTCATAAGATTCCTTATTCTTCTTAAGATTCATCTCATAGTTTAACACATTGTTGGGACCCTCAACTTTGGTTATTTCGGTCATAACAAACCCGACAAAATTTGTTGCAGTCGAAGTTAAAACCTCTTTAGGAAGATCGGATTCAATCATTATGGTCTCAGTTTCGAGCCACTCACCCTTTGAATTAAAATTGGCCGACATCCCAACTCCCTTATCCTTGAAGGTGACTTTATAGTCATTTTTCTCCATTTTATAATTTACATCAGTAACAACAGGGAATTTTTTAACAAAAGCTTCTTTTACTGCAGCAGGAACCTTATCAGCAGTGATTGTTTGGCTAAAACCCAATAAACTGAACAGCAAGCATGCTGTCAGTAATTCAACTAATTTTTTCATGTGTTTAATGATTTTTATTTTTCAAAATAGCTTGTGATTGATAAGATAACGTATACCGGATGTCCGGCAATACGTTACCTTTTGACTTACTTTGATTAAAGTGCGGATATTATCTTGTGCAATTCTTCCTTGGTTTTACCAAGTTTGATTTGCAGCCTTCCCAGCATTTCGTCTTTCTTGCCTTCTGCAAACTTCAGATCATTATCTGTTAAAGTTGCAAATTTCTGTTTGAGCTTACCTTTTTGCTCATTCCAGTTTCCTTTTACTTCAGTTGTGTTCATTTTTTAAATTTAAAAAAGTGAATTGATTTACATCATACAAAGGTATCTATCATCAAAAGCCAAACCGTTACACAACTTTGGTAAAAAGTTACATGATTCACACATTAACCTGATTGAAGAAACCGGAACTTCTGACCACCCTGTGCCGGTTTAATCTGACCATGGTATAGGTCTGATAATAATGTAAGTAAACTGGTCTATTCCGATCGGCCTGTTTTGGGCAACACCATCGGCTTGTCCACTGTTAAAGATTCCGTTTATTCCCGGCCGGGTGTTTTATCAAATTCTTCTGCTTGATAAAATCTGCTAGCTTTTGTGCGTATAATGTATTGGCAAGCCCGTTGGGATGGGCGTCAAAGGGGAGGTTACTGAATTTCCCGCTTCTGTTGTCCAGCGAAATATCAATGGTCAAAACACCTTTCCCACGGAAATAATCCAGCATTTCATGCGTGAGTCGGTCGTTATCTATGCCTGCCAGGATAAAAACAATGCTGTCTTTTCTGCAAACCGTTTCCATCTCGCTGATGATCGCCCGGGTTACCTCATGGCTGTTGGAAAACTTAGCTTCTATCGTGTTGAACGCCCTTTCCAGGAAGTGGATAAGGGCTGAAACGGTATTAAAAGGCACTTTGTGGTAAACCACGTCAACCGGCCTGGATATGACAAGCAGCCCGTTTTTATCAAGTGAAGCGTAAGGCTGGCATACTGGCCCGAGGAAATTAAAAACCGTCGCTGCTTTCCTGCGGCTGGCTGTAAGTGTATTCCTAGCGTCGTGCATTGACATATAGGCAAGGATTACAATTTTAGGTTTTCTCTTAGTTTTAAGGTCCCGTTCAAGTTGCAACAGGGAATGAATGGTCCCGTATCCGCTTACCCCGTAATTGACCACGTCATAGCCGGGAATATCCTTCTGTAACTTCCAGGGATATGTTTCCCGGTCATTGATCGACCATCCGTGCGTGACGGAACAACCGAATATCCAGAGTTTATCCTTTGGTGAATACTGGTAATCCTCTTCGGAGGGATGCGTGAACCTCAGGGTATTTGAGTCGTGGGTGGTTTGAAAGGAATAGCCGGTTGGCAGGGAAACCCTGAAACTGCCGGGAAGGTGAGTATAACCAAGGTAATCATCGGCCCGGTAATATTTGCCTCCAGGCACCACGCGAACCAGGGACCTGGGATCGGAAATATCCGGTTTGAATCCCAGTAAGCGCAATGTGGCCTCACCCACGATCCCCACAGCCAGGAGGAGCAGGAAAATAAAAACCAGGAAAAATAGGAATTTCTTCATCTTTGAAATCTTACCACATATTATCAAGGTCCTCCTGCGTGAAAAGCCGGGACTTGTCTTCAAACAAGGATTGATAGTGACCGGGACTGAGTTTCAGCGGATCTTTCTTTATCATCCGGTAAACCATTGAAACAGGATATAATACGATAAAAAAGATGATGCTGAGAACCACACGGGTGACGACAAATGCAATAAAACGGGAGAATTTCATCCAGCCTGTATAGATCCAGCCTGAAATTTTGTTCAGGAACAAGCCGGTGGCGCCAAGTGCGAGTGCAAAATACAACAGAAAGCCTGACCTTATTAAAAAGGAAATGACAATGAAAAATAAAACCAATAACAGAAAAAATTCCAATGTTTTCTCCCGGCTTGTCTTCATTGTTCACGATTTAATGTCACCTTCATAATAATTACCATTTCCGACTATCCCCTGGCTCTCTCAGAACAAGGTGTAAATGAACGGCCCGATGACTGTGCCGGTTCCCACGAAAATCAGCAGGGCCAGCAATAGCAGTAGTAAGATGACAGGCAGCAACCACCACTTTTTTCTTTGCCGTATGAACCTGAAAAGTTCCTTTAGAAATTCCATTGTTAATCGGGTCTGATTTTCTCCTTATAATATTGTTCGTCCCTGAATCCGGGCTGGTCTGTTTTATTGAGGATATAATTGTTCATCACAAGGTAATCCAGCCCTGTATTCATAAAACACCGGTATGCATCAAGGGGGCTGCAGACGATAGGCTCGCCGCGGACATTAAAGCTGGTATTCACAATAATGCCATAACCCGTAAGCTTTTTGAAGGCATTGATAAGGTTCCAGTACTTCGGATTAATTTCCCTGTGCACCGTCTGAACCCTTGCCGAATAATCCAGGTGGGTTACACAAGGAATGTCGGACCTGTGGAAGTAAAGCTTTTCTTTCAGAGGCAGATCATGATAACCTTCCGGCAGGGGATTCCTGTGTTTTTCATTTACATAATCGATGAACAGCATATAAGGAGAAGCTTCATCTGACTCAAAGTATTCCTTCGCATCTTCGATAAGCACCGATGGTGCAAACGGCCTGAAACTTTCCCTGAATTTGATCCTCAGGTTTAGTTTTTTCTGCATTTCCGCATTGCGGGCATCGGCAAGTATGCTCCTGTTTCCAAGCGCTCTGGGACCGAATTCCATCCTTCCCTGCACCCAGCCTATGACTTCCCCGTTTGCCAGCAGGCCTGCAACCCTTGTGCAGGTTTCCCCTTCCGAGCCGGTGTGAAGATATGTTGCGCCAACCTGCCTGCAGAACTTTTCAATATCCGCATCGGAGAATTCCGGGCCAAGCAGGGCTCCCTGCATGCCGTCATGAACATCATCCGTTGTCCGCTGGTTCCCAGCTTTAATATAATAGGCCGACAGGGCTGCGCCCACTGCTCCTCCTGCATCACCGGCTGCAGGCTGGACGAAGATTTTTTTGAACATTCCTGTTTTCAGCAGTTTGCCGTTTGCAACGCAATTCAGTGCCACTCCTCCCGACATACAAAGATTTTCGGAAGCGGTAAGCCGTTTTACTTCCGAAGCCATTGCCGTAACAATATCTTCGGTGACCTGCTGGATGGCTGCTGCAAGGTTGCAGTGTGCCTGTTCCACAGGCGACTCAGGCATTCTCATCCTGATTTCGAACAACTCTTCCCACTTTTTCTGATGAATCATGATCAGTTTGGTGGCAAATCCAAAAAAATCCATATTGAGCTGAATGGAACCATCCTGCCTGATGTCGACCAGAAAGGCCCTGATCAGACGTATGAAACGCTGAAATTCGGCTGAGCCTGGATTGCCGTAAGGAGCAAGACCCATGAGTTTGTACTCCCCGGAGTTGACCCGGAAACCAGTGAACAAGGTGAATGCAGAATAAAGCAGCCCGACCGAATGAGGGAACTTCATTTCCCTGATCATCCGGATACGGTTCCCCTCTCCATGGCAGAGGGAGGCCGTTGCCCATTCCCCGACGCCATCTATTGTGATGATGGCTGCTTCATTGAAAGGGGAAGGGTAGAATGCGCTTGCAGCATGGGAAAGATGATGTTCGGGAAAAAGTATCCTGAGGTCGGGGAGTTTTGTACCCGATAATTTACGAAGTTCTTTCCTGATCGTTTCTTTCAGGAATAATTTCTGTTTGATCCAGACTGGGACTGAAGAATTAAAGGAACGAATGCCCCGGGGAGCGAAATTGTAATACGTTTCCAGGATACGTTCGAATTTAAGAAAGGGCTTTTCGTAGAATACCACGAAATCGAGGTCTTCGGGCCTGATAAATCCTTCACCAAGGCAGAATTCAATCGCATTTACCGGGAAAGATTCATCGTGTTTGATCCTTGTGAACCGTTCTTCCTGGGCCGCGGCAATGATTATTCCATCCCTGAGAAGGCAGGCAGCCGAATCGTGGTAATATGCTGAAATGCCCAGTATATTCATAGGTTGAACCGTTCAGGATGACGGGCTTTTTTGCCACGGTAAAAATTCTGGATGAATTCCAGATCTTTTTCAAAGTCACCTTCGGGTGTGAAAATTGGTCCGATACCGCCGGTTTTGTTCCTGTAATCAATAAACGAGCAGGCTATCGGCACGCCGGCTTCCAATGCAATCATGTAAAATCCTTTCTTCCAGTGTTCCACTTTTTTACGGGTGCCTTCGGGAGTGATGACAACATACAAAGAATCACTGCTGTTAAAAAGTTCTTTCAGCTGGTCAACCATATTATTCTTTTTACCCCTGTGAACCGGGATCCCGCCCAACTTCTTCAACAGCCAGCCTAATGGACCTTTAAACACTTCGGCTTTAATCAGAAAACGGATATTCAAATCGGCATTGTGAAAAGTAAACCAGCCTACAATGAAGTCCAGGTAACTTGTATGGGGAGCGGAAATGATCACTGCCTTGGTGACTCCGGCCGGCATTCTTCCGTCGGTATTCCATCCGCTTAATTTCAATATTGACTCAGATATCCAGTGTCTCATCCTTTTAAACGATTTCCAAAGTCGACCGTGATATAATTGTCAAGGCTTTTACACACTTCAGCGGAAAACATGATCCCCGTCCTCATGATTCGTTCAACTTCGGCCGGTTTAATATCTCCCAGTCCGGAGGCGAAAATGCCATCACGGACACAGGAATAAATAATCCCTGCATTGAAGGCATCTCCCGCACCTATGGTACTTATGAGCGGGTGAACTTCCGCGACAACGGCCGATTCACTGATATCCCCGAACCAGGCTGAAACAGTTGATTTATTCCTTGTCATAATCAGGTTTCTGCAACCGTATTCGTACAGGTAATTTAAAATTACATCCGGTTCCGTAGTACCAAAGATATTCAGGAAATCTTCGTCGGACCCTCTTATGATATCGGAAAGTGAGATGTTGCTGAGGATCCTGGGTTTGAGCTTGTCCACTTCCGGCAGATGATGCTTTCTGAAATTCGGGTCATACATGACCAGAGCCTTGTTGTTCCTTGCTTTTTTAACCCACAGGAGGATGTCATTGTGGACCGGGTCCGAAATTGAATACGATGAGCCGAAAAGGACAATGTCGTCTTTCTCCGGCTCGGGAAACCGGGGTCCCTGTCTTTCCACCGGGTAAAGCTTGTAAAAGGAATAAGCAGCATCCTGTTTGTCGTTCAGAAAGGCCATGGCAACGGCAGTGTTACCGTTGCTGAACCTTGAAACATAATCCGTTCCCACATTATTTTCAATGAGAAATTCATGGATGATATTCCCGATGTCATCCATGCCGTACTCGGTGATCAATTCAACAGGGATACCCGCCCTTGCAAGTGAAACGGTTGTATTCAGCATCGAACCGCCTGCCCTGGATGAAACTGCTGTACCATCGCGGAATATGATATCCAGGAGGGTCTCACCAATACAATATACTGTGCGGTTCACTTAATATTCGATTTCCAGGTCAAGGTTTTCTTTTAGGTTCAGCAAAGCAGGATTTTTTCCTGCCATTTTACTGAATTTGTCTTTATCCGTATAGGGCCTGTGTTCCCTGGCATGTTCCTCGACAACAGTAGTTACATTGATCTTATGATTGGACAGTTTCGCTCGTAGAAATTCGAGCAATTCCGTTTTTTTCTGGGACAGATCGGTCTCCAGCAATTTATTTTCCAGGGATATAACGACAGTAAATTCATCCCTGATTATTGGCTGGAACTGTTCCAGGCTGTTATAAAGATGTGGAAAGCCTTCTTTAAGGGTCAGGACATACTCTTTCCATGCACTGAGCAATTGTTCCTGTGAAAAAGGATCGGAAGGACCGTATCCCACAGGATCTTCCGAAAGGCTGGTTTCAGCTGATGGTTTTGGGTCCTGCTTGATCGAGATCATCCCGGAAACCCCGGCTTTTAGGTCCCTGATCTTAACAGGTGTCACCGTCTTTGCCGTGAACGTCCTGTCAATTTCGGAAGGTTTGACTTTTGGGGCCGGAGGCGGTAGGTTGATGGAAGGTGATGGCTGTTTTGCTGAAAGAGCCATTTGCATCAGGGCAAGTTCAAGATGCAGCCGTTTGTTGTTACTGGATTTGAATGTAATATCACAACGGTTATTGATGTCGAGAAAGCTCAGCAGCTGCCTGGCATCACATTGAGCCGCCTGGCCGAGATAAAGCGCTTTGATAGATGGAGCAGTTTCCATCAGTCTGACTGTCGACGGATCCTTGCATACCAGCAGGTTTCGCAGATGCTCCCCGAAACCCGTCAGGAAATGCTGCCCGTCAAACCCCTTGCTTATGATATCATCAATCGTCAGCAAGGTGCCTGCAACATCCCCGCCAAGAATCTGGTTTGTAATCCGAAAATAATAATCGTAATCCAGGACATTCAGGTTTTCGAGCACTGTGCTGTATTTCAAATCGTTGCCTGAGAAACTGACAAGCTGGTCAAAGATTGACAGCGCATCCCGCATTGCCCCGTCAGCTTTCTGGGCAATAATGTGGAGGGCATTTTCCTCGGCCTGTATATGTTCCTTTTCCGCTACATAATGCAGGTGGGTTACCATATCTTCAACACCTATCCTGCGGAAATCAAAGATCTGGCATCGTGACAGGATAGTCGGCAGGATCTTATGTTTTTCCGTTGTGGCCAGGATGAATTTTGCAAAAGCCGGTGGCTCTTCAAGTGTCTTCAGAAAAGCGTTAAAAGCGGAAGCAGACAGCATGTGGACTTCATCGATGATATAGACCTTGTATTTTCCCATTTGTGGCGGGATACGCACCTGTTCAACAAGGGTCCTGATATCATCGACCGAGTTATTGGAGGCTCCGTCGAGTTCATAGATGTTAAAGGAGGCACTGTCGTTGAAGGACTTACAGGAAAGGCAGTTGTCACAAGGTTCGATATCAGCCGAAAGATTTTCGCAATTGATTGTTTTTGCAAGGATCCTTGCGCAGGTCGTCTTGCCGATACCGCGTGGCCCGCAAAAAAGGAATGCCTGGGCCAGCTGGTTATGGCGGATGGCATTTTTCAGAGTATTGGTTATAGGGGATTGGCCGACCACCGTGTTGAAAGTCTGGGGCCTGTATTTTCGCGCAGAAACAATGAAATTATCCATATAATCCTTCCCGTCTTATTCTTCGGCCGGCTATCACTTGCAACTGAAGAAATCGTGGTTCCGTATTTAAATAAAACCCCGCTATGATAGCTGCGGGTGTTATTTTGAAAATATTAATCAAAATTACAAAAGTTTTTGATTTTTCCTTACCTTGGCAACATCAAACACTGAGGGAAAATGATTTTGATCTTTGCACCGGAAGTCAGCAACAGGCTTAGATATATCAGCAGGATAATTTTCGACGAATTGCTGGGCTTAGGATGCGCCTTTACTACGTTCAGTGAAGAGTTTATTTCTTATGAGGGGCCTAAAATCGCCTATGCTCCCAAGCCTCCCGGTGATGGGTTGTATATTGAATCGGTAAATTTTTTATTTGAGAATTTCATAGGTCCGCAAAACCTGGAATTTCTCATGGATGCAAACCTTCCTTTGATTTTCCCTACGATGGACAAGCGATCGGCTTTGCCGTTCGATCCTCTGGCTGCAGCTTTTTTTATGGTCAGCCGGTATGAAGAATACGAGCATCACGGACACGATAAATACGACAGGTTCCCGGCCCATTCGTCCATCGCATCCAGAGGTGGTTTCCTGGAAATTCCCGTGATCCATTTCTGGGCCGATAAACTGGGTGAGATCATTGTGCGGCATTTTCCGTCGGTCACGATCAAACGGCCGGTTTATTCCTTTGTCCCAACCGTTGATATTGACCATGCATTCGCGTACAGATACCGTCCTGCGTCACGCATCCTGGGCGGAATTGCGCGTTCATTTATCCATGCCAGGATGAGCGAGGTCTTCAAACGGGTCAAGGTTCTCACAGGGGCTGATCCGGATCCCTATGACACCTACAGCTATATCAGGCAGGTCCACGCAAGATTCAGCCTGCATCCGTATTATTTTATCCTGTTTGCCGATTATGGAGGTGACGACAACAACGTTACGGTGAGTAACAGGTTTTTTCATACACTGATACGGAACCTGGACCAGAACCGCACTGTAGGCATTCACCCTTCGCTTTCTTCCAACAAGCATATTCGTAAACTCGAGGCTGAAATTGACGGTTTAAGCCAGGTCGCCGGAAGGGATATTACAGCAAGCCGCCAGCATTTCCTGAGAATCTCCCTCCCCAAAACCTACCGGAACCTGATCCACCTGGGTATAACCGATGATTTTTCAATGGGTTATGCGAGCCATCCCGGGTTCCGCGCGGGGATTGCAATACCTTTCCATTTCTTCGATCTTGTAAAAAATGAGATGACACCCCTGAGGATACATCCCGTCACTCTGATGGATGTAACATTAAAGGATTATTTACGTCTAACGACGGAACAAAGTATTGAAAAAATTCACCAGATGATCTCGATGGTAAGATCAGTGGGAGGCGAGTTTGTCAGCATATGCCATAACGAAGCTTTTTCCGAGGACAAGCGCTGGCTTGGTTGGCGTAATATTTACGAAGAACTGCTGAGATTTGCAGTAATATAAGAAGAATGATCCGCTGCTTAAAGCATCTGGAAATTGACAGGGCCAGGTGGGATGATTGTATCAGCCGGGCTCTGAACCGCAGGGTGTATGCATACTCCTGGTATCTGGATATAGTCTCCCCTGGGTGGGAGGGGCTTGCCGAGGATGATTATTCCTCGGTCTTTCCCCTGACCTGGGGGCGCAAAGCATACATTCCTTATTTGTTCCAGCCTTTTTTTGCCCAGCAGCTCGGCTTGTTTTCGACTCAAAAGATGGATGTTTCCATGCAAAGGCGGTTTATTGAAAGCATCCCTGGAAGATTCCGTTATATTGACATCCGGCTTAATTCGGGATTTTTCAGCGAAAGTGGTGAATATAATGCTGAGCGATGCATCAACCATGAACTGGAATTGGGCAGGCCATATGATGAAATTTCCCGGGCTTATTCCCAGAATACCCGGAGGAACATCCGGAAAGCCGTTGAAATGGGTGTCGGCACCGGCAGGGAAATTCCAGCAACCGAACTTACGGGTCTTTTCAAACGCACTTTCGGGGAACGCGAAGGAAAGCTGAAGCAGGTTCATTACGAACGGATTGAAAGATTGATGAGGAAATGCATTGAAACGGGAAATGGAAAGATTTGCGCGGCATACAGCCAGGAAGGAACATTATCCGCAGCGGTTTTTTTTCTCACGGATAAGGACAGGGTATATTACCTCTTTGCTGCCTCTGACCAGGTTGCCAGGGAAAACGGAGCCATGTTTTTCCTGGTGGACCGGTTTATCGGGGAACATGCGGGAAGCAGTTTTATTCTTGATTTTGAGGGAGGAAATGATCCGGATCTCGGCAGGTTCTATAAAAGTTTCGGGGCAGGGGAGGTGTGTTACGACCATATCCTGATCAATCGCCTGCCTTTTTTGACCAACTGGGGTTTCCGGCTTTACAAAGCTGCAAGAAAGATGGTAAAATAAATTATTTTTCTTATTGATACCTTAAATTACAAGCCATGGTACATATTTTATCAGCAACACCATCCATCCTGAATCCATATATCTCCGAGATCAGGGATGCAGAAATGCAGAAAGACCGCTACCGGTTCAGGACTAACCTTGAACGCCTGGGTGAACTTTTTGCCTATGAGATCAGCAGGACACTTGAATATTCGGAAAAAGAAGTGGTTACACCTCTCGGATCGGCAATTGTACCGGTGCTTGGCGAATATCCCGTGCTGGCGGTCATCCTGAGGGCGGGATTGCCTTTTCAGCAGGGCTTTCTGAGGATCTTTGACCGTTCCGACAATGCATTTGTTTCGGGGTATAAGAAAAAACTCAAAGATGGCTCTGTAACGGTCAATGTGGGGTATTCCCAGGTGCCGGATATCACAAACAAGGTCGTAATCCTCTGTGATTCCATGCTGGCTTCTGGAGCATCAATGGTCAATGCATACCGCCACCTGATGCTAAGGGGAAAACCGAAACATATACACATTGTCACGATACTGGCGAGCGAAGCCGGTTTAGATTATTTAAAAAAATATATACCCCAGCAGGATGTCGACATCTGGGTCGGAGTCATTGACGAAGAACTCACAGCCCAATCCCTGATCGTTCCGGGATTAGGAGATGCGGGGGATCTTGCCTACGGAAAAAAAGAAACAGGTTCATGAAAAATTCACTTGCACTCGAAAACATAAAAATTTCGCTGGAATCCATCAGAAGCCATCTTTTGAGGACGATACTGACCATCCTGATCATTGCCTTCGGGATCACGGCGCTTGTCGGCATCCTGACGGCAACTGACTCGATCAAGTATTACCTGACCCAGAATTTTTCGATGATGGGTTCAAATACATTCACCATCCGCAACCGGAGCATGAATGTGCATATAGGAGGTGACAACCAGGTACAGAAAAGGTATGAATCCATTACGTTTGCCGAAGCGATGGAGTTCAAGAAGCGGTTTGATGTACCGGCAAACTCCTCCGTATGGATGTTCGCTTCCTTCGGCGTGACGCTGAAATACGGATCGAACAAGACAAATCCGAATATACGGGTCATGGGGACTGACCAGGATTATATCATAACGTCGGGGGATGAGATCGAAAAGGGAAGAAATTTCTCCCAGAATGAGATAGATAACGGCTTGTCGGTATGCGTCCTTGGGGCTGAAGTGGTAAAAAGCCTGTTCGGGGACAAGGAACCTCCATTGGATAAAGTGATTTCGATCGGGCCGGGGAAATACAGGGTCATCGGGATCCTGAAAAGCAAAGGGTCGAGCATGGGCTTCAGCGGCGACCGTAATTGCCTTATCCCCTTGAATAATTGCAGGGTGGAATTTCCGCGTCCGAATCTTTCGTTCAACATAAACGTGATGGCAAAAAGCCCCGAGCTTGTGGATCCGGCCATCGGCGAAGCCAACGGGATATTCCGCAGCATCAGGAAAGTACCTGTCGGGATAGAAAACACATTTGAAATTACCAAAAGCGATAATATCGCCAAGATGCTGATTGAAAACATCCGTTATGTCACTTATGCCGCTACTCTGATTGGCTTGATAACACTGATGGGGGCTGCTATCGGACTGATGAACATAATGTTGGTATCTGTGACTGAACGAACACGGGAAATCGGGATCCGGAAGGCGATCGGGGCAACCAAAAGGGTTATCAGGAACCAGTTCCTGGTCGAAGCGATCGTCATCGGCCAACTCGGAGGGCTTCTCGGGATAACCTTCGGCATCCTTATCGGAAACCTGCTGTCGCTGCTTATCGGGAGCGCTTTTTTTATTCCCTGGATATGGATCATAACAGGCGTTATACTCTGTTTCGCTGTCGCCCTGATCTCAGGAATTATTCCTGCCAGGAAGGCTGCAAACCTCGATCCAATAGAATCTCTCCGTTATGAATAAGGGAGCAATATGGATGTGATGTCAGTCATTTCCAGGCTGGTCAGCGAATTCCCCTATGATCCTACCGGCTGCCAGCGGAAGCTGATGGACAAACTGGCCGTATTTCTTACACTCAGCTGGAAAAAACCGAACGCTATTTTTGTTCTGAAAGGCTATGCCGGGACCGGTAAGACCACCGTTGTAAGGGCCCTGGTGAACGTGCTTCCCGGCCTGGGTAAACGAAGCGTACTGATGGCGCCTACAGGAAGGGCGGCCAAAGTTCTTTCCAGTTACACCTCACTTCCCGCTCATACTATCCATCGTAAAATCTATTTTGCATGGACATCCAGGGAAGGCCATATCGAACTTAAGCTTCAGAAAAACCATCACCGGCATACCTTGTTCATTGTCGATGAAGCCTCAATGATCCCGCACTACCTGAAAACGGATGGCCAGTTGTTTGCGACAAGGAACCTGCTGGATGACCTCTTCCAGTTCGTGCAGTCGGGTGAAAACTGCCGGCTGCTCCTTATCGGTGATTCCGCCCAACTTCCCCCCGTGGGACTGGATGAAAGCCCTGCCCTTGATACCGGTTTCCTGAAACAAGCTTACAACCTTGAAATTGACACGGACGAGCTAACCGAGGTGGTCAGGCAGTCGGGTGAATCCGGCATACTTCATAATGCCACCCGGATCCGGACGAAGATCCCGGGAAGGAACTGGGAGTTCCCGCTGTTTTTCCTGAAGGGTTTTCCGGATGTGGTCAGGATCACCGGGGCGGATCTTGAGGAAATGCTGAACCAGGCATACGCCGGGGCGTCAAAAGATAATAATGTGGTTATCTGCAGGTCGAACAAAAGGGCAAATATTTTCAACCGCGAGATCAGGAACAGGATATTATTTCTGGATGGTGAAATTTCCACTGGCGATTATCTCATGGTTGTGAAAAACAACTATTTCTGGCTGCCTCTTGAGTCAGCAGCGGGTTTTATCGCCAACGGCGATATAATTGAGCTGGTAAGGATCAGGAAAATAATCGAAATGCATGGGTTCAGGTTCGCCGATGTAACCATACGATTCCTCGATTATCCCGATGAAAAGGAGTTGGATGTGAAAATCATCCTCGATACCCTGATGGCTGACACCCCGGCCCTTCCCCAGAGTGAAAACAACCGCCTTTTCCAGTCTGTGCTGGAAGATTATTCCGAATTGCCGACAAGAAGGGAAAAGATTGAAAAAGTGAAAACAGATCCGTATTTCAATGCCTTGCAGGTCAAGTTTTCGTATGCCCTGACCTGTCACAAAACCCAGGGAGGCCAATGGGATACCGTGTTCATTGACCAGGGTTATCTCAGCGATAAAATGCTCAATACCGAATTCCTGAGATGGCTCTACACGGCAGTGACCAGGGCGACAAAACGGCTTTACCTGGTAAATTTCGAGGAAAGGTTCTTTGGGGAATAGGCATAAGGCATTAGGCAAAAGGATAATTAATACTTGCTTAGTGAATAGTAAAAAGTGGATTCAGGTTCAGGGTCCCGGAAAGGCACAGGATGATGTCGGAAGAGTTGCTGTAACAATTCAACACGGAGTTCGTCTATTAGAAAATCATCCAAAATAAAAGTTATATGAAGCGATTATTACGTTCTCTCATCATCATTCTTTTACCCGTGCTTCTGGCACTGAAGGTGTATGCTGGTGATGAAAATGGTCATTTGCGCCATTCCTGCCCCGATACTTCTATAATACAGATGCATGGGGTGACAGTAAAGAAAATCGGAAAGGATTCCCTTGTTGTTTATGTAAGGACAAAGGAAATGATGAAATGGAGCGAGATGCCGCCGAATCCCTTTTGCCGTAAGGGGAAATTTAATGGGCACTGGGCCGGTGTGGAAATCGGGATAAACGGATATGTGAATGAAAATTTCAACATGAATTTTAATCCGAAATACCCCTATATGAATATGAACACGGCCCGTTCCATGATGGTCAACCTGAATCCCTTTGAATTCAATGTCAATATTTATAAAAACAAGATCGGTTTTACTTCCGGCCTTGGCTTCCAGCTCAGCAATTATTACTTTACCGGGAATTATGTCATGATAAAGGACAGCGCACAACTTACCGCCTTCCGGGTAAAGGACGCGAACAACAACTGGGTGAGCCTGAAGCAGAATAAGCTCTTTATCTGTTACCTGAATGTTCCCTTGTTTTTTGAATTCCAGACAAATTCAAAGCGTAAGCTGAACAGCTTTCATGTGACATTGGGAGCGATAGGGGGAGTGAGAATCGGGTCTTACGACAAACAGATTTACAGCAATACAGATCAGACCTATTACCTGGCCGATAATAGCGGCACAAGGATTGCATCATATTATGTCGACAATAAGGTGGTTCGTACCTACGGAGCGTATCATCTTAGTCCATTCAAGCTGGATGCGGCTTTCAGGATAGGGTGGTCGTTCCTGAACCTTTTTGCCACGTATTCGCTTACTCCAATGTTCCAGAACGGCCAGGGGCCAATTGTGTATCCGTGGACGGTCGGGATCACATTACTGGGCTGGTAACCCGGCAGGTGGTCTTTTATTTGATGTAATGCACTCGAATCATTCAGGTGCGTGAAAGTGCTGAGAACTGCAAATAGTGATCAGGAATCCAGTTTCAGCACAGCAAGAAATGCTTTCTGAGGGACCTCCACGTTGCCGATCTGGCGCATCCGTTTTTTACCCTTTTTCTGTTTTTCAAGAAGTTTGCGTTTTCGCGTGATGTCGCCTCCATAGCATTTGGCAGTTACATCTTTCCTGACTGCTTTCACTGTTTCCCTTGCAATGATCTTGGCCCCTATTGCGGCCTGGATGGCCACTTCATATTGTTGTCTCGGAATGAATTCTTTTAACTTGACGCAGAATTTCCGGCCGAAATCATAGGCATTATTTCGGGTGATCAGTGCTGAAAGTGCATCGACTATTTCCCCGTTAAGCAAAATGTCCAGCTTTACAAGGTCGGCATTCCTGTATCCGACAGGATGGTAATCAAACGATGCGTACCCCTTGGAAATGCTTTTCAGGCGGTCATAAAAGTCAAAAACGATTTCGCCCAGCGGAAGCTCGGCGGTAAGCTCGATACGGTCGGTGGTCAGGTAGACCTGGTTCTTCAAAGTCCCCCGTTTATCCATACACAGTTTTATAATGGCGCCGATATATTCTGCCTTGGTGATAATGTTCGCTATGATATACGGCTCTTCCATATGCTCGATATAGGTGGGTTCCGGAAGCCCCGAAGGGTTGTATACATCAAGGATTTCACCCTTGGTTGTATAGACCTTGTAGGAAACGTTCGGAACAGTGTTGATCACATCCATATCGAATTCCCTGTCGAGCCTTTCCTGGACGATCTCCATATGAAGGAGGCCCAGAAAGCCGCAGCGGAAACCAAAGCCCAGGGCTGCTGAAGCTTCAGGTTCGAAGGAAAGAGAGGCATCGTTGAGCTTAAGCTTCTCAAGTGAATCGCGAAGTTCCTCGTAATCGTCGGCCTCGGTGGGATAAATCCCGGCAAATACCATGGGCTTGACCCCAAGGTACCCTTCAATGGCTTTATCGCAGGGTTTGGAAAAATGCGTTATGGTGTCACCCATCTGTACTTCCTTGCTGGATTTGATCCCTGAAATGATATACCCCACATCACCGGTATTCACAACATCCCGGGCTTCCTGTTTCAGACGGAGGATTCCCACTTCGTCTGCATCGTAATCCATGCCGGTGGCAACGAATTTCACATGGTCGCCTTTGCGGATGCTCCCGTTGAAAATCCTGAAATAGGCGACCACTCCACGAAAGGGATTATACAGGGAATCGAAGATCAGTGCCTGGAGTGGGGCATCGGGATCGCCTTTTGGAGCAGGTATTTTATTGATGATCTGATCAAGTATCCGGTCAATTCCAAAGCCGGTTTTAGCGCTGGCTTCCACGATTTCTTCACGGCTGCATCCCAGTAAATCGACGATCTGGTCCTTGACCTCGTCAATCATTGCAGCGTCCATATCGATCTTGTTCAGGACGGGGATGATGGTGAGGTCATGGTCCAGGGCAAGGTATAAGTTGGAAATCGTCTGTGCCTGGATTCCTTGTGTGGCATCTACGACCAGCAGGGCGCCTTCGCAGGCCGCAATCGCCCTTGAAACTTCATATGAAAAATCCACATGCCCAGGGGTGTCAATCAGGTTAAGGATATATTCCTGGCCCTCAAACCCGAAATTCATCTGTATGGCATGGCTTTTAATGGTGATGCCACGTTCCCTTTCGAGGTCCATATCATCAAGCACCTGGTCCTGGTAATCCCGCTCGGATATGGAACCGGTGAATTCAAGCAGCCGGTCGGCAAGTGTGGATTTACCATGGTCAATATGGGCAATGATACAGAAATTGCGTATATTTTTCACAGGGGCAAAGGTAGGAAAAAAATCGTGATTCCCCCGCAGTACCAACTCCTCACCTTACAAATTCACAACCTACCTCAGCAAAGTAATACTACCGTGCAGTGTGCGTTTCTGGGGACCTGTCAGGGTGACCTCGTAAACATCGCAGACATAGAAATATGTTCCTTCGGCACAGGGTTCTTTTGTTGAAGAATCCCTTCCGTCCCAATTGATATCGGGATCGGAAGTCTCATATACGATCCTTCCCCAGCGGTTGAATATCTGAATGCTTATACCGGATACGGACGTATACGGTCTGGGTTTAAAGAGATCGTTGACCCCGTCGCCATTCGGTGTGAACACATTGGGAAGCCAGTAAAGGTAGTCGGGGCAGGCAGTATAGTCAATGCAGACGGTATTGCTGAAGTCACTGCGGTTCCCGACGGAATCTACTGCCACTATACTGTAACAACCCACGATGGAATGAGAATTATGGTGCAGGAAGGAGGTGTCATTTACCCCTGTCACCGAATCTATCAGGACAGGCTTGACGGCTCCCAGGTTGCTGAAATAAATATAATATTTTGCAATGTCTTTTCCACAGGTATCGCTTGGATTTCTCCAATGGAGAAGGTTTTCCGACTGATCACAAAGTGTGGTTACGCTAAGCACCTGGGGGCAGGGTGGTACGTTGTCAACAGGGACGGCATCATTCTTCTGTGAAAAATTTATGATCGGGTCAACAAATCCCGGGGCAGAATAACGGCCGTTGCTTTTTATTTTATAGAAATACCGGGTCCCGTTGACCAGGCCCTTGTCCACATCGTTGGGTGTTGAAGAGAACCCCACTGAATCGTAAGGGCCGTCGAAGGAGTTGGCCCTGAAGATGGTATAAATAATATTGTTCCATGGTACATCATGGGTCCAGTAAAGCCTCATTTTCTTATCGGTAGGTGAGAGGGTCAGGAACATCGAAGACGCCGGCTGGGATGAACCAATGAAAAAGAAATTACCCGGAGTAAGGTTATACAGGTCGATCTTGTACCGGTATTCGAATTGGACCGTATTGAGCAGGGTATCTGTTTTAATTGTGTCATTCAGGTTGAACAGTGAATCGATCATGACAAACTGTGCCGGGTTATCCGACCTGGCCCTGTTGACGATATACTTATATGGCCCGGGGGCCTGGATTGTGTCCAGTTCGGTGGGTTTTGACCAGGCTAGGTACAAAGAGCCGTTGGTGGAAGATGTAGTGTTGATACTGACATTAGTAATCACCGGGATGTCTTTTTTCAGTTGGGCGCATACTTCATTGGAGGCATAGCTTTCAGCCCCGTCAGGGTAGAAAGCTGTGACCAGGTAGCAGTATTTGATCCCCCGGTTCAGGCCATTTCCGTTATTATCGTCAAGAAATGAGGTTGCTGTGATGTCGTTGAGCTTTGAAATTCTGGTATAGCCAAGGTAGGCAGGAACTCCGGTCTGGCAATATCCCGGGACAAACCCGGAAGAATCCGGTTTCCGGTAAATATAAAACCCCGAAGCATTCTGGCATACATAACTGCTCCAGTTCAGAGTGATGGAGTTGCCCAACGGTAAGGCAGACAGCACGACCGGCGGTGGCCCGATAACCTGGATCCTCATCGATTTGATATCGACCAGTTCCACCGGAGACCCGTTATCCTGGGCTTTGAAAAACACTTCATACGGGCTTTTTCTCACATGAGAGCACACAGTGGGCCAGTGGAAAACGCTGAAAATATGCCCTTTCCCACTGGCGGTATCAGGAACCATGTATGCCGGGCTTTGGGAAAGGATAAAAGGGCCGCCGGTGGCGGTAAGGGTGACGATATCGTTGCTGTCAGGATCATGTGCATAGACCGGGAACCTGAGGGAGTGACCGGCTTCCACGCAGGTATCGTGAACCGAATCCACGACCGGGGGCTGGTTGTCGCAGGCGACGACAATGATCTGCATATCACGCAATACACTGCCGATGTTTACACTGTTCCTCCATTCCTGGATTAATATCGCGATGTTGAATTCGCCCTGCTGCTGCGGGCTTTTCCATGTAAAATCCCCTGTTACCGAGTCCAGTTTGCAGGAGCCCGCCGGGGGAGGCAGGAAATACCCCGGGATGACCTGTCCGCCGTCACCCCTGCAGGGAACCAGTTTATAGGACAGGGAGTCTCCATCCGGGTCATAAGCCCCGGGATTATGATAAAAAGGTTGCCCTACGCAGGCATTGTCAATAGGAGGCACCATAAGTATAGGGGAGTTGTCATACTGAATAAAAGGATCAATGGTGAGCACGGAATAAATGTACATCGGTGTGTTGATGGAGTTGGGTATGTTGATGATCCCCCCGTTCCGGTTCGGGTCTTCGCAAGAAATAGTATAGGTGGAAGGACCCGTAAACGTATGTTGTCCAAGATATTTGTTGTAGGTTATATCATTCGGAAGGTAGGTTTCCTGTATCCTCGGGATGAGATCCGAAGACCCGTCGCCCCAGTTGATTGTGAGAAAGTCCCGGTAAGCATTCGCAGGGCTGGGAGTATAGGTGTATGAAATCAGGGTTATCTCATAGGTCAGGCCGCTCACATGCCTGAATGTGATCTCGGCAGCGCGCTGGTGCGTTGCGAAAAGCATGACAGGGGAGAACTGCAGGAACAGGACAGCAAGGATACGCATTATGCAAAAAGGGAATCGCTGCATTTCTCCGGGACAATAAGGTTCCAAAATTAATAAAATTACTGCTTGTGGTCCGGCAGCAAATGCTTATTTACTTTAATTTTGCACGGCACAAAACCTGACGGACACTATGGGAGGATAAGCTGTAAAGTCCCGGGTATTGAGAGAAAGTGCCTGATTTTTTTACATAATCATCATGTTAATGGCAAAGGCAGGGCAGGGAACAGAGAACCAGCAGATACTGAACCGATACAGGAACCTGCTGAGGGTGTGGAAACCAAGAAATCCGGAGGACCGGAAAATCGTACGTAAAGCATTTCGCCTTGCCCTTGAGGCACACCGGGATATGCGCCGGAAAAGCGGTGAACCTTATATTTTTCATCCTCTCGGTGTGGCAACAATCTGCGTCGAGGAGATCGGGCTCGGCGCCACATCCATCGTATGCGCCCTGCTGCATGATGTGGTTGAAGATACCGAATACACCCTGGAGGATATCCGCGGATTGTTTGGTGACAAGGTGGCTTCGATCATCGACGGACTGACCAAGATCAGGGGTATCTTTGATCAGCGGACTACTTCAATCCATGCTGAAAATTTCAAGCGGCTTCTGCTCACCCTGTCGGATGATGTACGGGTTATCCTTGTTAAACTGGCCGACCGCCTCCATAATATGCGTACCCTGGATGCCCTCCCGCCTGAAAAACAGCTTAAAATATCATCCGAAACAATATTATTATATGCTCCCCTTGCCCACAGGCTGGGGCTTCACGCCATCAAAAGCGAACTGGAAGACCTAGCGCTCAAATACACTGAGCCTGAGGTATACAGCACCCTGAGCCGGAAACTGAAATCTTCGGCCCGTGAGAGAAGCCGGTTTGTCAGCAAATTCATCGCTCCTTTAAAACGGGACCTTACCAGGCAAGGGTTCAGCTTTACTATTAAAGCCAGGGAGAAGTCCATTTCGGCCATCTGGCAGAAAATGAAAAAGAAGGAGGTGCCGTTTGAAGAGATCTATGACATCTTTGCAATCCGGATCGTCATCGATACTCCCATAGAAAACGAAAAATCGGATTGCTGGAAAGTGTATTCCATCATCACCGATACCTACCATCCGAATATGGACAGGCTGCGCGACTGGATTTCAACCCCCAAAGCCAATGGGTATGAGGCCCTGCATACAACCGTGATGGGGCATACCGGCCAATGGGTCGAGATCCAGATAAGGTCCACCAGAATGGATGAAGTAGCTGAAAAGGGCTATGCTGCACATTGGAAATATAAGGAATCTTTCCATATCAGCAGCAAGCTTGACAACTGGCTCGACCGGATCAAGGAGATGATCGAATCACCTGATGCGGATGCTATTTCCTTTATCGATGATGTAAAGGGTTTTTTCTTTCTCGAGGAGATTTCGGTGTTTACCCCGAATGGCGAGATGCGCATCCTGCCGGCCGGATCCACCGTCCTCGATTTCGCATACGCCATCCATTCAGAACTGGGGAACAACTGTATAGGAGCAAAGGTGGATAAAAAACTGGTCCCGATCAGCTATGTTCTCAGAAACGGCCAGCAGGTCGAGATCATTACATCAAACAAGCAAA
>Ga0182027_10003466_pt1 | contig 24965 bp, 35 predicted proteins | sample 712E1DmetaG_FD_121300 | JGI IMG/M metagenome (GOLD analysis project Ga0182027, IMG submission 121300) | Permafrost microbial communities from Stordalen Mire, Sweden - 712E1D metaG (Illumina Assembly) | ecosystem: Environmental > Terrestrial > Soil > Wetlands > Permafrost | place: Sweden...
AGTAAATATAGAAAATATTATAAAGATAAGGCTAATATGAAACAATATGGACAAGTTATTTCCAAATGAAAAGATTATTATAACCAAGCATTTTGATGTGCATCAGGATTGGGGAGTCCCAATAGCTGGATTTTTTATTATTACTTCATTAAGAAAAGTTATTTCAATTGAAGAATTCAGTGATGATGAAATTGATGAATTCATACAACTTTTAAGAAAAATAAGAAAGGGAATGAAAGACACTTTGGGAATTGATAGGGTTTGTTTTTTTCAGGATGAGAACACAACACATAAAATATTTCATATCTGGATTTTTCCAAGACACCTGTGGATGAATAGATTTGGAGAGAAAATTGAGTCAATAAGGCCGATAATTGAATATTCAAAGGAAAATATGTGCAATGAAAAGGTATTCTCTGAAGTAAGAGAATGTGTAAGCAAAATGAAAGAATATATGAAAGATTATAATAACTGTTAATCATGCGGTCACACTCATCCCACAAATGTTTATTAAATATAAATTTCTTTTTTAATTCATGGAAGAAAATTTTAAAAATTTTCTAGTATATTAAAAATTAACATTTTTAACATGGAAAACAAAAAAGAGAACTTGGAAAAAATCTTTGATTTTTTGCATGTTGTATGTGATTTAAAAAATGCAAAAAGATACGGGAATTATGATATAGATGCAGACTCTTCAGCAGACCACTCATGGAGACTTGCACTAATGAGTTTTGTTATTTCTGATGAACTTAAACTTGATATTGATAAATTTAAAGCAATGAAAATTGCTATTGTCCATGATTTGCCTGAAGCAATCACAGGAGATACTCCTTATATGGAAATTCTTAATGGAAATGTTTCAAAAGAAGAAAAGCAAAAAAATGAAATTCTTGCCATGAAGAAAATGACAGAGCTCTTGCCTGAAAAAATTGGAGAAGAAATAATTGGATTATGGGAAGAATATGAATATTCAAAAACTAAAGAAGGTTTGTTTATCAAAGCCCTTGATAAAATTGAAACTATAGCCCATGTTGTTGAAAAAGGCAGGGAATATACTGATTTGGATTTAATCGCAACTTATCCTGATAAACATGTAAAAAACTTTCCTGAACTCTTGCCTGTATTAAAGGAATTGAAAAAAAGGCTAAGAAAAGAATTTGAAAAAAGAGGACTTGTTTGGAAAAGCGAATATGATGAGTACTAAAGATATTGCTTAGAATTATAAAGTAATTCTTCGCAACATAAGTATGTCTACAATAAGAAAGTAAATTTCTTATTTTCGATTAAATTATTCTAACTTCAGAAACCCAAACTAGTGCATATTGAAGATAAATATTTATATAACTCTATAAGTTTCTTGATTTTATGATAATAACAATTTGTTCCAGTGTTGATTTTACTCCTAAAATAATTGAAATAAAAAATGAATTAGAAAAAAAGGGGCATAGAGTCAATATTCCTTATGTTACTCAAAAGATAATCAATGGAGAAATTTCATTTGAAGAATATATGAATTCAAAAGAAAAATCAGGAGATATAATTGTGAGAAATGCACTTTCAGTAGATATGCTGAAAAGATACTGGGACTATATAAAGAACTCTGATGCAATACTTGTCCTCAATCTTAAAAAGAAAAGTATTGATAATTATATTGGAGGAAATGTTTTAATGGAAATGGGATTTGCTTATGGACAGGGGAAAAAAATATTTTTATTTAATCCTATTCCTGAGAGAAGCGAGAGAATTCATTATGTTGATGAGATAATTGATCTAAGACCAATTATTATAAATGGAGATTTAAATAGGATAGAATAATCATTCAATAAACTTAAACCTGGGAACTTCTTTTCCATCTATATTAACTGTGTCTAAAAACATTTGTTTTGGACGAATCCAAATTTGACCATTTGGAAATTCATTTGATTCGTAAAGCGCTTTATAGACAACAAATTCTTCACTCGCATTTTCTGAATTCTTTGCGAGTCCTATTACTTCATAGAACTTTCCTTTGAAATGCTGATATTTTCCGAGTTTTACTACTTGATCCATTTTATATTTAGAATATAAATACTTATTAATATTATTGTTTTTGTTTTATTATGGAAATAAAAGAACTTCAAGAATTAATATTAAAACAAGCAAAAGAAAAAGGGTTTGGGACAAAACCCGAAGAAATCAATGTTTCTGAAAAAATTGCATTAATCCACTCTGAAATATCAGAGGCATTTGAAGCTTATAGAAAAAAGAATATTGATGGCAAGGATGGTTTTTCTGAAGAATTAGGTGATGCTGTGCAAAGAATCCTGCATTTAGCAGGTGTATTTAATATTGACATTGAAAAAGAAATTCTAAAGAAACTTGAATATAATAAGAATAGAAAATGGGATTGGAATAATTATAATGAAGGACATTCGTAGTCTGTCCTGTCCGGAGTTGCCTATGGTATTACTTTTTAGGATTATTATTGTCTTATTTTTATTTACTTCCCCTTATTATTTAGGAGAAGAAAGAAAAATAAGTGATTTTTGAGAAGATTTAAATTTCAATCCAAACAGAGCATCTTACATTATCTCCGCACAGGAATCTTATTGTCACTTTTTAAACAAACTTCACTTTAATTTTTTCTTTCCAGCCCTCAATAATTAGGGACTGACAAAGATAAAATTATAGGAGAATTCAAGTTATTATTGGTTTATGCGGAGATACTAATCTTAATAAAAACATTTAAATACTATAACCTCTTATAACATATTATAATTAATTATAGGTTAATAATATGCCAACAACAATACAGATATCAGATAATGTGAAACAAATACTTGATAGAATGAAATTATTTGATAGAGAAAGTTATAATGAAACAATTGAAAGAATGATTGAAGATGATTTAGAATTAAACGAGCAAACCAAAAAAGAGATTGAAGAAAGAAGAAAGGAAAAGGGCATATCTCATAAAGAAGTTAAAAAGTTGTTAGGATTATAATGTTTAAAATAGAATGGAAAGATGGTGCTATAAAAGAAGTGCAAAAATTAGAAGTTAATATTTCTAGAAGGATATATAATAAAGTTGAAGAATTATCTGAAGATCCTTTTTCAAAAGATATTAAAAAATTAAAAGGAACCGGAGATTATAGACTCCGAGTCGGAGATTACAGAGTAATTTTTGAAATGCAAAAAGACATTATAATAATTTTAAAAGTAGGCCATAGAAAAAATATTTATGATAGAATATAAATCAATGCTTCTGATTAATAATTGCCAGAATCCTATTGCATTGTGACTTGACATCAATTTTCATTTGCTTTATTTTGACTCCGGCTTCTGCAAATAATTCAAGAGTCAATGAATCTGGCTCCCTATAATATCTTAGGTAGTTAACTTCTGTTATTCCATTTCCAACAATAGCTTTAGCACAGGCTGAACATGGGAAAAAAACCATATACATGCTAGTTCCCTTAAGGTCTTCTCTTGCAATTTGGCTCATTGCATTTATTTCAGCATGAACACCTCTGCAGACATGTTTTTCTTTATCATGAAAACCCACCCCTTCTCTATCTTTTCTACAGCCAACTTCAAGGCAGTTTTTTATTCCAGGTGGCGCTCCATTATATCCTGAAGAAATAATTCTTTTATCTTTAACAATTACTGCGCCTGTCTTAAGGTATAAGCAACTTGCCCTTGTTGCCGCTGATAGTGCAGAAAACATGAATGCTTCGTCCCAACTCGGTCTTCCAAAATCCTGTTTTTCAGTAACCATGAATTAAAGATAAAAAGAACGGTTAATAAGATTTATTGTGATTAAGGTATCTCTGATGACAGTTTATTCTTCTAAACCTATAAGACAATAATTTTTATTTTTCTCCCTCAAATAAGGGGAGAATAAATCAGAAATTATCCTTTAAATGCATTTTAATTCTTGTTTATCGGAGATACTGGATTTGCCAATCAGTGTTAAAAAAATAAAAGAATAAATTCAACTTATTTTTCTGTTTTATTGTTAATGTGATTTATTGGATAAGAGTGGGTATTAAAGCAAAAAAATCATGTATATAATGATAATCTATAACTCTCCTAACTTACCAACCAAAAGAAGTGAGTGTGCGAACCTCAAGATAAAATTTTATTTTACGGATAATAAAGCATCAATATGAAAGAACTTTTACTCCAGGAATTCTTTCAAAATGCTTTACATTCCTGGTTATTATCTTATTAACTCCATTAAATAGAAAAATACCTGCAATCATGCAATCAAAATCATCAATCATCTTGCCATTTTTCCTTAAATATTGGTAAATCTCACCAGACTTATTACAGGAGTTTTTGTCACATAAAAAAGTCTTAAAATTTTCAAACAAAGATTCATAAAAATTATATTCTTCTGCAGAGGATTTGTTAACAATATCTAGGCCGAAAATTAGTTCCTGGTAATTTATTATAGTACTGCAAAAACTATCATCAAGACTAACTAAAAGTTCCTTAAGTTTTTCATCATTATTAAATAAATCAATAATCGCTGAAGTATCAAATCCTATCATTTTTTCTCATCTCTTTTCTTGTAGAGTCTATTCTTTTATTAAAGTCTTCCCTAAATTTTTTCATATTTTTTTCCTTCTCAACCCAATCTATGTTTTTATCTTTTAAACATCCAAAAAATTTCATTATCGCTTCTTTATTTCCTTTGTTATTACAGCCATTTTCTTTCATCTCTATAACTACATCTGAAAAACTTTTATCCTTTCCTTTTAGCATCTTTAGATAATTATATGCTTCTTCTGTTAATGATATGTTTATGTTCACCATATGAATAAAGTTTGACATTTGTCAAGATTACTTAACCAAGCTTTTTGTGGCAAAGTAATATATGAGTACTCATATGAGTACTCAGTATGAGTACATATATAAATATTTCTTATTTATATGTTAACTATATAGTAGTAACAAAATAGAAAGATTTAAATACTAGCATTGCTTAACATTATTATCACCTCTTTTCCCCAGAAGAGCAAAGACGTTCCGCTTTGGAATGAAACTGGCTCTTCGAGGGTTTATAATCAAAAGATATAAAAACATAAAAACAAGGAAAATAAAAAATGACACCAATACAAAGAAAGATATTGAAACAAAATTGTCTGGTAGAAGGAGTTACTAATCATAGTCAAAGAATTCCTTTTTTTGGATGGAAACAAGAATTATTAGGAAATGGGACTCCTGGAGTTGGTAGTGTTGAAGAAGTAAATCAATATCTAGATAATCTTCAGGAAAGAAAGTCATTAGAAGATTCTTATTGGCTATTAAAAGGAGCTAAAGATGTAAGTAGAGGCAGAGTGGTTTATAGTTATAAAGGAGTTCCTGCACCATCAAGCGAAGCTAGTAAAAATAATTACAAAAATGAATATCTACATGTTAGAGTCACTCCAAGACTAGAATTACAAGAAAGTCAAACAGGGTATCAAGACAGAGTAAATTTAGTTATGGCAGATGTATTAACTCATTATAGACAGGAGGTTCCTGTATCTGATCAGATTAGAGAAGCTATGAAAAGCGAATTTGGAACATTTCCTTCACAAGAAGAATTACCCGTATTGGTTGATTGTGCAAATGAATCAATTAAAGCATTAAACTTAAATTCGCCTAAGTAATCTTTTGATAACTTTATATTTTTTATTAACTTTTTATAATAATATATAATAAATCATAGAAAACAAAAATAAGGAAAAACAAAAATGACAATTGATTTAAAATTATATGATGGTCCGAGAATTTTGCCTTTGACAGATTTAAATCCAGGCCATATATTAGAAGCACCTGGAGGTGCTGGAATAGAAAGTAGACGTAGCAGAAGAAATTGTTTTGGATATGTAAGAGGATCTGTAGCTAGGGCTGTTCCCAGGAAATATAATCCTGGAGAAATACTTGTTGAGGATGTTTTTCCTAGAAGAGAGGAATTTAGTCATGAAGGAAATGTTTATCTTGATAATGTTTTTCAAAGTGGTGGATGGAAATTTCCAAAAAAACCTAATGAGTTGTTTCTTGTTATTGGCGAACTATCTAATCCAAATGAAGCAAATGGCAGTGATAGATATTCTCAATTTTTAGCAAGTGATGCTGTTACACTATCAGAAGAACAAAGAATTCCGGTTATTGAACAATTAATAAACTATAGCCATAAAAAAGACAGTGGAGTTTATGTTTTTAAAACTCCTGATGGACAGGAATTTGGACTTAATGAATTAATTGGAGGGCTAAAACAAAAATGACAAATCAAGAACAACCGCTAGAAATGTCTGATGATTTAAGGGTATTAAAACCTAGAATTAGACAGGGTCGTACTAGTTTTTTAGAGAAATTAAGATTTGGAGTTCTTGTGGCAACAGGTGTTGGATTGATTGCAGCTGGTGCTTTTTATAAGGCAAGTTCAACAATGCCCAGAGAAGATAATTATCAAAGACCAATGCTCACTGAGCTTCATATAAAAGATCCTAGTTCAGAATTAGGATATAAAAGATGCTATGTTGTTGATGAAGACAGGGATTTAAAACCAGATTATATTGCTGAAAACACTTTTGGATGGAAAGAGCCAATACTCGCTCAAAGAAGTGGTTTTACTTCAAAATTAACATATAACAAACATTATTTTCCAAATAAAGATACAAAAGTTCTTGAAGGAAAAATGCTTGAAGCAGTAAATATGTCTTTTAATAATCCTAATGAAATAATTACTGTAGATACAGATGGTTCAATAATAAATCCTAGAGCTGAAAGATAATTATACAATTCAATAAACCTTAAGGAAAAGGTTTATTAATGCTGTTTTTTTGGATTTTATATGAATATTGAAGTGATGAATGAGGGGAGTATAAGATGGAAAGTGAAAACATTACAGACATGGAAATCAGCCAGGAAGAATTCAATAAAATCATTAATAATTCTCATAAACTAGTTGTAGTTGACTTTTTCGCAGAATGGTGCATGCCTTGCTTAATGCAGTCGCCTATTATTGAAGATATTGCTCTCCAATTGAAAGACGTCAAATTCATTAAAATCAATAAAGAGGATAATCCTGAATTAGCCTCTAAATATGGGGTTTCTACTATTCCCTGCCTTTTGGTTTTCAAAGATGGAAAGGAAGCTGAAAGAATAATTGGAACACATTCTGCTGAAATTATTGAGAGAAAAATTAAAGGATGTTTGGGCTAATAAAGTTTTTTAACAAAACTTATTATTATTATTATTATTATTATTATTATTATTATTATTTATCCTATAGAGATTCTATTTAATTAAGCTATGACTCTTTCTTATATTTTCCAATCATATTCTCCAATATATATTTTTTTATAAACTAATTATGAATAGAATTTTTGAGTCTTTATGGAAAATAATAATACTTCAAATACTAAGTGGCCTATTTACAAAAAAGAACTGGTCAAAATTGGAAATATTTCTTCCAGCATAGGGTTATGCACTTTATGGACTGAAAAGGACAGAGTTTTGAAAGATATTTCTGATAAGAATTATCTTGTTTGTGGCCAGTGTTATAGTCCAAGTGAAGGCGTTAATTTAATTATCAGGCATATTCTTGCCAATAAGCAGATTTCTCGCTTGGTAATTTGTGGTGCTGATTTATCTGGCTCAGGTGATGCGCTTATTGCTCTAGGTAAAAATGGAATTGATAGTGAAAGAAATATAATTGGATTTGCAAATTCCAAACTTGAAAATGAAATTCCAATTGATGCCATTGAAAGATTTCGCAAAAATGTTGAAATAATTGACAAGAGAAATGAAAGGGATTTTTTAAAATTAAATGAATACTTATCTGGTTTGGAAAACAAACCTGCTTGGGGTGAACCTGAAATTTATCCTAGAAACTTGCCTGATACTCCTGAGCAATATCCATCTGAAACAACTGGGTTCATTGTAAGAGGAAGAAAAGTCGGAGATGTTTGGCTAAAAATTCTTGATAGTATTCTTCGTTTTGGCTATAAAAAACAAAGCCAGCATTCTGACGACCAGCTTGAAATCATTGGACTCATTTCTATTATCAGTGACGAAGATCCTAAAAATATTGAATGGAAAGATTATTTCAAGTTTACTCATGAGCATTTTCTCAGCTATCTTCCGCAGCTTATGAGTTCAAATGTCAATGAAAATGTCAATTATACTTATGGCTCCAAACTCAGAGATTTCAAGGGTATAAATCAGATTGATTCTGTTGTTGCCCAGTTAAAACAAGCTATTTTTTCAAGGCGCGCTGTTGCTGTCACATGGAATGTTATTGAAGATTCATCAAATCCAAATAGCCCTTGCCTGGATTTGATACAAGCAATTGTGCAGGATAAACTGCATCTTACTGCTTATTTCAGAAGCAATGACATGTATCGGGCATGGCCTGAAAATGCCCTTGCCTTGAGAAATATACAATATGAAATCTGTGAAAAAGTTGGTGTTTCGCCTGGTGATTTGATTATAATTTCAAATAGTGCACATATTTATTCATCTAATTGGAAAGATGCCAAAAAGATTCTGGAAGAAAATCCTCCCAAATATGAATGGGAAATGAATTCAAGAGGACAGCGAGAGCCTGATTCCCGTGGAAATATCTTAATTGACATTGAAGATGGAAAAATCAAAGTAACTCATCTTGGGCCTGATGGAATCAGGATTTCGGAGTTTTATGCTTCTTGTGCTATTGAAGCATACAAAAAAATTGTTGAAGAGCAAATGATTTCGCAGATTTCTCATGCACTGGACATTGGTGTTGAACTTGGAAAAGCTGAGATTGCTATTCTTGAAAAAAAGAAATATGTGCAGGATAAGGCTTTGAGTTAGTTTTTATATCCTAATTTTTTAATTTTTGCTACAATTCCTCTTTTTGCAAGTTTACTTAAATTTTTATTGTTTTCAGAAATAATATCAATATTATACCCTGCTCTTTTTAATGCATTTATCTTAACAGGATTTCTTGAGGAACTCTTTATATTCCTATTTATATTAAGTTCTTTCATTGCACGTATTTCAGTAGTATAACTTCTATAATCCTTTTTATTAAAACCTAATTTTCTGAATGCATCTACTGTATCTAAATCGTAAACTCTTTCCAATTCCATTGTTTTTATTTTATTTTTGAGTCCTATGCCTCTTCCTTCTTTAAAAGAATAAATAATAACGCCGTTTTTATTTTTCTTTATTAGATTAATTATCTTTTTTAATTGGATATAACAATCACAATGAATTGACCCAAATACCTCTGCAAATAAACAGGCTGAATGAATTCTGACTATTGGATAATTTTTGGATAAATCTCCTTTTGAAAAACTCAAACAGAATTTTTTGCCATATTCATGATAGCAAACCATAAATTTTCCATATTTGGTTTTAAGGATAGTGGATGTGACAATTGTCATATTCTTTTAGGTCTCAAACCATGTCTTTCTAAAGCTGAAGTAATATCTTTTATCATATCTTGAGTAGCATGCCTTGTTTCTACTAAAAAATTACCTTTGTTTTTAAGATAAGCATAAGTAATGCCTCTTGAAGAATTAACTAGTGCACCATAACCCTCTGAGTTGAAATTTGGTATTATATCTTCTCCAGTTGCTCCCTGGGCACCATATCCTGGAACAAGATTAATAGAATAAGGCATAAGATCACGTAAAATCCTTGCTTGTTCGGGATAAGTCGCTCCAACAACTGCTCCAATTGAGGAGTATCCTCTTTTACCAATATCTTGCTGTGCTAATCTACTAACTTGCAAAGCTGCTAAATTATATAATTGTGTTTTTGATTCAACTTTTAATCCAAGTTTTTCGAATTCTCCTTTTTCAGATTCTGTTATGTCAACCAATCTATCTTGAAATAATCCTGAACCTGGATTGCTAGTTTTTACCAATACAAATATGCCTTTTCCATATGTCTTACAAATATTTGCAAATGGCTCTATTGAATCATTTCCCAAATAAGGATTTACAGTAAGCATATCAACATCTATTGATGGTATTTCAATAGAATTCAGTTTAACTTTTCCAAGGTGACCTTCTGCATATGCTTGTGAAGTTGAACCAATATCTCCCCTTTTTCCATCTTCAACTACAAACAGTCCCATTTTTTTTCCATAAATAACAACTTCCTGGAAAACTTTTAATCCGGGCCAACCTAATTTTTCAAAGAATGCTATTTGAGGTTTTATGGCTGGAACAAGGTCATAAACAACATCTATTACTTCAAAACAAAATCTTTTGTACATATCAGCTATATCTTCAAGTGAAAATCCGTTCAGAAGAAAATGAGGAATTCTTTCAACAACAGGGTCGAGTCCAACGCAACACGGATTTCCTTTTTCATCAATTTTTTCCAGTAATCTATCAGCAACATGGGTTATCATAAAGTTTATTAGAACAAATATTATATCAAGGTTTATGGTAGTATTTACCACCATAATAATTAAATACAGAGATATTAAAATAAAATCATGATTGAAGAAACACTTGGGCAAATCGGGCTTTCAAAAAATGAAATCAAGATTTACCTGGCACTCCTGGAAATTGGACCTTGTTTAATGGGAGAATTATGCGGGAAAACCAAAATACACCGGAGAAATGTGTATGATTCAATTGAAATGCTTAAAGACAAGGGATTTGTCTCAGCAACTCATATCAATAACAGAAATGTTTTTGAGGCAGTTAGTCCAAAAAGAATTCTGGATATTTTAGATGAGAAAAAAATAGATATTGAAAGCATTTTGCCAAAACTTCTTGAAAAACAGAATAAAAAAAGAAGTTTAGTAAAAGTTTACTCTGGACAGTCTGGGAGAAAGATAATTTTTGAAGATAAATTAAATTATAAGGAAGAGCAGTATGTTCTTGGGGCTCATGAGCCTTCTCCTAAAAGCTCTATATTTATTGAAAATTACCATAAAAGAAGAATAAAAAATAAGATTAAAATTAAGATGCTTTTTTATAATAATGAAAAAGAAGCTTTTCAAAAATTCTCTAAATATAAATATATTGAAGCAAGGTTACTTCCTAATAATTTTAAGTCCCCTATTGCAATAAATATTTATGGAAACAAAGTAGCAATACTAATGGGCTCTGGAAGCATTGAACCAATAAGCATTTTGATTGAAGATGCTGGACTTGCTGAGGATTTTAAGGCTTATTTTGAAATGTTGTGGAAAATAAGCAAGCCCATAAAATATTAGTTTTCTTAGGAAGTTTTTTAAACCAATTTTAAGTATTGAATTTATATCCTTTTTATGAAAATAATAAAGGATGATAAATCAATGATAGGATTTATGGGGGCATAGCTCAGCCTGGTTAGAGCACCTGCCTTTTAAGCAGGGTGTCGGGGGTTCAACTCCCCCTGCCCCTATTTAGATTTTTTGGAAGAAAGATTTATATTTACTTAAGAGATTATTATATTTAAGAATTAGTTTCAATTATTAATTGGGGTCATTGAAAAATATTCTTTGCTAGCTCCACCTTGATATCCATTTTCTTTGGTTATATTAATAATCATTTCATTATTACTAAAGCATATTGAATAATCAATATAATCAAATCTATTACTAGTATTTGATTCCCTTACGATAAGATAACAATTGCTAGAGACGTCACTGAAAGTTTTCAAAATTGAAACATTATAAGAAAAACCAGAACCCCAACTATTAATATCATTTTTTATAACTTCCTTAAAATTCTTATCAATATTATTGACTAATCCAAAGTTCGATTTATCTAGGTTTTGACAGCTTATAATATCATTACAACTAGAATCATTATAAGTACATAGGGGATATCTTTCATTATCTTTTATCATACCTTCATCATATCTTCCTGCTAAATAACAACCATCTCTTCCCAAAACAGTTGAAGCATTTAAGAAAATTATACTATTATTATACACACCGGTAACACTTATTTCGTGATCGCCTGGCATTGTTGCATGGTTTGAATAAAAATATTGAAAATCAAAACTTGGACGAATAGTTGCAGAATTTAATTTTTCCATGAATTCATTTTTAATATTTTGATTACTTGAACTATTAGAATCATTATTTAATACGATTAATCCTACAATAATGATTATTATTACAACTAAAATAATTATTACTAATCCAATAAACCAACTTTTTTTCATCTTATATTAATAACTAAATACATCCTTAAAAACATTTCTAAAAGTAATTTATTTATCAAATAAATTCTAATAGTATCGCAGGTAACACTCTTTTACAAGCTAAAAGTATCGCAGGCAGTCGATTGCCTTTTAAGCAGGTGTGCCCTCGGGTTCAACTCAATTTCTAATTTCATTTTTACATTTAGAAAAGAATAAACTAAAAATGGAATTGGAAACCCTGCCCCTATTATTTTTTAGTTAAATTTTTAAGGACAAAATAATTCCAGCTAAGCTTAAAATTATATAATCAATTCTTAAATATAGCCCTATTTGAAGTACTCTTAATTCATTTTGTTGAAGTATACTTGAATAATTAGCAATATATGGGATTTCTTCTGCTAATAATACATAAATATTGAGAACTAAGAAAATTGATAATATTATGATTAATGGAATTTTAATCCATTTCTTTTCTAAAAAACTATAAACTGAAAAAATTAAGAAAATTATTCCTAAAACAATTAAGATTAAACCCATAAATTCAATATAGTTTCCTGGAAGGTTTATACTTTGATAACCTGCAAAAATAATTTGAATTCCTAATAAAATTAAAATTATTCCTAAAAGAATATTAAATAGATTTTTTTTCATATAATTTTAAATATTTTCTTCTTTAAAAATTCTTCTAATCAAGCAGTGTAACATAATCATTACAAACCTTTTACAAAGAAATCTTATCTTTCAATTTTTCCTTAAACCTTGATGCTTTTAAAATTTCAATCCCAATTACTTCTTCTTTATCATTCAGTTCAACGTTTATTCCTGGAATGATTTCTTCGAAGCTGTCTTCTTCTCCTTCTTTCACAGTTATAAATAAAGAATCTGATTCTTTATCGTAATTATATTTTTTCATCTTCAATATATCTCCTAGATATTACTTATATGTATATAATTAAAAGAATTATCAATTTATATAATCTTCTCAAAAATTCCAATATCAATCGGAAGATTAAGCTTCAATTCTGACAAGTTTTTTGTTTTATTTTTAAAGCCGAGTATTCCAAAACCTATAACTTCATTAGTTTTAGAATCTTTAAATAAAGTTACACCTGATTCTGAAGTTTCTTCTCCATAACTTTTTACTGGCTTGCCTATAAAAATTTCCAAATAATCTGCTAATTCATCATAATTAATATTCATTTGTCCTTTCATTTTAAATTATATTTCTTACAAAGTAAGATGTTATTACAAAACTTCTCTTGCTGTTTTCAAAGCCTGTTTAACATCCTCAACTTCAAGATTAAGATATGCATTATGCTCTCCAAGCATATCAATAAATTCACTAAGTGGAACACCTGCTAATCTTGAGCCAAGACCTAAGCTTACTTTCTTTTGCTTATATAATTCAATAGCTAATGCTCTTTTTCCATTATCCACTAAAATTCTAACTACTTCAGACCTTTTTTGTTTTAATAATTCTTCAAACATATGAAGAGTTTTCATATCAAGCCTTGATGATACAGTTTCCATTTTTATTTCAGTAGTTTTATGAAATATTCATAAATCTCTTTTGAATACCTCCCGATCTCATTTAATTTATTTAGTTTTGTCTTTGTTTCATCTTTTGTTAATTTATTATCTTCATATAATCTTATAATGACAGCCATAGCACAAATAAAAGGTATTCCTTCTAGTTTGCATAGCTTAATTAATTCTCCATCATCTGTTAATATTGCCTTATGTCTTTTTTTATTATACATAATATATGTTGCTGCCTCTCCCAGGTCCAGTCTAAAATCTTTCATTATTTCTCTTGTTTTTTCATTGTCTACCTTATTTATTATAATTTTATTTTCTTGTATCAATTTTTTAATTAGTCTTGCATAATAAGTTTCTTCGTGAAATAATGCTTCTGTTCTGACTTCTTCTGGAATCTCAATTTTAGGAGATGATTCTATGAAAATTTCTAAGCAATCGACTTTTGCTAATAATACCAATGTCGATGTATTTGATGCTAACATATACGATTGTATACAAACGTAACTATTTAAATCTTTTGCTCAATCAACTGAGTCAAATAGCAATGTTTTTAAAGCATATTTTATAATATATAATTGCCTTTAAGGAAAAGAGTTCTGATAATTTATATGATAAGAAAACTCGAAAATATAGTACTCAATACTGGAAAGGGTTTTATTACCGGAGCTGTTAATCTCCTGGACCCTATAGGAAGCATTGCATCTGATGTGGATTATTGGGTATCTGGAGTCGGGCCTTGTGATAAAAGATCACTTCCTACTTTTTTTAATGATGTTTATAAAAAGCTTTATAAAAAACCAAATGAAAAAGTTGATTTTGCATCTGGATATGTCCCAAGATTTCTTGGGTATTTAGCAGGAGGAATTGGCGCTGCAATAGGTCTTGGAGAATTATATTTGGCAGGAGGGTTATTTGCTGCACTTGCTATTCCAGCAGGACTTGGAATATACAGCGGTATTGGAGCAGTTGGAAAATATATAAAAGATATGGTTAAAGGAGAAAGTGTAGGAGAAATTCCAGGAGAAAAAGCAGGAGAAGGCCCAAGGGAAATATATGAAAAATCTACATTTTATAATGGATTTAAATTAGGGTATCATGAGACCAGCCATCTTGATTTATTCAGGTCATTATTTGTTTTAGAAAAAGACATGAGTGGAAGAAACCTTGGAAATAGCCATATTTACAGTTCAATGAATGAAAGTGCTGTAAAGATGAGGAGAAATTTCAGTTCTGTTGCAGGATTTGTAGCAGGAAGTCTTGTTGGTGCTGCTGTTTCTATTTATACACTAGGTATTGTTCCAATATACAAAAGCATAAGAGACACTGTCAGGAATTTTGAAGCTGTTAAAAGTTAAAAATGTTTAGAATAATTTATTAAACTCTTGATTTTTATAATCCTTATGGTAAAAATAAAAATCTTTTATGCAGCCTCGCTTTTTAATGGAAGAGAGAATCTTTTCAATATCCTGCTTGTTGAAAAACTTGAAGAACTGGGATATTCTGTTTTTAGTGCACAAAGAGATGGATTTGAATTTTCCAAGTTAAATGAAATACTCAAGAACAAATTACCTATTGATGAAATTGATATTGCATCTAGTGATATAATTTATCTTTTGGATATGGGATTTCAGCTTCCTAAATGCGATTTTGTTATTGCAAACATGGATGAACCTCTTGACAGTGGAGTTGATATTGAACAGACTTATGCAAGGCTCATGGGAAAGTTTGTTATTGGACTCAGGACAGATGTAAGAAGCCCGTATGGATCAAATCATGATACATGGGGAGGAATGCATTATTTTCCTGGATATCAATGTGATATTTTAATTAAACATGATATGCTTCTTAATACTGGAAAAGAGGCAATGGAGAGTATTTCATTACTTGCCCAAAAAATTGATATTATAATACAAGAAAATAGTCTTAAAACTGGGAGAAAAGTTTCTTTTTCAAATCCTGTTATTGCAAAAGCTGTTGAGAGAGCCCAAAAATTATTTTCTGAAATTTCTGATATTCACTCTGAGGAAGGAATCTTGGAAATTGTAAAAAGATATTCTCAAAATAAGAGTTATTATTCTGTGGGAATTGTTAAAAGATAAATCAGATATATTTAAAAAAGGTTTTATATACAAAATATAATGGCAGGAAGTTTAGTTGTTCGTCCTGATAAAAACGAGTTCTTATTATATAGTATGTTAAATGCATTGGGTCTTGCCAAAGGCAATCCAGATTCTCATTTTCTTAGAAGACAGGCTGTTGATCATTTTAATGGTTACAAAGGAATTGGCCTAAAAGAAAGAGATTATAACCATCATTCAAAACCTGTAAGCTATGTTCTTACCATAAATGAACCCCCTTCTTTGTCTGTAAAAAGTAATTTGAAATTGGAAGAAATAGAAGAAGATGAATGTAATATTGGAAGTGTTGTTTTACCTCATTTAAAACATTTTTATGAAAATACAGATTTTGAAGATTTTTATCAAAGAATACTACCGGTTTATGAATTGGAATGTAATTTTTTACAGGGTGTTCTTGAAAGAGCTGATATTAAAGGTATTTTAGAAAGGGTTTGGGAGGTTAATGAACCACTTGAAATGGCTGTAATTCCAATGCCTTTAGAGGGGTTTAGTTCAGGTATTGGTCCTAGTGTTAATGATATATCTTATTCAATTGTTGGACCTCCATTTGACTACTCAACTCCCAGGTTGGTTGCACATGAGACATCACACTCTATAGCAAAAAAGATTCTTAAACCGATTAGAAGTGAAATTGAATCAAGAAAGGATTTATTAGATTTAGTATTAAAAAATCCAAATTATCCTAAAACCTATCATCATTGGCAAACCTGTTTTGAAGAACATTTCATAAGAGCTATGCAGATAGGATTTATTAATCCTGAACTTAAATGGGATATAAAAGTTGAAGAAGCATTAAAAGTACAAGAGAAAAAAGGGATGATCTTTATAGGAGATTTTTATGAAGAATTAAAAAGACACAAGCAAAATCCTGAAAAAAAAGATTTAAGCAGGGTTGTAAATGGAATATTATCCAGACTTGATGGTTATTAATTATAAAAATTCAAGATTATTATTAAAATTTTTGATTTATTTATATCCGCTATCATATATATTATCTTGCAACTCTATTTATAAATTATTATTATAATATTTATTTATGAAAATCTGCAGGGATTTTCTTTTAAGCGGCTACTTGAGGTTAGCTTCATATTATGACTGATAAAAAGGGGATATTTATTGCATTTGAAGGGGTTGATGGATGCGGAAAATCAACACAAATTCGTAAATTTGTTGATTATCTTTTTTTAAAAGACAAGCATAACCATATAATTCTCACAAGAAATCCTTACAAGGATGTAAATATAAGAAAAATTTTAAGAGAAGACAATGATCCAACTTCTAAGTCTGAACAACTTGCGAAACTTTTTATAGGTGATCGGAAATCTATGGCTGAAGAAGTGGTTATACCGAATATCTCACAGGGGCATTATGTTGTGAGCGATAGATACAAGCTATCAACTGCAACTTACCAGGCTGCACAAGGGCTTTCAATGAAGGAACTTTTAACTATGCAAAAAGAACTTCCTGTTCCAGACATTACTTTTGTAGTTGATCTTCCTGCTGTAGAGTGCTCAAGAAGAATGAAAAAAGATGAAATAAGAGATGCTGGAAAAGAGCATAAATTTGAAACTAACATGGATTTTTTAGAAAGTGTTCGGCAAAATTATTATAAGGCAAAGGAAATGCTGCCAGAGGAAAAAATATTTATTATTGATGGAAGCCGTGATATTGAAACTATTGCTAAAGAAATAAGGGAGATTTTTGAAAAAGAGATACTTGAAAAGAAAAAAGCAAAATACAAATCAATTTCTGAAGTTCCGCCCTATATTAAAACAAAACTAACAAAATATTTTTCAAATGTTGGTGGAAATATTTTTGTCATACAAAATCTTCCTTCTGAACTGACAGGTGGTGCCTTGGCTAGATATTCCCGCTCTCCAACTGGAATGCAGCTTACAATTATTAATGAATTCTTTGATGAAAATGGAGAGCCTTCTGCTGAAAAGGGCTCAGAATTAATGGATCGGGTTCTTAATGCATTTGGTGATGAGTCTGTTGGAGAGCTCGAAGGAACTCATGTTGGAATTGAAAATGTCACAATGATTGCAATAAAAACAATTGAAGACAGGAGAATTGGCGGCTCACCAATTGAACAATCAACAAGATATGTCAAGTATGATTCTAAAGATGAAAATGGGAAATGGAGATATCTTCGGCCAAAAGAAATAACAAACTGTGGCCTTGGAAATATTTATGAAAGAATAAATGACCAGGCATTTGAAGTCTATTCCAAGCTTGTTACAAAACTCCAGGAATATTTCAAAAAACAGCTTCCTATTGATGAATATGAAATTGAAGTTACAAGAGAAGGCAAAAGAATCAAAGCAAAGAAAAATGAACTTATTAACGAAGAGGAAATAAAAGCATTCAATAGTTCATACTCTTTTACAATAAGATGCGCTGCACTTGATGTTGGAAGATGCATCTTGCCTTCATCAACATTATCACAACTAGGAATTCTTGGAAATGGAAGATTTTATACAAAACTTCTTACATGCCTAAAGTCCAGTGAACTTGAAGAAGAAAGAGATATCGGAGAAAGACTTGAAGTGGAACTCAAAAAAATAATCCCAACTTTTATCAAGTGGAACAGAGATGACCCTAAGTTATTTCGGGAAAGAAATGAGAAAATGAGAGAAATTGCAAATCAAATGTTTTCAAATACCCTTCCTGAAGCAGAGCAGGTTACACTTGTATCTCGAGGAGAATATCTTGATGAAACTCTTGCAAGCTCAATATTTCCCCATACAAATATTTCTTACAACCAGATTTTAAAAGAAGTGAAAAAACTTTCTTATCAAAATAAAATTGAAACCTTAAAAGAATATATTGGAAAAAGAGAAACAAGAAGAGACAGGACTCCAAGAGGATTTGAAGCAGGTTATCCTATTACATTTGATCTTGTTGGAAGTTTTGGTGAATTTAGAGATTTGCACAGGCACAGGATGTTAACGCAACAAAGACAGCTTTTAACAACTGAACTCGGATTTATCATGCCTGCTGAAGTAAGAGAAGTTGGAATGGAGCCTGAGGTTTTGGAAGTTGTGATGATGATGGAAGAACTTAACAAAGAACTTAAAAGAAGAGGGCTTTTAGTTGTTTCCCAATATGCAACACTATTCAACCATAGATTAAGATTTTTATTTGGAATGAATCTTCGAGAGTTCCAGCATTTCACTGAACTAAGAACAATTACACAAGGGCATTACGGATATCGTGCTATGACAATGGAAATGGCCAGGCAACTTAAAAAAAGAGATGAATGGAGTGAACTTGCAAATGAATTTATCAATTATAGTGACCCTGGAAACAAGATTGCACGAGCAAAAGAGCAATCAAGAATTGCTGGAGATAATCTGTTGAAAGGTGTTGATGGAAGTGTTGATTATCAAGATGGCTAATAAAAAGCTTGGTCCTATTGAAGTTGATGAAAGAGTTTTTGGAGATGCAAAACAAATTGTTAGAGGACTTGAAAATTTAGCTGGAATTGCAGCAGATAGATGTGATTTAATAGAACTATTTTCAAATGCAATAGTATTGCTATTTCAACAATTACCAAATGGGGATAAAAATTATTGTGGAGAAATTCCAAGAATTGGCATAATCTCTGCTGATAATCATTGGGATATTCCCGGCAGATTAGATTTGATGTATACTCATTCAGGATATAGAGCTAGTCATCGTCAGTTCGTTCAATATAGTATTGCACAAATTGATTTAAGGTCCAGAACTGCAGAATTAGAATGGAAGCCAGGTCAGTATCGCAGAAGAAAAAGTTATCATATTCCGGCGGTTGTACGAAGAGATACTGAATATATCTTACAAAGATTAGGATTAAGACTCTCTGGACCGAATCTTTCAAAAGATTAAAAGTATTCCAATAGACAAGAATGATTATACTTTTTTAAAGTATAATTTTTGCTTTATTCTCCCCCTAATAATGAGGGAGAAAAAGAAAAATTATTTAGTGTTGAATAAGTTCATCAGAGATATTAATTAGATAAAAAATAAATAATAATCAAAAATTAAAATGTGGAGATTTTTAGACAGTGAATATGGTGGAGGAATTCATCCATTTAATAATTATTGTGGAAAAGTTTTAGAATTAGTTGATTTTTCTAGAGAAAATAGAGTTTTTTCAATACAGGATTTAGGTAAACATTTAAGTTTGAGAAGAAAAAGTTTTATATCTGGAAGTAATTACAGAATAGAAGAGATCTATCCATTTTTTACTTTTGAATCAGGGGAGTTTACCTATCCTACAAATGAAAGAAGAGATTTAATAACAGAATCAGATTTTAAGGGAGTGTTGGAATATGCAAATAAAAGATTCCCTAAAATATCACAAGAAGTTGTTTTACCTTATCAAGTTGGTAATCCGGATTTACATAAAGTTGCATTTTTAGAAGGTGTAAATATAGGTGATGTAAAAAGGGTAGACTTTCAAAAATATCAACATTTGATAGCTGAAAGATTTAGAGAATTAATGAAAGAATATATTAGAAAAAAATTAAAAGGAGATTTGGCTGATAGATTAATAGAGCAATTGGGATAAAAAATTATCTTTAATATAATAAGGTTTATAATAGTAGATTATTTTAAAAGAATTAAAAGAGATTAAAATATGATAAAAACTTATGTATTTGATTGGAGTGGAGTAATCAGTGATGACACAAAACCAGTCTATGAAGCAAATATGATGCTTCTTGAGGATCATAATAGAAGAAGAATTAGTTTTGAAGAGTGGAGAACACGTTCTGCATTTACTGCTGCAGGTTTTCTCAGAAATTGCGGTGTAGTTTGTGATGAAGGACTAGTTTATGAAAAATATAAACAGTATTTTTCTGCACTTGTTAATGATGGACATAAACCTCATATTCTGCCTGAGGCAAAAAGTACTCTCGAAAGTTTAAGAAATGAAGAAAGGAAAAGATTGGTTGTTTTAAGCAGTCATCCTGAACAAAATCTTAGGCCTGAAATGAAAAGTTATGGTATTGATGGATTATTTCAAATGGTCATTGGAGGTTTTAGTAATAAGGGTGATGGTCTCAGAAGAATTTGTGATGGACTTGGTGTTTCCAGGAATGATGTCTTATTTATGGGAGACACTATTTATGATATTCGAGCTGCAAAAGAAGCAAGAGTTGTCAGCGGTGCTGTTTGCAGCGGATATCATACAAGAGACAGGCTTGAGGCAGAGAATCCTGATTTAATGCTTGAACATATTGGATGGATGAGAGGGATTTAAACTTAATTCGACATTTTAATAAAATGTCTAGATAAGATAGCTATGAAAGGTTGAAGTAAATCCAACTTTCATAAAAGATAATATGAGGAATATAAATATAAAAATTATTTTTTAAGAAAGAATTTTTTTAATTTTACCTTCAATTTCTTTTTTAGTATTTTCTTCAAAATAACCCTCTATTTTTCCGATTAATTTACCTTCTTTAAAAAATAATAATGATGGTAATTTTTTTATTTTATATTTTTTTAAAATCTCGCTATTATTATTTAATTTAACTTTTCTATATTTAATATCATATTTATCAAATAATTCCCTAATTGTTATAGAACTAAGCAGGCACATTATTGATTCATCAGAAAATAATTCAGCAACTGTTGTTTTATGTGATTCAACAACTTCTGTTTTAAATTTATCTTCTGAGATTAAAAATGCAGGATGTATTGGAGTTGCCCCATACCTATCAACAAATAAGTCAGATGCTTTTCTTGTATCTTCGTCAATTTCTTTTTTTAATTTATCATATTCATTTTTATTTTTTGCAACTTTGATTGCATCAACCATGCATGAACCTTCACATAATCCACAACTTGTACATTTAGAATTATCAATTATTATTGTCTTTTTTTTATCATCCCAGGATAAAGCTCCTGTTTTACAAACAGCTACACCATTACATTCTTTTGCATTATCACATATCTTGAAATTAATTAATACTGACATAGAAATAATAAATATAATTTGTTTATTAATTTATTCTTTCTCTAGGGATAGATTTTTAAACAGCCTTATTTAAGAAAATCAATGGATGGGGATATTGTTTTTTTAGATCTGAATAAAGTAACATTATTAGGTTTTGAAAGAAAAAACTTATTTTCTAAAGTTGAAAAAATGGTTGCAGCAATAGAATCTGGAGATGAAAATTTCCCTGCTGTTCCAGTTAAAAGATTAGATAATTCTACCTATGCTTTGACTCATCAACCTAGTAGAGAAGGTTGTGCTGATGGAGGCCATCATAGAGCAATTGCTCATTACATTGCTAATCACCCTCTGAAATGTACATTAGTTGAAGAAGATTTTCAGTGGAATTGCTTACCAAATGATAATTGGGGATTGAACTTTATCCGATACCTGAAGCGATTTTAGTTGATAAATTACCTAAATATAATGTACATATGTTTCTAGATTGAATTTACAAATTCTCATAAACAGGAAACCTTGCGCAAAGTTTCTTAATTTCTTCTCTGATATTTTTTTGGAGTTCAATATTTTGATAATCTTTGATTATTTGGGAGATCCAAATTCCAACTTGTTTCATTTCTTCTTCTTTCATACCCCTGGTTGTTAGAATTGGTGTTCCAAGTCTTATCCCACTTGGCTTAAATGGTGTTGAGGGGTCTTTGGGAATGGAATTTGCATTTGTGCAAATTCCTGCATTTTCTAATGCTACTGCAATATATTTTCCAAGACCTATTCCAAATGGCGTGAGATCAATCAAAAGAAGATGAGTATCGGTTCCATTTGAAACAAGTTTTATATTATTTTCAATTAAATTTTGTGCTAATGCTTTCGCATTTTTTACAATTTGATGTGCATAAATTTTAAATTCAGGCCCAGCTGCTTCTCCTAACGCAACTGCCAAGCCTGCAATGGTATGCTCATGAGGACCTCCTTGAAGTCCTGGAAAAACAGCTTTGTCGATTTTTTTTGCAAGTTCAGGATCTTTTTTTAGACCTTTTTCTGTAATCATTATCATTCCACCTCTTGGACCTCTCAGGGTTTTATGAGTTGTTGTTGTAATTATATGTGCATAAGGAGCAGGGCTTGGATGAGCTCCTCCTGCAATTAATCCTGCAATATGAGCAATATCAACTGCAAGGTATGCTCCGACTTCATCTGCAATTTTTGAAAATTCTTCGAAAGGGAACTCTCTTGGATAAGCTGTTGCTCCACACCAAATTAATTTGGGCTTATTTTCAATTGCTATTTTTCTTACTTCATCAAAATCAATTAGTCCATCGTCTTTAACATGATATTGAACACTTTTGAAAAATTTTGCTGTTGCTGAAACTTTCCAGCCATGAGTCAAATGCCCTCCATCTGGAAGAGCAAGTCCAGTTACAGTATCTCCTGGCTCAAGTAGTGCCATGTAAACTGCAAAATTTGCAGGACTTCCTGAATGAGGCTGAACATTCACATGAACTACATCAAAAAGTTTTTTTGCTCGCTCTATTGCTAATTGTTCAACTTCATCTGTATTAATATTTCCCTGATAATATCTTTTTTGAGGATAGCCTTCTGCATATTTATTCATGAGAACACTTCCAACTGCCCTTAATACGTTTTCGGAAACATAATTTTCTGATGGAATCATATTCAAAACTTCTTTTTGACGGATTAATTCTTTTGCAATTATGTTATCTACTTCAGCATCTCTTTTTTCCATTTTTTATTTAAATAAATATTATTTAAAAGATTATAGGTGATAAATAGGTAAACAATCATATCAACATATATTTTTAAAAAACATATTATTATTAGCAATGTTGTTTATATAGGTGTAACTTTTAGGTAATACTATCAAAAGGTATATCAACACATGAAAAAAGCGATAATTATTAGCGGGTTTATTATATCATCATTATTAATCATGAGTTTAATTTCTGCACTTGATACAAATTCAACAGACCTTGAGGGAACAAATTTTTCAAGATGTATCTTAAACTGTGTTAACATTAGCCAGACAGACAAACCAATATGTTTTGATAATTATTATAATGGTTCTTTAAAATGCACTGATAATTTCAGGTCATGCCTGCTAAACAATATTAATTCAACTAATATAAGCAAGAAAGATTTGTCAAAAAATATCAGGGATTGCAATAAAAATTATACCTCATGCAAAAAAAATATTCAAGCAGCAAGGGATTCTTGCATAAAAGATGTTAATAATGATTCAAAAGTATGTAAAAAACAATGCGAATTATTAAAAATAAAACCTTGTCCAACAAACCATAATCCTGTATGCGGAGCAGATAATATAACTTATAATAATGATTGTGAACTTCAAAAAGCTAATATCACAAAAGATTGCAAGGGAAAATGCCCTTGCATTGTAGAAAAAGAATGCATAAAAGAAGGTGGAAGTATACCTATAATATCTAAGGCTCCAAAATGTTGTGACGGACTTAAATTAATAAAGCCAATGGAAAAAGAAATACTCGGAATTTCTGGAATATGCACTGCAAAATGTGGAAATGGAATTTGTGAAAATGTCACTGAAACAAATTATAATTGTCCTCGGGACTGTCCAATAGTTAAAAATTATTGCAAGCCAAGTGATCGCAGGAAAAATAATGCCTGCCCTACAATTTATTCTCCTGTCTGCGGATGGTTTAATTCTTCTACAGAATGTTTAGTTTATCCCTGCGCAGCAAATTATTCAAACTCTTGCACTGCATGCATAAACCCAATTGTTTCTTACTGGACTATTGGAGAATGTCCGATTGTCAATAATAGTACAAATTAAAAATTTGCCATAGAATATTTTTATATTATACTTTGTAGTGCCTAAGGCAGTTAAGTCTATAGGGGCTTAGAAAGGCTTAAAAACTATCCCCTGAATTTATATATCCTAACCGAAAGGTTTATAAACCAAAGTTCAGACTAATTTATTATTATAAAGTCGTTAAAGGTAAATATATAAAATTTCAAAAAGAAATTTTAGGACAGTAAAAGCTAGCCCCTTGAAGTTTTTATCTGTATAGCCACTTTCATATTTAACCTCCTTGTCAGTTAAAATGCACATTTTACAGCCCAAACACACAAAATTAAGTTCAAATGAAGTTGAAAAATTAATTACAGAACTCAACATTTCTTTAGCTCAGTTACCGAAAATAAAAATAACTGATCCAGCACTCCCAGAA
>Ga0182027_10003467_pt1 | contig 24958 bp, 13 predicted proteins | sample 712E1DmetaG_FD_121300 | JGI IMG/M metagenome (GOLD analysis project Ga0182027, IMG submission 121300) | Permafrost microbial communities from Stordalen Mire, Sweden - 712E1D metaG (Illumina Assembly) | ecosystem: Environmental > Terrestrial > Soil > Wetlands > Permafrost | place: Sweden...
CTGCATCGCCTCCACGGAGCAGATACGGCGGGCCGTGTATCTTTTGATCTATATAAAACCGCTGGACGCCTTTACTTCCGGCGCCGAGCGGTTGCAATCAGAACTTGTTCAGACGTTCCCTAGTCAGCGTGACGAATCCAGCACGGCAATTAAACAACGATCGGGAGGAATCTGTGACTTCGAGTGCAGAATTGAACGGCGCAACCGCGGCCGATAGACGTACGACATCAAGACTGGCTGATTGCGACGTGGCCATCATCGGCGCTGGTCCGTACGGTCTATCGGCGGGAGCGCATCTTAAGGCAAAGGGTTTAACGGTCCGTGTGTTTGGCGAGCCGATGGAGTTCTGGGCCGACAAGATGCCAGCGGGAATGCTTTTGCGGTCGCCCCGCGAAGCATCGAACCTTTCGGATCCGACTCGGGCTTTCACTCTGGAAGCTTACGAGGCGGCTTTTGGCAAAGAACCGGCGGCTCCGCTTCCGCTCGAGACCTTCGTGGAATACGGGCGCTGGTTTCGGCATCAGCTTGGTTCCGATCTCGACACTCGGACCGTGGACCGAGTCGATCGGAATGGACAAGGGTTCTATCTCACCTTGCGATCAGGCGAGTTGGTCCGCGCCAGCCGGGTTGTGGTTGCCGCCGGCATCGGGCCGTTCCGGCGCAAACCTGCCCAGTTTCAGAGCCTGCCCTCGGCCCAGGCTTCGCACTGCTATGAAGGCCGCAAGTTCCAGGAATTTTCGGGGAAGAAGGTGGCGGTGATTGGGGCGGGGCAGAGCGCACTGGAATCCGCAGCTCTGTTGCATGAGTCGGGAGCCGAAGTCGAAGTCATCGTTCAGATTTCCAACCTGCGTTGGATAGGCATGCACACCTGGTTGCATCACCTGGGGCCAATCTCGGCCATGCTTTATTCCAAGCATGACGTGGGCCCAGCCGGAATCAGCCGTCTGGTTGCCGCTCCGAAGCTGGTTCATCGCCTGCCTTTACAGCTAAGGGACAAGGTCCGCAAGCGGGCGGTTCGTCCTGCCGGGTCGCGCTGGTTGCCGCCTCGGTTGAGCGAGGTCAGAATGAGCACCGGTCGCACCGTGAGGACAGCCTTGTCGGTGGGCGATGAGGTCGCCCTGAGGCTCGATGATGGAAGCGAACGTCGCGTGCATCATGTTCTATTGGGTACGGGATACGACGTCGACATTGCCCGCTACGACTTTCTGCCGCCAGAACTGGTGCAAAGCGTTCGCCAACTCGACGGCTATCCTTTGCTGACCGGCGGCTTGAGTTCGTCCGTGCCGGGATTGCATTTCATCGGCGCAACTGCCGCTCGCAGCTTTGGCCCGCTGTTGTACTTCGTAGCTGGAACCGAGTTTGCATCGGGTGAACTGGCGAAATCTATCGCGCGCAATGGCGCACGTCCCCGCTAACAACGAAGCGCACTCTTATCAGACAATTATGAAACCAAGCAAAGTTGGCGCTCTCGTTATTGGAGGAGATCACCCGGGGCTGGGGATTGCCCGCAGTCTAGGTCGAAGAGGGATCCCGGTTTACATTCTGGATGACCAGCACTCGATTTCTTCATTTTCGAAGTATGCAAGCCGGGTCATTCGGGTCAAGGATCTTCGCGATGAGCAGGAGACCATCAACAGCGTTCTTGAGGTTGGCCAACGTTTTGGACTGGAGGGTTGGGTGCTTTTTCCAACACGGGACGAAACGGTGGCAGCTTTCTCGCATCATCGTGCGCGGCTCGCGGAGTTCTATCGAGTGACGACCCCCGACTGGGACATAGTGAAGTGGGCGTGGGATAAGAAGAACACTCACATCCTGGCCAAACAGCTAGGCATACCGGCTCCCGAAACCTGGAATCCGCGAAGCCTGGAGGAGCTTGCCGCTCTTTATCCGCGACTGCCTTTGGCCATCAAGCCGGCGGTCAAAGAAAACTTTTTCTATGCCACCGGAAAGAAAGCCTGGCGCGCGGATACGCCCGAAGAGCTCAATCGGCTATTCATCAAAGCGAACCAGCAAATCAAACCCGAAGAGGTGATGGTTCAGGAAATCATTCCGGGCGACGGACAGCACCAATTCTCGTATTGTGCTTTCTTTCGCGACGGTCAGGCACACAGCAGCCTGGTCGCCAGACGCAACCGGCAGCATCCCCATGAATTCGGACGCGCTGCGACCTATGTGGAGAGCATCGAGCTTCCGGCGATCGAGGAACTTTCAGAGCGCTTCTTGAAGGCGATTGATTACTACGGCCTGGTGGAAATGGAATTCAAGCAGGATCCCCGCGATGGTCAATACAAGTTGCTGGACGTGAACGCCCGGGCATGGGGCTTCCATAGCATCGGTTTGCCGGCCGGGGTCGATTTTCCCTACCTGGTTTACGCGGACCAGTTGGGAGAGCCGATCGAATCACGCCGCGGACAATCAGGGATCGGCTGGCTTCGTCTGATCACCGACATTCCGACAGTGCTCTCAGGACTTTTCCTGGGGCGATTGAAGTTCGGCGCCTATTTCAGCTCGCTTCAGAGAACGCGTGTGGAGTCGGTTTTCTGCCGAGAGGATCCCTGGCCATCCCTCGCAGAAGTAGCGCTGCTGCCGTATTTGATCGTCAAGAAATACTTCTTGTAGTGGAAACGCCTTTTCACCAAGTCGCGATTGCTGAGAAGAGTCGGTGGTTCTTCCGAAGGTTGACGTTGCACTTGCTTTCTTTGATTACCTGGGTGTTCACGAACCAGCGTTGGAAGGCCAGAGTTTCAACCGAACGATTATTCTTTAACTACTGAGCTTGACCCATAGAGAGCCGGCAAAACATTTGACGAACTTAGCCAATTCCGACGGTCTCATTCAGGACCTGTTTCTTGAGCAAGCTGCGCGCACGCCTGAGCGGCCAGCCGTCATCTCGTCGACGCGAACGCTGTCTTACGCGGACTTGCTTTTCCGGACGCGGGCTCTGGGCCGCCGGCTGCGTGCGCTTGGAGTCCGGCCGAATACTCTGGTCGCAGTCGTGATGGAAAAGGGATGGGAACAGATTGTTGCTGTGCTGGGCGCTCTCGAGTCGGGCGCGGCTTACCTGCCCATCGATCCGAATATTCCGCCGGAGCGCCTTTCGTATCTGCTCGAAAATGGAGAGGTCGAGATCGCGCTTACTCAATCCTGGCTGGATGAGAAGCTGTCGTGGCCCTCTGGCGTAACTCGGCTTTGTGTCGACCGGGAGGATGCAGATGGCGGCGATTTTTCTCCGCTTGCTCGCGTGCAGACTCCAGATGATGTCGCCTACGTTCTCTACACTTCCGGTTCGACGGGGAAGCCAAAGGGCGTGATGATCGGCCACCGCGGGCTGGTCAATTGCATCCGGGAAACGAACCGCGAATTTGCTGTAGGGCCGGATGATCGCACGCTCGCGGTTACCGCCTTGCACCACGATATGTCGGTGTATGACATTTTCGGATTGCTGGCCGCCGGCGGAGCCCTTGTCATGCCCGATCGCGATGGGACGCGCTCTCCCGACCATTGGGTTGAACTGATCGACCGATACGACGTCACCATCTGGAACTCGGTTCCGGCTTTCATGGATATGCTGCTCGTCCATGCATCTGCCCGGAAGCTCACCATGCCAGATCGTTTGCATCTGGCCTTTCTGGGCGGCGATTGGATCCCGATGAGCGCGCCGGCGCGTATTCGTGTGCACTTCGGCGATGTGCAGGTTGTGAGCGTTGGTGGTCCGACGGAGACCACGGTCTGGAACATTTGGTACCCGGTGAAGGAAATGCGGGCGGAATGGAACAGCATTCCGTACGGACATCCGATTGCCGATACCTGCTACTACGTGCTCGACGAAAATCTCAATGATTGTGCCGCGGGTGAACCCGGCGAGCTCTGCTGCTCCGGCGTTGGTCTCCTGAAGGGGTACTGGCGCAACGACGAACAGACCCGCGCCCGCACCGCGATTCATCCCCGCACGGGAGAACGAATCTACCGCACTGGCGACCGGGGACGCTTTATGCCGGATGGCGAAATCGAGTTCCTGGGCAGAATCGACCGCCAAATCAAGATCAACGGGCAGAGGATCGAACTCGGCGAAATCGAAGCGACCTTACTCCGCCAGCCCGGCGTGAAGCAGGCGGTCGTGGATGCAATCGATCTCGACGGTCAGAAGAAACTTGCGGCTTACATAGTGCCGGAAAGTGTGCCGGGAAATGGCCAGCAGTTGCAAGCAGACCAGTTGCGGACGGCTCTCGAAAGCTTTCTTCCCGTCTACATGATCCCGTCCTCGTTCCAGATCATGGAAGCGCTGCCCCTGAATGCCAACGGCAAAGTGGATCGCAGCCAGCTTCCAGCGCCCGCCCAAGCGCGAGTCCCGGTGTCAGCCGAACCGGCAAACGGCCGCCCTGCAGTGAAAAATGGAACCGAAGAAATCATCGCGGCGGTGTGGAAAAAGGCGCTCGGAGTTGAGCATCTGGGGCCGACCGACAACTTCTTTGACCTCGGCGGCGACTCCATTCTCCTCGTGGAAGTGCACGCCGAACTCCAACAAGCGCTGAATCGCAAATTGTCGGTAACCGACTTATTTCAATTTCCATCCATTCGTGCCTTGAGCAATTATCTCGACGGGCAAGCGTCGCAAGTGGCTAGTTCCGAGATCGCTGAGAGAATCCGCAAGCAACGGAACGCGATGGCGAAACAGCGCAATAAAGTGGGGCAACTTCCATGAGCGCTAACGAAACGCAGGATCTCAGTAACGCTCTCGCGATCGTCGGGATGGCGGGCCGCTTCCCAGGCGCGCGCACGGTTGCCGAGTTCTGGCAAAACCAGTTGGCGGGGGTTGAGTCCATCGCTCAGTTCCGGGTGGAAGAACTTGAAGTGGCGAACGCCGTTGCTGCGGCCGCCGATCCAAGCTATGTGCGGGCGAGGCCGGTCCTGGATGACGTCGATTTGTTTGACGCAGCTTTCTTCGGCGTTTATCCCAAAGAAGCGGAGTTGATGGACCCGCAGCAGCGCATCTTTCTTGAATGCTGTTGGCAGGCGATTGAGGATGCCGGCTACGATCCGATGAACTGTCCTGCCATGACCGGCGTCTATGCCGGTTGCAGTCCCAGCACCTATTTCTTGCGCAACGTCTGCCGCGACCGCCGCTTTATCGAAGACTACGTCAGCGGCTACCAGGTCGCGAATTATCCGGTTACCCTCGGCAGCAACGTCGATTTTCTTGCGACTCGCGTCTCCTACAAATTGAATTTGAAGGGACCCGCTTTCACCATGGTGGCGGGTTGCTCGACGTCGCTGCTCGCCGTGTGCCAGGCGGCGCAAGCGCTGCAAACCTACCAGTGCGACATGGCCCTGGCGGGAGGCGTTTCCGTCACGTTCCCGCAGAAACGTGGGTACCTCTATCAGGAAGGCGGAATGGTTTCGCCCGACGGCCATTGCCGCGCGTTTGACGAGGACGCGAATGGCACAGTTTTTGGCGGAGGTGCGGGAGTCGTCGTAGCGAAGCGGCTCGAAGATGCCGTGGCCGACGGCGACTCGATCTACGCGGTCATCCGCGGCTTTGCTACGAATAACGACGGCTCCGATAAGGTCGGCTACACCGCGCCGAGCGTCGAGGGGCAAGCCAACGTCATTGCCATGGCGCAGGCGCTGGCCGGTGTTTCTCCGGACTCCATCGGCTACGTCGAGGCGCACGGAACCGGAACGCCGCTGGGCGATCCCATTGAAATGGCCGCGCTCACCAAAGCGTTTCGTGCCCACACCAAGGCGAAACAATTCTGTGTCGTCGGCACGGCCAAAACCAACGTCGGTCATCTGGATATTGCCGCGGGCATTACCGGCCTGATTCACGCCACGCACGTGGTCCGCGACGGCGTGTTTCCGCCGACGCTGCATTTCCAAAAGCCGAACCCCAAGCTCGATCTCGAGAACAGTCCTTTTGTTCTCCACTCAAAGCGCCAAGAGTGGAAACAGGAAAACAGTCCGCGGCGCGCAGGCGTAAGTGCTTTTGGTGTTGGTGGCACGAATGCCCACGTAGTTCTGGAGCAGGCGCCAGCCCGGCAATCGTCTCCTGCAGGGCGTTTCTTGCAGTTGCTGGTATTGTCAGCGCGTTCGGAAGCTGCGCTGGAGAATGCCACTGCGAACCTTTATCAATATCTGAGGGCTCATCCGAACCTGAACCTTGCCGACGCTGCCTGGACGCTCCAGATTGGCCGTCGCCCGTTCCCATGCCGCCGCGCCATCGTCGCGCGGGATGTGCCCGAAGCGATCGCGAGCCTGTCGCAGCGCGATCGGAAGCGTTTGCCCACGCGGCTGAAGCCTCTCGATAACCCCACCGTGTCCTTCCTGTTTCCTGGGCAGGGAGCGCAGCATCCGAACATGGGCCGCGAACTGTACGAAGGCGAGCGCGTCTTCCGCGACAGCGTGGACCAGTGCGCGGAGATTCTTCGCGCTCCACTGAGAGCCGATCTTCGGTCTTTGCTCTATCCGGAGGAGGCTGCGTCAGAGGAGGCGAAGCGGCGCGTGACCGATACCGTCATCGCGCAGCCCGCGATCTTCACCATTGAATATGCGCTCGCTCAACTTTGGATGAGCTGGGGGATCCGTCCTGCCGCCATGCTCGGCCACAGTATCGGCGAGTTTGTTGCCGCCTGCCTAGCCGGAGTGTTCTCGCTTGCGGACGCCCTGCGGTTGGTGGCCGCGCGCGGAAAGATGATGCAGGATCTGCCGCGCGGCGGCATGTTGTCGGTGCGGCTCTCCGAAGCGGAACTCCGGACACGGCTGAGCGGAGCGCTTTCGATGGCCGCGATCAACTCGCCGTCTCTGTGTGTCGTTGCCGGCCCCTTCGATGCGCTTGAAGAATTCGAGAAGAGGCTTGGGGCTGACGGTATTATGTGCCGCCGCCTGGTGACCTCCCACGCTTTTCACTCCTCGATGATGGACCCCATTATCGAACCGTTCACGAAGCTGGTTGCCGAAGTGCGTCCCGGCCGGCCGCAGATTCCGTATGTCTCCGGTCTAACCGGAACCTGGATCACCGAGAAGGAAACCACCAATCCTGTGTATTGGGCGCGCCATTTCCGCGAGCCCGTGCAGTTTGCTTCCGCTCTTGCCGAACTTCGCAAGCAGCCCAACAGCATTCTTCTTGAAGTGGGCCCAGGGAATGTTCTGGGCACGCTCGCCCGGCAGGCCGGCGCGTCTCCCGACCAGCCGATTATCTCTTCGCTGACCGACGGTTTTTCTGGCGAAGGAGACGCCGCCAGCCTCATGAATTCGGTTGGCGCGCTCTGGCTCGCCGGAGCGCAGCCGGACTGGCGCAGCCTTCATGGCAGCCTTGACGGCAAGGGAAAGCGGCAGCGTATCTCGCTCCCAACCTATCCGTTCGAACGGAAACGTTTTTGGCTCGATGCTCCCCTACTCGAAGAACCCGCGGCAGCGCTGCCGGTCGTACCGGCTGCGGTGCCGCCCATTGCTGAGGCCCCCGCTTCGGAGGAAAACAGACAGGTGAACGTGAATTCTCAAACCCTTGCAGCCCCCTCCCACCTCCCCCTATCCCGGTCCACGCGAATTGCGAAGGTTCTCAGCGAAATTTTCGAGGACCTCTCCGGTGTGGATCTTTCTCAGGCGGACGGGTCCACTAGTTTTCTCGAGTTGGGCTTCGACTCGCTTTTCCTGACCCAGGTGACGCAGTCGCTGCATGGCAAGTTCGGTTTGAAAATTACCTTTCGCCAGTTGCTGGGCGACCTTTCGAGCATGAATGCGCTCGCCGAGTACGTAGACGGCAAACTCCCAGCGGACGTTCTTGCGGAACCAGTGCCCCCCGCGGCAGCTGCTCCCGTCGTTCCGGTTATTGCCATGGCGGCCATGCCGGCGTTTTCGGCCGCGTCAGCGGCCAGCAGTTCAATGGGCAACGTGCCCGTAAGTGGAAATGGAGATGGTGCCATGTCTGAATCTCCGATTGAACGCCTGATGCGCGAACAGCTGCAGGCAATGAATCAACTCTTCGCAAAACAGTTGGAAGCGGTGCATGGCGGTGCAGTTGCGCCGGCCGCCCCGGCCGCAGTGCCCGCGACGGTTATGCCTGCCGCGGTTGCGCCTAAGCCTGCCGCTCCAGTCACCGCGCCCATCGCTGCGACTGCCGCACCTGTCGCCGCCGCGGGCGCGAAAGAAGAGTTCAAGCCCTTCGGGCCGTACAAGCCGCCGCAAAAAGGTATCTCGGGCAATGTGACGCCGCAACAGCAGGAAGGCCTGAAGAAGCTGATCGAGTTGTATACGCGGCGCACCGCGAAGTCCAAGAGCAGTACGGAGAAGAATCGCTCCGTGCTGGCCGACCCGCGCGTCGTTTCGGGTTTCCGCTCGCAGTGGAAAGAGATCGTTTATCCCATCGTCACCGATCGTTCCCAGGGATCGCGGCTTTGGGATGTGGATGGCAACGAATACATCGACATTCTGAATGGGTTTGGCCCCATCATGCTGGGGCATCGTCCGGACTTCGTCGAGCAGGCGATTGCGAAACAGCTCCATGAAGGCTTCGAAATCGGACCGCAGACGCCGCTGGCCGGTGAAGTCGCGCAACTCTTCTGCCAGATGACCGGCAACGAGCGCATGAGCTTCTGCAACACGGGATCCGAGGCCGTGATGGCGGCGCTGCGTGTGGCGCGCACAGTTACCGGCCGCAGCAAGGTTGTATTGTTCGCCGGTGCGTACCACGGCATGTTCGATGAAGTGCTGGTCAAGAGCGTGAAGAAGGCGGGCGTTCCACACTCTGCCCCGGTGGCGCCCGGAATTCCGCGCGAGAGTCTAACTAATGTCGTCGTGCTCGACTACGGCACCGCGGAATCGATCGAGTGGATTCGCCAGAATGCGAACGATCTGGCGGCCGTGCTGGTCGAGCCGGTGCAGAGCCGCCATCCGCACCTTCAGCCGCGCGAGTTCCTGCAGGAGATTCGCAAGATCACGCAGGAGTCGGGCGCGGCTTTGATCTTCGACGAGGTTGTCACCGGATTTCGAGCTCACCTCGGCGGCTGCCAGGCGCTCTTCGGAGTGCGCGCCGATCTCGCCACTTACGGCAAGGTCGTCGCCGGGGGCATGCCGATCGGCATCCTGGCCGGCAGAGCCGCATTCATGGACGCGCTCGACGGCGGAGCATGGCATTTCGGCGACGATTCCTACCCCGAAGTCGGCGTCACTTTCTTCGCGGGCACTTTCATTCGCCATCCACTGACCTTGGCGGCGATGAAGGCCGTGATGCAACACTTCCAGCAGCAGGGCCCCGGCTTGCAAGAGCGCCTGACCGAGCGCACCACAAAGCTGGTCAAGACCATCAATGAGTTTTTTGAACTGCAGCAGGTTCCTACTCGCATCGAGAATTTTGCGAGTTTCTTCTACTTCGCGCTACCGGTGGAAGAACGCTTTGCCAGCCTCTTCTATTACTTCCTGCGAGCGAAGGGGATTCACGTCCTCGAAGGTTTCCCCTGCTTCCTCTCGACCGCCCACACCGATGCTGACCTCGAGAAGATTATCGCCGCGTTCAAGGAAAGCGTATTCGACATGCAAGCCGCCGGCTTTTTCGCGAAGCCGACTGGCGCAGAACAGCCCGTTTTGGCTGCGGCTGCAACGGCCGCGGCGCCTTCGGGAACTGTTCAGGAAGTTCCCGTCACCGAGCCGCAACTGGAAGTGTGGTTGTCTGATCAGCTAAGTGACGATGCATCTTGCAGTTACAACGAATCTTTCACGCTTCACATGCGTGGAAAAGTGAATGAGGCGGCGCTCAAGGACGCGCTTCGCCAACTTGTCAACCGGCACGACGCCCTGCGCGCGGTTTTCATCCACGAAGGCCAGGTGCAGAAGTTCACCCCCACACTCGATCTCAATATCCCAACCGTGGATCTCACGGCGTTCAGCGCGGCGGAACGTGACGCCCGCTGGAAGCAGATGATTCGTGACGATGCGCACACGCCCTTCCGCCTGGTGGAAGGTCCGATGGTTCGCGCGCAACTGGTCAAAATGGAGCCGGGATACACCTGCCTGGTTTTCACCGCTCACCACATTGTGTGCGACGGATGGTCGACCAACGTTCTGCTCGACGAGCTTCCCAAGATCTACAACGCGCTCAATCGTGGCGAGTCCTCGGTCGCATCGAGCCTGCCTTCGCCCATGAGCTTTGCGGATTACTCGAAGTCGCAGAGCGAATTTTTGAGCGGGTCTGAAGGGGCCAACGTCGAAAAGTTCTGGCTCGATCAATTCCAGCAGCCCGTACCCTTACTCGATCTGCCAACCGATCGGCCACGGCCGGCGATGAAGGAATTCAAGGGTGCAACCTACCGGACAAGAATCGGAGCCAATGCCTACAACGCCATCAAGAAACTTGGAGCGAAGCAGAAGTGCACGCTGTTCGTCACTCTGCTGGCTGGCTTCCAGATCCTCTTAAGCCGCTTGAGCGGTCAGGACGACATCGTCGTCGGAATTCCCACTGCCGGGCAATCGCTGCTTGAAGACGCGATTCTTGTCGGACACTGTGTCAACTTCATTCCTCTGCGTGGAAGACCCACAGCAGACTCCACCGCCGCGCAGTTCCTGACACAAATGAAGCAGACGGTGCTGGCTGGCTATGAGCACCAGAACTACACCTACGGACGGCTCGTGAGAAAGCTCCAGATTCCGCGCGATCCCAGCCGGTTGCCGCTGACCGAAGTGCAGTTCAACCTCGAACGCGTCGGCGGCGATATGCCATTCGACGGATTTCAAGCCGAAGCCGATCCCAATCCAAAGAGTTTCGTCAACTTCGATATCTTCCTGAACGTCGTCGAGTCGAAAGACGGGCTCATGCTTGACTGCGACTACAACACCGGCCTCTTCGACGAGACCACTATCGCCCGATGGCTGAGTCATTACGAAACGTTGTTGATGGGCATGGTCGAAAATGCGGATCAATCCGTATCTCGTCTGCCTCTGCTCAACGAAGCCGGACGCCGCCAGTTAGCCGTCGATTGGAATCAGACCGCAGCCGATTATCCGCGAAACCTGTGTGTCCATCAACTGTTTGAAGCCCAGGCCGCCAAGACGCCGGACGCGATCGCGGCCGCGTTCGAGAGCGCACAACTTACCTATCACGACCTCAATCGCCGCGCCAACCAACTGGCCAACTACTTGCGAAGCGCCGGCGTGAAACCCGGCGTAATGGTCGGCGTGTTCGTCGAGCGTTCGCTGGACATGATCGTCGCTTTGCTGGGTGTGATGAAGGCTGGCGGCGCTTACGTTCCCATGGATCCCACCTATCCCGCCGAGCGTATTTCGTTCGTGCTGAACGATGCCAGCGTCCCGGTTCTGCTTACGCAGGAAGCTTTGTTCAAGACGGTCAATATCGGCACCGCCCATCACGTTTTCCTTGACACCGAATGGACGGCCATCGCGCGGTATTCCAGCGATGCCCCGCCCGCCGCGCCTATGGCCGACGACCTTGCCTACGTCATCTACACCTCAGGTTCGACCGGCAAGCCCAAAGGCGTCGAGATTCCGCATCGCGCCGTGGTCAATCTGCTGCTTTCGATGAGCAAGAAGCCCGGCGTGAAGGCGAACGACACTTTGCTCGCCGTGACCACGCTCTCGTTCGACATCGCTGGACTGGAACTGTTTCTGCCGCTCGCGGTGGGTGCGAAACTTGTGATCGCCAGCCGCGAAGCCGCTGCTGATGGCAATCTCCTGCTCAGCCGCATTGTAAGTTCGGGGGCTACCGTCATGCAGGCTACGCCGGTGACCTGGAAACTCCTGATGGAAGCTGGCTGGGAAGGGAAGCCCGCGCTCAAAGTTCTCTGCGGTGGCGAAGCCTTTCCCCGCGATCTGGCGAACGACCTGGTCCGCCGCGCGCCGTCGGTCTGGAACATGTATGGACCGACCGAAACCACCATCTGGTCCTCGACGATCGAGGTCCAAGCCGGAGACGGGTCGGTGCCCGTTGGCCCGCCCATTGACAACACACAGTTCTACGTTCTCGATGCGGCCCAGCAGTTGGTTCCCATCGGAGTCGCAGGTGAACTCCACATTGGTGGCGACGGCCTCGCGCGCGGATATTTCCATCGGCCGGAGTTGACCGCGGAAAAATTCGTTGCCGATCCCTTCCGGCCGGGCACTAACCCCCGCATGTACAAGACTGGTGACCTGGTCCGCCATGTGCCCGACGGCACGATTGAATTCCTGGGACGCTTAGACCATCAGGTCAAGCTGCGCGGGTTCCGCATTGAGCTTGGAGAAATCGAAACCGCCCTGGCACGTTACCCCGGAGTGAAAGAAGCGGTGGTGATCGTGCGGGAAGACATCCCCGGCGATAAGCGCCTGGTGGCCTACGTCACCAGCGAGCAGCGAGCAATTACGGTCGCGACCGTACGCGAGGCACTTACCGGCAAACTGCCTAATTACATGTTGCCGTCGGCCGTCGTTCGCCTGGACGCGATGCCACTTACTCCGAATGGAAAGATCGACCGCAAAGCGCTGCCTGCTCCCGAGATAGGGCGCGCCGCGCACCACAGAGAGTTCGTCGCCCCGCGTACCGAGCAGGAAAAAGCGCTGTCCGCCATCTGGGCCGAGGTACTGCACCTGGAGCGGGTCGGCATACAGGACAATCTGTTTGAGCTAGGCGCGGACTCGTTGCACATATTCCAGATCGTGGCCCGCGCCGGCAAGGTGGGCATGAAAATTCCGCCCGCTCTAATCCTGAAGCACCGTACAATTGCTGCGGTCCTCGCGCAGTTTGAGAGTGGATCCGCCTCTTCCGCCAAGGCAACTCCCGGCATCGTTGCGGTTTCCCGCGACCGCTATCGGGTCAAGACAGTTCTCAAGGTCCCTGAAAAAGAGACGGTGAAGTGAGTCCTTTGGAAAACACGAAACCACTTCCGCCGGCGCCGAATCCCGAAACAGAAGAAGTTTTCGTCCTGCCTGCTTCGCTCGGACAAGAGCGTTTCTGGGCACTCGACCGCATGAAGCCTGGCAATCCCACCTGGAGCGTGCCCGTACGCTTTCGTCTGCAAGGGCCGCTTGACCCCGCGCTCCTGGAGCGGGCTTTCAACCAGATCATTCAGCGCCACGAAGTGTTACGCACCACGTTCACGGTTGTGGATGGCCAGCCCGCGCAGGTCATCAAGTCTTCACTGCAAATCGAGGTCCCGGTCGTCGACCTGCGCCACTTTCCAAAGCAAGAGCGGGATGCGGAAGTCGATCGCCTTTCTTTCAACGAAGCCCGCTGGCGCTTTGACTTGGCAGTGGGGCCGCTTTTCCGGGTGACGTTATTGCGAGTCGAAGACAACGAGCACGTCATGCTCGTCACGCCTCACCATTCGGTGATCGACTACTTATCGATCGGCTTGATTTCGAATGAACTCGGAACCCTCTACGAGGCTTACGCGCGCAATGTGGACCCCGTCCTTCCCGAACTCACCATTCAATACGGAGACTATGCGGTCTGGCAGCGCGAGCAGTCCGAATCTCCAGCGGTCCAAAAAGAACTTGCCTATTGGAAAGAGCAACTGAAAAATCTGCCGTTGCTCGACTTTCCGACCGACAAGCCGCGCCAGGCATCGCCAACCTTCGAAGCGACCATTACTTCTTTGTTGCTGCCGGTCACGCTAACCGACGCCATTCGGGAAATCGGAAATCGCGAGAGTGCCACGTTCTTCAACACGATGTTGGCCGCGCTCGGGGTTCTGATGTATCAGTACACCGGGCAAACCGATTTTGGCGCAGCCACCCAGGTCGCTGGACGTAACAGCGTGGAACTCGAATCCGTCATTGGCCCGTTCATCAACACCGTGGTTCTCCGCCTCGATCTATCGGACAACCCAACTTTCCCGCAGTTGCTGGGCAGAGTTCAGGAAGTCGGCCTGCAATCGATCGCGAACCAGAATGTTCGCTACGAACAGGTGCTCAAGGAATTACGGCCCAACGATTATCCGAGCCACCACACCTTGTTTCGCCTCAACTTCATCTGCCAGCGTGATCCCGTCAGGGCGCAGGAATTCTCCGGGATCAAACTGACGGTGATTCCGTCCAAGTCGCAAGGCGCGTTATACGATCTGCACGTCTTCCTCGTCCTTCGCAATGAGGGATGGCGCCTGGCTTGCGAATACAACACCGATCTGTTTGAAGCGGGCACGATTACGCGCTTGCTGGCCGACTTCAAGAGCTTGCTCGAAAATATCGTGCAGGATCCGAATCGGCCGCTTTCCTCATTTCCCGTTTCTGAAGGCGCGTCGCTGGCGAGGCAAAAGCGGCCGGCCGTCACTGTGCCCGCGCCTTCCAGTTCTGGCGGAGCCGTGGCTTCTTCGACTCCGCGTTCATTAGGAGCCGCCGCCGCAGCGGCAGCAGAAGCGGTCTCTGCTGCTTCTGTTGCCAAAGAGGACAACGTTCCTGCCTCCTCAGGCGTGGCTGCGTCGGAGTCTTTCGGGTTGCGGGCCAGCGTGGCACAGCGCCGTTTCTTTGCGCTCGAAGAGATTGTCCCCGGAAACCCCGCGCTCCACATGCGTGCCTGCGTGAGGCTTACCGGCGAGGTCTCCCTTGCTCATCTGGAGCGCAGTCTGCGATTGCTCGTCGAGCGGCATGAAACGCTACGTACGACCTTCCAGAAGGAAGGTGAAGAGCTAATTCAGATCATCCGCCCCCCACGATCAATCGACGTGCCCGTGACCTCCCTCGAACTGGTCGCGGCGGCCGACAAAGAAGCGAAGCTGTGGGAATCCATTCGCATCGAGGCCAGCGCTCCATTCGATCTTGAGCAAGGACCGCTGGTACGCGCCCGCTTATTCCGGCTTGCGCCCGAAGAGCATGTGCTGATGCTTACCACCCACCACATCATCGTCGATGGATTCTCGCAAAACGTTATTCAGCGCGATCTGTGGACGATCTACGAAGCGACCTCCAGGGGCGAAGCGCCCGCCTTGCCGGCTTTGCCCATCCAGTACGGCGACTTCGCGCATTGGCAGGAAGAATGGCTCAAGTCCGACGCGGCCAACGAAGAACTCGAGTTCTGGAAGAAGCAGCTCAAGCCGCCCTTGCCGGTGCTCAACTTTCCCACCGATCGTCCGCCGAAAAATCGTCCCGCGTCACACGGTGCCATGGAGACCCTGCTGCTCCCGGAGGACTTGACGCGATCCATGAAGGAGTTGGGCCAGTCCGAGAGCACAACCGTCTTCACGGTCATGCTGACTGGCTACACGGCTCTGCTCTGTCGCTACGCGGAGCAGGAAGAGATCATCATCGGGTCGCCCGTGGCGAATCGTAAACCTGAAACCGAAGGACTGATCGGGCCTTTCGCCAGCCCCATCACATTGCGATTAAGTCTGGCCGGAGACCCGACGCTGAAAGAACTGCTGGGCCGCGTGCGCGACGTTACGCTCGATGCGCTGAACCATGCCGAGTTGCCCTTTGAAGTTCTGCTGGATCACTTGGATGTGCGCTCCGTCCATGGCCGGAATCCGCTGTCGCAGTGCTACTTCTTCTATCAACTTGCCTTCCTGCGTCCGCGGGAACTCGATCGCCTGACGGTTACACCGCTTCCCGATTTTGGCCTGGGCACGCACTACGAGCTGCAGATGGGCCTGTTGGACCGCCGCGAAGGTTTGCGCGCCCAACTCGAGTACAATCCCGACCTCTTCGATGCGGCGACCATTCGGCAGGTTCTCGAGGATTATCGGAGAGTTCTCGAACTGATGCGCGACGTGCCCGAAGCGCGCATTCACGAGCTTAAGGTTTCAAGACAAGCGCCTCTCGTGCGTCCATCCGAGCCGGTTATCAAAGAAGCCGAGCCCCGTCGTGCCGCTAACCCCACCGAGAGAAAGCTGCAGGCAATCTGGGAGAGCTTGCTCGGTACCAGTCCGATTGGGTTGAATCAGAACTATTTTGAGCTCGGAGGCACTTCGATCTTGGCGGTGCGCTTGTTCGCGCAGATCGCCAGGGAATTTCAGCGCAAGCTCCCGCTCTCCATCCTCTTTGAGGCTCAGACCATCGCGCAGTTGGGTGAGGTTCTGCAAACTGACGGTGCTTCGCCGGACTGGTCCCCGCTAGTGGCGATCCAGCCCAACGGTTCGCGGCCTCCGTTTTTCTGCATCCACGGCGGTGGCGGAAATGTGCTGATTTATCGCGAGCTGTCGCGCCATCTTGGTGCCGATCAGCCTTTCTACGGCTTGCAGGCCCAGGGCCTCGACGGCGAACGTCCATGCCTGACAACGATCGAGGAGATGGCGTCGCTTTACGTGAAGGAGATTCGCCGCGTGCAGCCCCAGGGCCCGTATTATTTGGGCGGCTACTGCATGGGCGGCACCGTCGCCTACGAGATGGCGCAGCAACTGAAAGCGCAGGGAGACGAAGTCGCTCTGCTCGCTTTGTTCGACACCATGAACTGGTGCAGCATTCCATCCGATAACGCCTGGAGAAAAGTCAGGCACATCGGGCAGAGAATCAAGTTTCACTGCAAGAACTTTCTCCTGCTGAATGCCGCCGAAAAGAAAAGGTTCTTTGACGAAAAAGTTACCGTCCTGCGCAGCCGCTCGAAGATCTGGAAGGGCATGATATTCGGGAGACTTCTGGCGAGGGAATCGGGTAATAGGCCGGAATCCCTTGTGCTCGCGGAGATGTGGCAGATCAACGACCGGGCGTGCATTGTCTATCAGGCGAAGCCCTACGATGGGGTCGTCACCGACTTCTGCCCGATGAGGCAGTACGCGAAATACCGTCCAGCGGAAGGCGATTGGAGCCGCTTGGCGCGAGACTACGAGGTTCTAACCCTCCCGGTTTACCCCGCCGGCATGTTGTTGGAGCCCTTTGTCAAGCACTTGGCTGAAGCGCTTCAAGTTACGATTTCCCGCACGATTCGATAACGGAAGTTTCACAATCCGCTTGAGATGATCGCTTGAGATGATACCCCACTACTTCCTCCGCATCGGCACTGATTGATAATCCACGCCCAGGGATAGGAGCAAATTATGTCTTTGTTACAGTCGCCTGCAATTGGTTCGGTCGAGCGTCGCGAATGCCTCGCGCAAGCGGATTGGGTCCGGGAGTTTCTCCTCCCGCGGATCCCAGTCGTCATTACGGGAGCGCTTAAGTCGTGGCCAGCGATGTCCAAGTGGTCGCCGGAGTACTTCAAAGATCGATATGGCTCGATGCCCCTGGCTGTCGAAGGCCAGAACCACACGCTGGGTGGCTTTCTTCCCTCCAAAAAGGATGGCGGGAATCTAACCATGGCAGAGTTTATCGACCTAGTTTCGTCATCGAGTGATGAGAATCCGGCTCCTTACTTGCGCAACGTGTGGATTGAGAAGTTTCTGCCGGAACTGGATGCGGATCTGCAACCAGAGCCTCCCTGCTTCTACCCCAACTGGCTGGAAGCTCCCTTCACCCAGCCGCTCTATCCCAGATTGCATGCTGGCCACCCCGAACTGTATATCGGCGGCCGAGGGGGTAAGTTCCCAGTGCTTCACTATGATAGCTGGCACATCTATGTCTTCCTGTGCCAGATTTATGGAGTGAAGGAGTATACGATCTTTGCTCCCGATCAAACGCCCTACCTATATCCATCCGATTACCACACGTCGTCGATATCGGTCGATGACATCGACAATGTCGATATAAAGAAATTCCCGCTTTTTGCCAAGGCCAGTCCAATACGGTTCACATTGCACCCCGGGGAGATGCTCTTTGTGCCTCCGGGCTGGTGGCACATGGCAAAAATTTTGACGCCTTCTATCTCAATTTCGGTGACGCGCGTCAACTCTTCCAACTGGGACGAGTTTGCCAAAGAGCTGCGGCAGTGTTCGCCGTTTTACTTGAAACCATTCGTATGGTCATATTTGACCGCATTTCGTTTGGCTCTCCCGCTTTTTGGCTCAGGCACCGCATTAACAAAATAGCATCGGCAATCGGCGTCCTCTTCTATCGCGCCCGAGCAACAATGTATAACTCTCTTAATTTAAGGACGGCATGAGCGCACGTGAGGCGATAATCGAAGCGGCGGACTCTGAACCATTTCGCTCTCTGCTGCTTCGACTAGCTAAGTCGAACGCCGGCGTCAGATTCTTAAACAAGCTAAGTTATCCTCGGGCGGTATTTTCATCGTTTGACGAGGCGTGGGTTGCAGCCCGCAAGACTGCCTATGCCGGCCATGATCATCCGGACTACATCAAGCTGCATCTCGAACTGTCAAAGACTTTACGCCCCAGTGACTATGCAGCCCTTTATTGGATTAGTCGAATCTGCTCGCGCGAGATCAAGGTCTTTGATTTCGGAGGACATGTAGGAAACCTTTTCTACAGCTACTTAGACTACCTGATTGACACATCTAACTCCGTCAAGTGGACAGTCTTTGATCTTCCGCAAACCGTCACCGCTGGGCAAGAGCTGGCCCGGCAAAGGGGCGCGCGCGGGCTGGAGTTCACCACTTCGTTGGATCAGTATTCGCGCGACCAAGTCCTGTTGATTTCGGGGGCTTTTCATTATTGGGAGAAGAGCATTGCCGAGTTTGTGAGCCAGTTTCCTGAACGGCCTGACCACATATTGATCAACCGAACTCCCGTGTGTGATGCCGCCCCCGCCTTTTTTACGGTTCAGGACAATGGCTCCTATGCGGTGCCATGCGTCGTACGAAATCTTGACGAGATCGTGAGTGCGTTCTCCGCTGCGGGCTACGCTTTGATCGATCGCTGGAAAGCACTCGAACTGAGAATGCGGATGCCTCTGTTCCCCGGCTTGAACGTGCCTTACTACTCTGGTTTTTACTTCAGCACGCAGAAGCAGACGATTCAGTCTTCTTGCACGCCCGAGGTTCTGCTCTAGCAATCGGCCTTTTCCGAACAGGCAAAGAGACATCGCCGAGCTCATTCAGGCAGCAGGGAAATCATTGCGAATGACCCGAGTTGGAAACGCGCTAAGCAGGAGATTGCTTCTTGGCCTGTGCCTCTGCCTTCTGGCAGGCGTACTCTGGTTTGGACTCTGGCCGTTTACCCCGCGGCCGCATAATGACGTCAGCTGGATTGCGAACCAGAACGGTCTCTTGTTCGGTGACTACGGTACGATCCTAAGTTCCGCGCCACTCCATGTGGAAGGACCACCGGATGGTCCGTGCAGCGTTGAGATTTGGCTCCAGCCTGGTCTGAGTGATGATTACAACACCATGCTCGCGTTCCAGACAGCAAAGACTCCGCTTCAGTTCAGGATTCAACAGACCGGCAACGCTTTGATCCTCAGCCGCCACGTAGTCGGCTTGGATCATCAGACAAGTAAGATCATTTACATGGCCGGCGTGTTCCGGCAAGATTCCCCCGTGCTCATTACCGTAACTGCCGGTGCGAAGGCGGCTTCGGTCTACCTCAATGGTGTCCTCACGCGCTCCTCGATGGACTTCGGACTTACTCGCCATGATCTCAACGGAGGAATCGTGGTTGGCAACTCTCCCGTGGGGAACGATAGTTGGTCGGGTGTTCTGCGCGGCATCGGCATCTACAATCGGGAACTGACGGCAGACGAGGTTCGGCTCGATTATGACGAATGGCGCCGCTCGGGCCAACCCGAAAATCTTGAAGAAAAGAACGCAGTGGCGATTTATGCCTTCACCGAACGTTCCGGAAACGTGGTGCACAGCCAGGTGCCTTCGGCGGTCGACCTCCAAATCCCCGATCATTACCTAGTTCTTTATCCGTTTTTCCTTCGGCCGTTCTGGACGAATTGGAGCTGGCACTGGCCTTTCTGGAAAGATGGCCTCACCAACGTCACCGGCTTCATGCCGCTGGGATTCTTCTTTTGCGTATACTTCTCGTTGTCGCGGCCGATCAGTCGGGCGATCGTGCTAACCATCATTTTCGGATGCGCGATCAGTTTTATCATTGAAGCCACCCAATTCTACTTGCCGCCACGAATTTCGGATTCCATGGACTTCATCAATAACACGCTTGGTACCGCGCTCGGGGCTCTCTGCTATCGGCCCCGCTTCGTGCAAAATCTGCTGGCGCGTGTCCGAATTGTTCCACTCGATAACTGCCAGGCTAATTCTGTGTCCCGCGAGGTGCTGCTAAACGCGTCGTGAGAGTGTTACTCTGCCAACAGGAAAGAACACCTGCGTAGCGATCCGGGTTTTGCAGAGTATCGATGCTTTGTTAACAAACGCGGGTGAAGTAGGCGATGGGCCCGACCAGGGTCACAGCGGCGGTGCCGACTCCGTCCCACCCGCTCCAAATTTTCAGCTTGTCCCGTCACACAGACTCCTATCTGCATCTCGCGCCTACCTCTGAGAGGGTTCCCATGAGCTACATCAAGGAGAACTGGTTTGTTGGATTTAAGAATCGGCTCCTTCAGGAGATCGCCCGTAAAGCGCCTGGGGCGATGAGTTTGCGTCCTCTTCTCCATCGCTGGCGCGGGGTGGAGATGGAGAAGAATGTCTGGATCGGCTACGATGCAATCATCGAAACTGCTCACCCCGAATTAGTCACAATCAAAGAGGGCGCTATTATAAGTATCCAAGTTCTGATCCTTGCGCACTTCGGAGGATGGGAACGGAGTGTGATCATCGAGAGAAACGCCTTTCTTGGTCCCCGCGTCATCGTTCTTCCCAATGTGGTGATTGGAGAGGGATCGGTGGTGGCTGCAGCTAGCGTTGTCACTCAGTCCGTGCCGCCGATGACCATGGTCCAAGGAAACCCCGCAAAACCACTTGATCAGGCAAACCCGCCAACATAGTCAGCCCGGTTCTCGCAAACCATGGAGAAACTGCCGGCCGGCTTCCGGATAAACTCCCGTCGACCCTAGAGATCATCCCACCGGAATGTAACAATCCGGAGCTACGCGTCCGCTCAGCCGACCCTTCGGAATTTCAGTAAGGGAAATGCGCTTCGAAATCAGCGCGGCAGTAAGCCGGACAAGGTCAATCGACATAACTCCCATTGCCCAGACAGAAATTGCTGCCCGTGACTTTGTTATACAGCTGCAAGAGTCGTAAGAAGACCACTGCCTCGACAGGAAACCGGAAGCAGTTAGTTTTGAAACGCAGCCACGCGATCGGGAAGAAGAGCTTGTTGACGAGAAATACGATCGGACGGATCTTGGACGAGCGAACTAGACGATAGAAGTGGGGATCGACCAAAGGAAGATAGAAGTTCGCGAACATCTCCAGATCCCAATCGATTCCTTTAGGCGCCCAGGGAGCCTTGAATCTTCGCAAGGTGTGATGCACCCAACCCGACAGTTGTTGGGGCGGGACGAACCCCTTTTCCTGGGCTCGTTCATAAAGCCGGGTGCCGGGATAGGGCGTGTAAAAAAAGATGCTCGCCCGTACGCTGCGCTCCTGTAGTTTCGCGCGGCGGAGCATATCGAGCGTAAGGTTGAAGTCCCGACCCGACTCGGTAGGCAGGCAGACCATGGTGGTAAGGCGCGGAGTAATCCCGTGCCGCGCTAGCATCTCGATGAAACGCAAGGTTTCTTCGACGGTAGCTCCCTTTTCAAGTAGGTTAAGCACTTCCTGATCGCCCGATTCCGCCCCGATGTAGACCTGCTGGCAGCCTGACCTCGCGAAAAGATCCAAATCCTCGTCTTTATAAGCTTTGGTGAATATGTGAGCGTGCGCGCTGGTTTCCCACTTCAAGTTCAACCCGGCATCGATCATGGCGCGGGCAAGCTCACGAGCAAACTGCGGACCCACGAAGAAATTGTCGTCCTCGAACAGAAGGCTGTCGATGCCAACTTGTTCTTTCAGGAATCGAAGTTCCTCAATGATCTGAGCGACGGGCTTGTGTTGCCAGCGGCGATGGTAGATTTCACCGATGCAACAGAAGCTGCAGTCCAGCGGACATCCGTGGCTGGCAAAGTAGCCAATGAAATGTTCCGGGAGGCGGCTTCGGTTAACGTACTTCTTGAGGTCGAGGGCGCTGAGGTTAATGCGTGGAAAAGTATTGATATCTTCCAGCGGCGCAGGCGGGTTCACGGTGACGGCGCCGTTGTGTTTGCAGGCGATGCCCGGTATATCCGAAGTATTTTTCCCTTCACGCAACCGTTCCACGAGCTCGCGCAGGGGACGCTCTCCCTGGCCAACGACGACATAGTCGATGTAGGGTTCCTGCAGTGTCTGTTCCGGCAGCAAAGTCGGGTGCCAGCCGCCCCACACGATGGAAGCGTCGCAATTCTCGCGGACTTTTTTTGAAAACGCAATCCCGCCATAGATCTGTTCGCCGGTCAGGGAGCTGACGCCAGCGAGCAAGAGACGGTCGCTGAGTGCAGCCAGTATCGTCGAATAATCCGGCTGCTGTTGCTGATCGAGCAAAACGACGTCGACACCGGCGTTCCGCAGCGCGCGTTCGAGGTACAAGAGAGAATAAGGCACCCGAGCTTGGGTGCTGTCGCCTGGAGTGGGGTTCGGAAAGAAGAGAATGACTGTGTCTTTTCTTGCAGTCCTGCCGGAAGGGGGTCTGGCGGGAACGCTCAACACGGCTTCGGCGCCACTCTTCATCGGTACCTGTTAAATAGCATCGGACGTTCTCACCGTCAATGGCACGGGCGGTTTGATCAAGATATCCCCCAATCCCATCGATTTTCGTTGAAATGTATCGCTGCAGCATGCTGCAATTGTTTGCACACATACTCCAATTCTTTCTGTTAGCACCAGTATAACGTGTGCCGCCGGCACCCTTTTCCGCGCGCACTTGTCCGCACGTACTGATTCCAAGGCCGGTTCTCGCAGGTTTGATTCGTCGTAGTCGCCGCACTGGGCTTCGGAAGTCAGGACGGTGTACCGTAAGACCTTTCCGCCACGAGAGGAATGGCATGTGCCTGCTAAGCGTTGGGCACGAGGGCCCATCAAGACCGTATTGTGTCATTAGGGGCAACTGTCTCGTTAGTCGCGGGCGGGTCGCGCGGCTCTCCGATTCCGTCACCAATATTGCCATTTTGTACTACCGCCAAGAGAAGATAAGCGGGTGGAATTATCTTCACTAAACGCTCCGCAGAGACTCCGCCTATCGTGCTGGCGCGGTGTAAGACACTACTCGTTCGTCGCCTCAGCGGCGATGCACTCTGGCGTGGCATGCTGCGCAAAGCGTGGCCAGGTTCTCCTCGGAGTCGGACCCCGAATGGCTGCGGAACTCGCTGTGGTGCACCTCAAGATTCAACATCGTGCCGCACGATTCGCACCTCCAGTTGTCGCGCCGCAGGATCTGCTGGCGCAGTTGTCGTATGCGAAGGAGTAGTTCTCCATCACAGTCATAGCCTCTCATCGAATTGCGATCCGTGGCTATGCCGGCAACGATACCAACTGAACGTTTGCAAAATATACGTTTCTATCGCATAATCAGCACATGTGGATAACGCGGGATATTGAGCCACGCCTTCTGAGATCCGCACGGACCCGTCCAGTCGTAGTGCTGACCGGCGCCCGCCAGACCGGTAAGACGTCCACCTTTCGAAGGCTCTTTCCGAAGCATGAATTCGTATCGCTCGACCTCCCAACCGAAGCCGAACAGGCTGAAAAAGAGCCGCAAAGCTTCCTCCTCCGCCACCAGTCGCCAGTGATCATCGATGAGGTGCAATACGCGCCTGGCTTATTTCGTTACCTCAAGGGCGCAGTGGATGCTAGCCGGGCGCGCAACGGACAGTTTCTGCTCACCGGTTCTCAGAAGTTCACGTTGATGAAGAGTGTTTCCGAGTCACTGGCCGGACGAGCCGACATTGCTCAATTGGAGACACTGTCCTTTGCGGAGATCCGTGCGGCACTGCCGCAAACCGTACTCGAATCTGCCATCGTGCGGGGTGGTTTTCCGGAACTGCATGCCAACCCGGACATCGACGTGATGTCCTTCTACAACTCTTATCTGGCCACCTATCTGGAACGCGACGTGCGGTCGCTCGCCAACGTGGGCAGCCTACGGGATTTCGAGCGCTTTCTGCGCGCTTGTGCTCTCCGTTCTGCAAACTTGTTGAACAAGGCTGATCTGGCGCGAGATGTAGGCATCGCTCCCTCCACGGCGAACAACTGGCTGTCCACACTAGAAGCTTCGGGGCAGATAGTGTTGCTGGAGCCATGGTTCTCGAACCGCACCAAGTCCATCGTCAAAAGTCCCAAACTTTACTTGGCGGATACCGGCCTCCTTTGTGCGCTGCTGAACGTTCGCTCCGAGGAAGCTCTCCGTCAAGCACCGGTGGCCGGCGCCATCTGGGAAACATTTGTCTTTGCCCAATTGCGCGAGCGCGAGCGGCGCGCAGGACTCGTGGGTAGCCTGTTTTTCTGGCGTGACCGCACGCGAGAGGTGGATTTTGTGGTTGACATCGGTGGACGCCTGGAACTGTTCGAAGCGAAGTGGACCGAAGTGCCCGCCGCCGGCGACGCCGTGAATCTCGATTTCGTGCGTAAGGTGGTTGGCAAATCGCGGATTGCCAGCAGCGCTATCATCTGTCGCACGCCGAACGGTTTTCCACTCGCTGACGGACTCCGCGCTTTGCCCGTGATGGAACTGCAATAGACCACACTGAACTGCGAACTTGATGGTACAACGGGACCTCCTTACGCCTCGCTCGCGACCAATGAGGCTTGCTTCTGTGGTGATGCGCAATGGCGTCTTGACGTGGGAGTGAAGGATGAAGTGAGAAGGTGTGCACTTCTTTCGTGAATGACACAAGACACGACTCCGCGAACAGATGTATTAATCAATACGACCATGGTATAATGACCATGATTAGGGAGCTTTCCTCATGAAGAAAATGGCTGCAGGTTCTTTTAAGATCCATTGTCTTGCGGTCATGGATGAAGTTCAGGCTAAACGCGAGACCGTGGTGATCACAAAACGTGGCAAACCGGTAGTGAAGCTTGTCCCTGCTGAGAAAAATTCAGATGATATTTACAATTTTCTTGCAGGCAAGGGTGCTATTACAGGCGATGTCATTTCCCCTGCGATTTCGCGTGAAGACTGGGGAGAGCTCAGGTGATTCTTGTCGATACGCATGTCGTCGTCTGGCTAGCGCTTGA
>Ga0182027_10003468_pt1 | contig 24952 bp, 21 predicted proteins | sample 712E1DmetaG_FD_121300 | JGI IMG/M metagenome (GOLD analysis project Ga0182027, IMG submission 121300) | Permafrost microbial communities from Stordalen Mire, Sweden - 712E1D metaG (Illumina Assembly) | ecosystem: Environmental > Terrestrial > Soil > Wetlands > Permafrost | place: Sweden...
CTTCAACCTGATCGACGGCTCGACCACCAAGATCACGGCGCTGGCTTCGGCCGACGGTTCGCGCCGCATTACGGTGAGCGCACAGACAATGTCCCTGGGCGGCTCCATCGTGACCGTCGCCGCGGCTGGCAACGTTTCAACTCAGGCCGCCGCCTCGACGATGGTGAGTACGATCGAGGCCTCGCTCACCAACGTGGACGCGGCCCTGGCGAAATTCTCTTCGGGAGCGAAGAAATTCTCGATCCAGTCGACGTTCGTCCAGCAATTGTCCGATACGCTGACCACGGGCATCGGCAACCTGGTCGACGCCAACATGGCCCAGGAAAGCGCGCTGCTCACTTCGTTGCAGACCAAGCAGCAGCTCGGCGTTCAGGCTCTGTCGATTGCCAATCAGGCGCCTTCGACAATCCTGTCGCTGTTCAAGTAAGCGACTCTCAAACGGCGGGCGCGCTATGTGCCCGCCGTCGTTTTCCGGAAAAGGCAGGCGCCGCCTTGTGCGGTTCTCAGCCCCGGGGCGTGGGTTTGGGGGTCAAGAAAAGAAGCTGCGGGCGGAGGCGGAAGCCTCCGTCCGCGGCCGTTTTACAGCTTCAGGATCTTTTCCATCGCGACGACCACGCGCCCGACATCGTCCTCGTCCATCGATGCGAAGAAGGGCAGACTAAGGACGCGCGCATAGTAGCCCTCGGCGCCGGGAAGCTCGGCGACGCCGTAACGCGAGGCAAAGTAACGCTGGCGGTGCAAAGGAAAGTAATGCACCTGGCTGCCGATCCCTTCCTCGGCGAGCCGGCGCACGAACTGGGCGCGCGTCAACCCGAAGGACGCAAAATCGATCAGCACCGCATAGAGATGCAGTGCGGGCAGGCAGTTTTTCGGCCGCGCGACGGGCTTGAGGCGCGGCGCATAAGGCGCCAGCAGCTCGTCGTAAGCCACCGCGAGCGCGCGCCGTCGCGCCAGGAAGCGGTCGAGCTTGCCGAGCTGCGACAAGGCGAGCGCGCAATGAATGTCGCTCGCGCGCCAGTTGAAGCCGGGTTCGAGCAGTTCGTAGTACCAGGGGTTGGCGGTGCCGTCGGCGTCGAACGCCTCCTCGGTAAGGACGAATTCGTTCGCCTCTCGCGTCATGCCGTGATTGCGCGCCCGAGAGAGCCTGGCGGCGATCTCCGGATCGTTCGTGGTCGCCGCACCGCCCTCGCCCATGGCGATGGCCTTGACCGGATGGAAAGAGAACACGCTGAGGTCGCACAGGTCATTTGCGCCAATCGGACAAGGCGTTCCATTGCCGGCGATATAGACGGTGCCCAGCGCATGGCAGGCATCGTCGACGATCTTAAGGCCCGCGCCCCGCGCCAACTCGGAGATCTCTTCCAAAGCGCCGCATTGGCCGTTGAGATGGACGTTGAACACGGCGTCGGCGCGCCCCGCGCGGGCGATGGCGTCGGCAAGGTCTTGCGGGCGCATCAGACCGGTCTGCGGATCGACGTCGGCAAAGACGATCTCGGCGCCGTTGAGGTAGGGCGCGCTGGCGGTGGCGAGAAAGGTCAGCGAAGGCACGATGACCTTGGCGCCGGGCCCCAGGCCGAGCGCGCGCGCCGCCATGTAGAGCGCCGCCGTCCCGCTGGAACAGGCTATCGCGTGTTTGGTTTTGACGATTTCGGCAAACGCTTCCTCGAAGCGGCGAACCATCGGCCCGGTAGTCAGCATTTCGCCGCGCAGCACCTCTGCGACCGCCTTGATGTCGTCTTCTTCGATGAGCTGGCGGCCGTAGGGCAGGAATGGCGCCGTCTGCGGCCGCTTCAGCGCTTGAATGTTCACGCAAGAGCCTCTTGCAGCAGCAATTGCAGGCCGCGGGCGTCGAGCTTCTCCGGATTGGAGTCGCTCGCATAGCTGAAATCTTCGCCGACCGGCTTGGCGCCGCGATTGAGATAGGCCTCGCGCGCCGCCGCGGCGAAGCTCGCCAGAATCACGTAGCGGTCGTCGAGTTCTATGGTCCAATGCGCATCGTCGGCGGGAATCATCGTCTCGTGCAGTTTCTCGCCCGGGCGGATGCCGACGACCTTGTGGCCGAGCGCCGGCCCGATCAGCGCGGCAAGTCCGGTGATCGAGGTGGAGGGAATCTTGGGCACGAAGATCTCGCCGCCGCGCGACATCTCCATGCTCGACAGCACGAAGTTCACGCCCTGGGTCAGCGTAATCCAGAACCGAGTCATTCTCGGATCGGTGATCGGCAGCTCGCGGGCGCCACCCTCGGCCAGCTTCTTGAAGAAGGGAATGACCGAGCCGCGCGAGCCCGCGACGTTGCCATAGCGCACCACGGCGAAGCGCGTTCCCTCGGCGCCGGCCAGGTTGTTGGCGGCGACGAAGATCTTGTCGGAGGCTAGCTTGGAGGCGCCGTAGAGGTTGACCGGATTGGCGGCCTTGTCGGAGGACAGCGCGATGACCTTGCGCACGTTGCGCCTCAGCGCGGCGCAAACCACATTCTCGGCGCCGAAGACGTTGGTGCGGATGCACTCGAAGGGATTGTATTCGGCGGTGGGAACCTGTTTCAGCGCGGCGGCGTGGATGACGTAATCGACGTCGCGCATCGCCATCTCGAGGCGGTCGCGGTCGCGCACGTCGCCGATGAAATAGCGCATGAAGGGATGCTGTTCCATCGGGAAGAGCTGCTGCATCTCGTACTGCTTGAGTTCGTCGCGCGAGAAGATGACGAGGCGGCGCGGCTTGTATTGGCGGATCACGGTGCGCACGAAGTGCTTGCCGAACGATCCCGTCCCCCCGGTGACCAGAACGGCTTTGTCGTTGAGATCGAGCCAGGGCTGGGTGAAGTCGCGCAGGGGGGCCGATACCGGCTCGATGACGCCGTCGTCGAGGACGCGCGCCAGATAAATCTTCTTCGCCCGCTGAGCCATGTCACCCGCCTAGATTTTGCGGAAATCATGGTTACAGAATGCGGTAAAGATTTGGTCTATGCCGCGCTGACACTGAAGCGGAAGCGCCGCGTTCCTGGGCGCAGAGGCGTCGGTTTGCGCGTGTCGTCGAGTTCGAGCGCGGAGAGCGCCAACTGGCAGAACAGGCTCCCGCCGACGCGCCTGTGGGTCAGAAGGCCGAGCAGCGGCGCAGTCGCGCGGTCGACTTCCAGCCGCAGGCGGTTCTTGTCGTCGCCGATTTCCGCCCAGCCCTCGGTCATGCCCAAGCCGTGCGATGCGGAGACCAGAAACGACACCGGCGCGCCATGCTCGACGGTCTCGCCAGCCAGCGCGAAAGTTTCTGGGTCCTTACCGCCGTTGTGCGTCGTTAAGGAAAGCTTAGCCCAGTCGAAGGCATCGGGCAGCAGCGTCAGATGGCCGAGCCTTAGGCTGCCCTTGCCCCAATCGTTCCAATGGAAGCTGAGGTCGAAATCGATGCGCGGCGCGCGCGCATGGAAGCGCAGGGTCTTCTCGATCGCTCCCTTGGGGGTTTCGACGCGCGCGAAGGCCAGCATGTCGCCGCCTTCTTTCCACATATACGCACGGCACCATTCCAGGTCGGTGATTTTGTGCTCGCCCGGCGCCTCGAAGACGCTGTTGCCGGTGTACCAGTCGGCCTGCAGCGCGATGTCGTCGAAATGGCCGTGCGGCAACGTGCCGATCAGGGCGGGCCCGCCGCCAAAACTGACGCCATCCAGCGCCAGGCCGCGGCGGCGGTCGAGGCGGGCGCTGAGTGCTGGCGTCGCGACATCGAGGTGACGCGAAGCGATCTCAGCGCCGCGCGGCACCGGCGGGGCGGGAGGGGGCGGCGCGCTCCAGCGCGTCTGGGCCGCGGCGAGCCTGCGGCGCAATTCTTCCCAGCGCGTGTCGGTGATATGGGTGCGGAAATCGCTCGACCACAGATAGCAAAGCTCTTTCCAGTCGACCGGCGCGCCGTCCGCCAGGCCGCGATAAATGCTCTCACAGGCGGCGTTGATCGCAAGATCGTCGCGGCCAGTGACCGCCCAGCGCGACAGGTTGTATTTGCGCTGTTTCTTGACCGGGACTGGACAGGCGGCGCTCTCCAGGTGCAATGGCTGTTTGAGCGAAGTGCCGAGCAGACGCGACGGCGGGACGAGTTCACAAGAGGGTTCGCTCGCCAGGCGCGAGAAGGCCTCTTGCAGCCTCTCCCACTCGCCGCCGCAGTTTGTTTCCTCGCTCTTGTAGCGGCCGGGGCGAAAATCGAAAATCTCCGTATCGCTGGCGTAAAGGCACAGCGCACGCGGACGCTCGCTGACGTGAGCGCGGACATAGGCGAGATAGTCGTCGAGTTCGATGTCGCCCTGGGCAAAGCGCTGGAGCTTCTGGAAGGCGACGGTGTTGGTCCACAACAGGGCGATGGTGCGCCCGTCGGCGCCGACGGCGCGCTGCGGCGCATAGCGCGCTTCCGCCGGCCATTGATGGTGAGAGGCGGGATTGTCCCAATCCATCAGCAGCGCGCGATAGCCGGCGTCGAGATAGAGGCCGACCAGTCCGCCCGAATAAGCCTGCTCGTTGACCAGCGCGACCGTTGGCTGGACGCCCAGCAGCCGCTGATAGGTGTCGTTGCCGATGGCGAGATTGGCCTCGGTGACGCGGGCGGGAACCAAAGGCCCGATGATCTGGCTGTAGCCCGCGCCGATGAACTCGACGCGGCCCGCCTCCATCAGGCGCTTCAGCGCCACGATCCAGCCGGGATCGCGCACGGCAATTTCTTCCAGCGTGTAGCCGGAGGCTTCCACGCCGATCGGGCCGCACTTCTCGGCGAGGCGCAAGAGCGGCCAATAGCAGCGCGCGATGACCTCGCAGCGCTGGTCTTCCTCGATGGAGGAGAAAGCGAGATTCAGATGGAAGAACGCGAACAGCCTGAGACATGCGGCATCGGCGTCGAACTGGTGGCGGCGGAGCGGCGCGTTCATGAGGTCTGGATCCTGAGACAGGAAAGCGCGTCGTTGGCCGCCTGAAGCGCGCCATCGCGCGTCTGCCCGGTGGCCAGGACCATGGCCGCGGACGGCCGCTTGTCGCCGGCCGGCGGAATGACGTCGCCCGGTTTCGCCGTGACGATGAGTTCCGCGACGCCGGGCATCCCGCGCGCCTCATCGGCGCCCGAAATCGACGTCACGCGGCCCGCGGGCGGAAAGGCGTAGCGCTGGATCACCGGTCTTTGAAATTTCGGCTCGAGATCGGCCTGGTCCACCGCCTCGCCCAACGCCAGCTTGATTGCCGCACCGACAAAATCGACGCCGGTGTTGAGCGGAATCTCGCGGCTACAGAAGAATCCGCCCGACAGCCTCGCCGCCAGCTCGATCACATAGGCCTCGCCCTTATGGACGACAATGTCGCCCTTGACCGTGGCGTTGACGATGCCGAGTGCCGAGGCGGCGCGCGCAACGACATCCTTGACCTTGGCCTGGAGGTCTGGCGCCAGATGGCTCGGCAGATCGCCGCCGTTTTCGATGAAGAAAGGCGCGTAGCGTTCCAGATATTCGTAATTGCGGTCGGAGAAACCCGGCGTCCAGCAGCGCCCGCCCACGACGACGGATTCCGTCGATATTTGTGGGCCGTCGAGATACTGCTCGACCATGACGCGTTCGCTCGGCGAATGGGAGCGGGCGAAGATGAACGCCTTGGTCAAGTCCTCGACGTGGGAGATGCGCTGCACCCCGCGCGAGCCGCGGCTGTCGGCCGGCTTGATCACCAGATCGCGGCCGCGCTCCACCGCGATGCGCTGCAAGGCCTGCGGGGTCTCGACTTCCGCGAACCAGGGAATGGGGACGCCCGCTTCGGCGAAGCGGCGCTTCATCGCCAGCTTGTCGCTGGCCAGCTCGGCGCTGGCGCGCGAGATCCCCGGAAGGCCCAGACGTTCGCACACCGAAGCCGTCGTCAAGGGCGCATCCGCGGCGACGCAGATGACGCCGTCGATCCTGCGGACCTTGCGGCTGTAGCGCTCCGCCGCCGCCGCCGTTTCGCTCGCGCCGTAGACGTCGGCGATGAGGCAGGAATCGGCGTGGGAGAATCCGGGTGCCTCGGGATTGATGTCCGAGACGACGACGGTCAAGCCCATTTCTTTGGCGCGGACGACCGCATCGACCGCTTCGACGCCACCGGAGACGATCAGCAGCGTCCTCTGCATTAGAAATACAATCCGCCGTTGACGTTGATGGTCTGCGCGGTGATGTAGGACGAAGCGTCGCTGGCGAGAAAGACCACGGCGTCGGCGACTTCGCCGCCGATGCCCAGCCGCTTGAGAACGATGGACTCCGCCGCTTTCTGCACGCTCGCCGCCGCCATGCCCGCCGCCGCCATGTCTGAGGCAATGAGACCCGCGGCCACGGTGTTGGAGCGAACATTCTTGGGGGCGCCGAAGCGCGCGATGACCTGCGCCAGCGAAATCAGTCCGGCTTTGGAGGCCGCGTAATGGGCGGTGCGCGGCCCGCCATATTGGCCGCTGACCGAACCGATATGCACGATCGAGCCGCCGCCCGCCTCGGCCAGGAGCGGCAGGAAAACCTGGGCGCAGACGAAGGGGCCTTTCAGATTGGTGGCGAGGATGGTGTCCCAATCCTCGTCCGCGATTTGGTCGAAGTCGGTCGGCTTGTTGATCCCGGCATTGTTGACCAGGATCGAGATCGGCCCGAAACCGCGGGCGTCCTTCGCTGCGGCCGCTACGCTTGAACGGTCCCTCACGTCCATCTTCAACACAAGCGCGCGACGGCCGCATGCTTCAATCTCTTTTGCCACCTGCTCCGCTTCGCTGCGCTTCTCGCGGAAAGTGAGAACGACGTCCGCGCCCGCCTCGGCCAAGCCCAGCGCGATGGCGCGTCCAATGCCGCGGCTCGCGCCGGTGACGACGGCATTCTTTCCGGCGAGCGAAAACCGATTCATTGCAGGCCTCTCTTGCGCGCGACAGCGCGTTTGGCAGCCTCGGCGATGAAGGGCGCGGAGATTTCGAAATGATTCGCCAGCTCGTCCGGCTCGCCACTGGTGCCGAAGCTGTCGATCACGCCGACGAATTCGATCGGGCAGGGATGCGTCTTTGTCACCGCTTCGGCGACGGCGCTGCCCAGCCCGCCATAGATGTTGTGGTCCTCAGCGGTGACGATGGCGCCGGTCTCTCGCGCGCAACGCTTCAGCAGTTCCGTGTCGATCGGCTTGATCGTGGGCATGTTGACGACGCGGGCATCGATCTCGACGCTCTCCAGGATCTCCGCCGCTTCAAGGGCGCGGGCCACTTCCACGCCGCAAGCGACCAGCGTCACGTCATGGCCGTGGCGGATGATCTGTCCCTTGCCGATCTCGAACACATGGTCATCGCCGAACAGCCGCGTGGCAGCGCTGCGCCCGGTGCGCATATAGACGGGTCCATCAAATTCCAGGATGGCGCGCGTGGCGAGCGCGGTTTCAATCGGATCGGCGGGAGAGATCACGGTCATGCCGGGAATGGCGCGAAAGGCGGCGATGTCTTCCAACGCCTGAGCCGAGCCGCCGTCAGGGCCGACGTCGAGGCCGGGATGGCTGGCGACGATCTTGGCGTTGCGCCTGGCATAGCCGATCGAGAGACGGGCCTGTTCGTAGGCGCGCTCCAAGAAGCAGGCAAATCCCGTGACCACCGGCAGCATGCCGACCGCGGCGAGTCCGCCCGCCGCCGCCATCATGTTCTGCTCGGCGATACCGAACTGGATCAGCCGCTCGGGATAGGCCTTGCGGAAGTGATGAACGCCCGTGCCTCCGGCAATGTCGGCGTCGAGCACCACGAGCTTGGGGAATTCAGGAGCCAGGCCGGTCAGCGCCTTGCCGAAAGCTTCGCGCAGCGAATCGCCCGATGAGCCGATGAGGCCGGGAGCGTTGTTGTCAGACATCGAGAAGCTCCTTGATCTCTTCCGGTTCCGTGCCGAGTGCGGTGAGTGCCTCCTCAGCCTGTTGCCGCGTGAGTTTGACGCTGCCGTGCCAGGCGGCGCTGCCCTCCATGTACGGCACGCCTTTGCCCTTGACGGTGTGGGCGATCAGGACGGACGGGCGCTCATGGGTGGAAGCAGCCAAATGCAGCGTCGAGAGGATTTCGGGAAGGTTGTGGCCGTCGATCTCGAACACCGTCCAACCGAAGGCGCGCCATTTGTCGGCCAGCGGCTCGAGCCGCATGATGACCTCGTTGGGCGCGTCGCTCTGCAGCTTGTTGTAGTCGATGATGGCGCAGAGATTGTCGAGCTTGTGATGGGCGGCGCACATCGCGGCCTCCCAGACTTCGCCTTCCTGCAGCTCGCCGTCGCCGAGCAGCGCATAAGCGCGCGCGCGGATCTTCTGCAGCTTCATGCCCAGCGCCATGCCGAGCGCGACCGAGAAGCCCTGGCCGAGCGAGCCGGTCGAGGTCTCCACCCACGGCAGATCGCGCACATGGGGATGGCCCTGGAACGGGCTGCCGAGCCGCCTCAGCGAGAGCGCTTCATGCTTGTCGCAGAATCCGTGATAGGCGCCGACGGCGTAGAGCGCGGGGCAGGCGTGGCCCTTCGACAGGACGAAGCGGTCGCGAAAGCGGTCCTCGGGTTCCGACGGCCAGATGTTCAGCTCCGCACCGAACAGGCAGGCCAGGATGTCGGCGCAGGAAAGCGCCCCTCCGGGATGGCCGGAACCGGCGCGGTAGATCGACGCGATGGTGTGGCGCCGCGTGAAACGCGCGGCGTCCGCAATCTGGGTTTCGAGATCGACGCCGTCCGCGACTGTCTGGATCGCGCGGCGTGCAATCGGCGTGGCAATGGTCATGGAGTTCCCCTCAAGCGGCCGGGCGCAGGCGCGCGCGGCCCAACAGATCGGCGTAGAGAATGATCTCGGCATGCGGCGCGAGACGGCGCGCCTCAACGGCGATTTCGTCCGCGAAGCCGCGCGACATGACGGCGATCACGCCGGGCTTAGCCTCGGCGAGTGCTTCGGGAGCGGCAAGCGCACAGCCGTGCCGCTCGCCGACATGGGCTTTGAGGTGGGTGTCGATCAGAAGGCGCAGCGACTTCGTGTCGAAGCCGCCGTGGACCACCAGGCTGTCGAAGATCCGTCCCGCACCCCAGATCGCAAGACCCTTGTGCGCCAGGGAGCGAAGTTCGGCGGCGACGGCGCCGAGCGCCGAAAGATTGGCCGCCCGCGTGGCGGCGTAAGTCGAGAGCAGCGCATTCGCTCTGTGGACTTCCTCGGGATCGCCGGAAATAGCCTGATCGCCGAGAGCCGATTTCTTCGCGACCAGGAAGATGTTCTCGCGGTCGGCGGGATCGGGTTTTTCGACGAGCGAGAATCCCGCCGCCTCGATCATCCGGATCAGAGTACGCTGGGAGAAATGCGTCAGGTGCTTGTCGATGAACCATTCCTCGACGATGTCGTCAGCGCCGATCAGCGCGATGTTCGGCGCGTCGAGAACCAGAAGCCCGCCCGCCTTCAGGCACCGCCAATGATCGGCGAGAACATCGGCGGGATGGGCCAGATGCTCGATGGTGTGGCAGGAATGGATGACGTCGAAGCGTGCGGTTTCAAGGGCGACGTCTTCGATGCGCCCGACATGCAGTTCGACGCGCTCGAGGCCGGCGCAGGACCCCGCCACGCGCTCGTCGGGCTCGACCGCGACGAGGTTGGCCGCGGGCGCTTTATCCAACAGAGCGCGCGCGAAGCGGCCGCGATTGGAACCAACATCGAGAAGCGAGAACGAGCTTGCCGCACAGCGATGGCGCAGAACGGCATCAACCGCGATCTGGGTGCGGAAGCCCTTGCCGTAACGAACATTGCCCCAATCGGCGCCGCTCGACACGGCAGGCGCCGAGCGCGGCGCTCGGTCGGCGCGCGGCAGGCTCTGCACCAGTCCGCAATGCGCGCAAATGTGTACGGTGATGCCCCTTTGCGTGCGCTCCGGCGCGTATGCGGGTTGGAGCGCGTCGCGGCGGCACAGTTCGCAAAGCTCGGGCATGTGAAGACGTCCGGAAGGACCCGGTAACCATCCTCGGCTGGCCAGCGTTAATAATTCACTACGTATTCCGCGCGCGTAGCATAACCCAATCGCGCCAGCATGCTTCCCGCGATCGCGTCGAATTGCGCGCGCTGTTTCTCGTCGAGCAGTCTGTCTTCGGGACGGTTGACGTTGTGCGGCCGGGCGAACATCGCGAAATGTTCGTCTCGGGTGGGAAGATTAAGAAAGTCATAAAGCCCGCGCACCGCGTTCGGGCTGCTGCGCAAATCCTCCAGCCGCAGAAACAGGCTTTGTTGCGGCGAAAGGCGCGCCAGCGCCTCCAGGATGACGCGGTTGATCTCCGCCCAGTGCCAACAGATGCGTTCGAACTGGTCGAAGCCGGCGAAGTCGCGCGCGGCGGGATCGTCTTTGCGCGGCAGCGGCCACCAATATTTCTTTTCCGGCGGCGGCGCGGGAATGCCGAGCGGATCGTCGATATGCGCCCGCAACAATGCCGTCGAGCGGTCGTCGTAACATTCGTTTGCCAGCTTGTGAAAATAGGAGCCGGCGACTTTGCGCCCGTCGCGCACCAGATGAACGAATTTCGCCCGCGGCAGAATCTCGGCAAGCTCGGGGATCAGCCAGGACAATTTGTTCGAGGAGTCGCCCCAGTGCGCCTCGCCGCTGTAGCGCATAGCGGCGGCGTGAGTTTCCGAAAGCGCCCGTTTTGCCGCCGCGGCGTCGATCAGGCCGAGATAGCGTCGAACGGCGAGCGGCTGGACGATATGCACCATATATTCGTGATGCATCTCAACGCCGGGCGAGGCCGACAGCGCCTTGTGCAGCATGGCGGTACCGGAGCGCCCGCTCGATACCACGAAGAACGGTTCGGTCGCCAGACTCACGGTTTGCGCGCGATCAGAATGACTTCGCGGCCCATGCCGGCATTCGCAAGCGCGCGATAGAAGGCGCGCCGCGTCTCCCTGAAGCCGGCGGCGTCGAGCGCCAGATCGAAGCGCTTGCGCTTCTTGTGGCAGGCGCGGCCCAGCTCGCGGTCACTGGTGTAATCGTCGCCCATCATCAGGAAGGCTTCCATCGGAAAGCTGGTAGTGCGTTCGACGATTTCCATGCCGAGGTGCTCGAGAAGACCGACAGCGGATTCGAAGTCGAAATAGTTGAGGTGAAAGGGCGGGGCGATCCACCATTCCTCGGCGCCCACTGCGGCGCGTCCGGCGATCTGGAAGGGCGAGAAATCGTTGGGCACGTTGATGCACAGCACCCCGCCCTCGTCGAGCAGATCGCGGGCCAGGATCGCAATGTTGGTCGGGTCGGGCGCGCATTCCAGGACGTTGTTCAAATGGACCGCGTCGAAGCGGCCGAGCCCCGGCGCGGTTTCGGTGTTGAAGAATCCTTCGGCGACCTCAATGCCCGCTTTTCTCGCCTGAACGCTGGCGGAACGCGAGGATTCGATCCCGAAGACGCGCCAGCCCTTGGCCTTCGCCGTCTTCAGGAAGGCGCCGGTGCCGGAGCCGACATCCAACAGGCGCCTGCGTTGCGGACCGAGCAGCCGCTCCATGCTTTCAAGGCGGTCGTTATAGGCAAGCTCCGCCCAGGCGCGGTCGTCGCTGTTCTGCGGCGGGAAGGCGAGCGTATCCTCCTTGATATTGGCGCGGCGGCGCGCGGCTTCGATCTCGGCGGGGTCCGGCAGCGGCAGCACGTGGCGGAAGCCGCACAGCTCGCACTGGATGATGTCGTAGCCTTTGACGCGTGCGACGCGGCGGCCTTCATGGGCCTGCCAGGCGATGATCGGTTCGACAGCGGCGATGGCCATCGCTTTCCCCTCGTTAACTCTCTCTTAGCGAACGGTGATTTAGAAAGCGTTAAGGACGCAAAGGCGGATTCACGATGGCGCGGCCGATCTTCATTGCCGAAGCCTCCAGCAACCACGGCCGCGATCTTTCCCGTGCATTGGCCTTCGTCGATGCGGCCGCCGATGCCGGCTGCGACGCGGTGAAATTCCAGCTTTTCAAGATCGACCGCATGTTCGCGCCGGAGATCCTGAGCCGCAGCGCCAAGCACCGCGCGCGCCGCGATTGGGAGCTGCCCGCCGATCATCTGGCCCCGCTCGCCGAACACTGTTCGAAGCGCCGAATAGCGTTTTCCTGCACGCCCTTCTATCTGGAAGCCGTCGAGCTGCTCCGGCCCCATGTCGCCTTCTATAAAGTGGCGTCCTACGAATTGCTGCTCGGCGATCTGCTCGCCGCCTGCGCCGCAACCGGAAAGCCAATCGTGCTTTCCACCGGCATGGCGACAATGGAGGAAATCCTGGGCGCGGTCGCCACCCTGAAAGATGCCGGAGCCTGCGACATCACGCTGCTCCATTGCGTCTCCGCCTATCCGACGCCGGTCGGCGAAGCGAACCTTTCCGCCATCGCCGCCCTGCGCGATGCAACCGGGTGCAAGGTCGGCTGGTCCGATCACACGCGGCGTCCCTCGGTGATCGAACGCGCCGTGCATCGCTGGGGGGCAAATGCGGTGGAATTCCATCTCGATCTCGACGGCAAGGGCGCGGAATACGCCGCCGGACATTGCTGGCTGCCCGAAGAAATCGCCCCCGTCATCGCGCGCGTGCGTGAAGCTTTCGAGGCCGACGGAACGGGCTTCAAGGGTCCGCAGCCCGCCGAGCTCGCCGACCGCGACTGGCGCGCCGACCCCACCGACGGCATGCGCCCGCTGCGCAACATCCGCGCACTTTGGGAGCCTGCCGCATGAGCGCGCGCATCGTCGCGGTGATACAGGCGCGGATGGGCTCGACACGCCTGCCGGGCAAGGTCCTGAAGCCGATCGCCGGCGAGCCGCTGCTCTGGCACATCGTGCATCGGCTCAAGAAATCGCGACTGATCGAAGAGATCGCCATCGCCACCAGCACCAATCCGCTGGACGACGCCATCGCCGAATTCGGCAAGGCGCAGGACATCCGCGTCGTGCGCGGGCCGGAAGACGACGTGCTGGCCCGCTTCGCGCGCGCCGCCGAACTGTTGGACGCCGATATCGTCGTGCGGGTCAATTCCGACGCGCCCTTCATCGATGCCGATTTCATCGACCATTTGCTCACCGCGATGATCGAACAGGAGGGCGATTACGTCCTGCTCGAAGAAGGCGCGATCACCGCGCACGAAGGCGTCGATCCGATGTCGCGCCGCGCGCTCGACAAGTTGATGATGGATGCGGCCGCCGATCCGGTGGCGCGCGAGCACGTCACCGGCTACTTCAAGCTGCATCCCGATTTCGTCAAGATCGCCCGCGCCCCGGCCTATCCCGAGCTGGCGCGCGTGTCCGGCCGGCTCACCGTCGATACGCCGGACGATCTCGCTTTCGTCCAGGCGGTGCATGCGCGCCTGGATGCCAAGGCGGGCGAGGCCTCGCTCGGCGATCTCCTCATGCTGCTCGAGCGCGAGCCCTCGCTTCTCGCGATCAACGCGCACGTTCGCCAGAAGGCGATTGCGCCCCAAGGCGGCGTCGCGCTGATCCGCTGCGACGGCGGCGGCGCCTATGGCTTCGGCCATGTCAAGCGCATGATCGTGCTAGCGCGCGCGCTCCGGGATCGCGAAGGCATCGGCGCGGTGTTCGCGGTGAACGGCAGCGAGGAGGCGCTCGTGCCGATCCGCCAGGCCGGTTTCAAGGCCAAGCTGATTTCGGGACCCGAGGCCCCCTGGTCCAAGGTGATTGCGCAGCCCGATCTCTGCATCCTCGATTGCCGCGACGGACCCTCGCGCGAGGCGCTGACGCAATACGCAGCCGGCGCGCCGCTCGCCGTCATCGACGATGCCTCCGAGCGCCGGCTCGCCGCCGATCTTGCCTATTACCCGCCTGTCCCCCAGGCCGAAGATATGGACTGGCAATGCTCGGCCTGCACAGTGCGCATCGGCTGGGAATGGGCGCTGTTGGGATTGCCGCAAGCGGCAACCCGGCCTCGGGCCTTCTCGCCCAGGCCGACATTACTAGTGACCATGGGCGGCAGCGATCCCACGGGCATGACCTTGCGCGCCGCGCGCTCGCTCGCGGCGCTCGATCCGGTATTCCGCGCCCGCTTCGTGATCGGGCCGGGATTCGCCGACCGCGAGAATACCGCGCGCGCCATCGTCGCGCTCCGCTCGAACTTCGAGACCATCGAAGGCGCCGACAGTCTGATCACCGAATATGCCTCTGCCGATCTCGCGCTCGCGGCCTTCGGGGTCACGGCCTACGAGCTGGCAGCCTTCGGCGTGCCGGCGCTCTATCTGTGCGCAACCCGGGACCATGCGCTTTCGGCGTCTGCCTTCGAGGAATCTGGCATGGGAACTTCGCTCGGCCTTGCCGAGACCGCCGAGGACAAGGCCATCGCCGGCGCCGTATGGGCGCTACTGGCCGACGCCGAGCGACGCCGCGAAATGCGCTCTGCCGGCCTGATGACCATCGACGGCAATGGTGCGGCGCGCATCGCCGCCGATCTCGCCGCGGCGCTTGCGGGACGCCGCGCGCAGGCGGCCTCCACGCAGGCGGGTTAATGCCGCGTTAAGCACGCCGAAGTTCAGCCGTCCTTAAGGCGATGAGGGCAGACTCGCGTCCTCGCCATGGGCAGGGCCGATGACAACGACGCCTACGATCTTGAATTTCGATCCTTCGACGCTGCTCGGCTATTACCAGGCGCAACTGTCGATGGCCGCGGCGAGGACGCCGATGGCCAGTGCGTCCAGCTCCACTTCGGCGTCTTCGCAGGGCAAAGTCACGGCGAACGACTCCCCGCCATGGCTAAACACCTCGCCGCCGGCCCAACAGGTGCGCGACGCGCAGATTCTCGGCATCACGAACTTCATGGATCTGAGCAAGGTGCCGACGCTGTCGGGCACCACCGCCGACGCCAAGACCGAACAGGACAATCAGAAGCTCTTTGCGCTCTATACGGCGGTCAACAATCTCACCTACCTCGCCAGCATGTCCCAGCGCGACGGCATGACCGCGGGGCAGTTGGCAGGATTCAACACGCGATTCCAGACCGGACTGCAGCAGATCGAGTCGTTCGTCAGCACGGCTAGCTTCAACAATCTGACGCTGCAGGCGGCGGCGCCGTCGGCCTCGGTCACCGGCACGGCGCTGGTGCCCAGTCCCAACTTCGACTATGCCGGCGGCACGATCGTCGCAGACGCGAACATCGCCGATGCGCTCCCCGGCGTCAGCGCCAGCAACAGCTTCACGGTGTCTGTGACCAAGGGCGGGGCAACCACCGATGTCCCGATCGACCTGTCGCAAGTGCAAGGGCCGCTCTCGATCGACAACATCGTCAATTACATCAATCAGCAATTGATGGCCGGCGGGTTTTCCTCGCGCTTCCAACGAGTGATGACCGAAGGCACCATCGACGATCCCACGAACGCTTCTTATGGCATCCAGATCACGCCCTCCGCCGGCGAGAGCCTGTCGCTATCGTCCGCCGCCGCCAGCCCGGCTCTTTATATCGCAGGCACCTCGGGCCTCACCGCGGCCAGCGCCGACACGGCTCAGGACAATCAGGGCAGACTGGTCAAGCTCGCCAATCTCTCCGATCCGCAAAGCGTGTTCAGCGCGACGGTCGACCCCAACACGGGGAACACGACGGCGCAATCGACGGTCGTCGATGCGAACGGCAACGTCTACATGCTCGGCAATGCGACCGGCGATTTCGGCAACCAGCTCAACCAGGCGTCGCAGGACGCCTATCTGACGAAATACGATTCCGCCGGCAATCTGCAATGGACGAAGCTCGTGGGCAGCGCCGGCTCCGCCTCCGCTTATTCACTCGCGCTCAATCCGGCGGGCGGCGTGGTGGTGGCGGGATCGACGACCGCCGATCTCACCACGACCGCCGTCGCCGACGGCAATAACGACAGCTTCGTTGCCAAGTACGATTCCGACGGCAACCAGAGCTGGGTCACGCAAATCCAGACCCTCAACGCCAATCAGCCGGCCTCCGTGAGCGTGGACGCGTCGGGCAATGTCTATGTCGGCGGACAGGTGACGGGCGCGATCGGCGCGGGGCAAACCAGTGCCGGCGGCAATGACGGCTATCTCGTCAAGCTCGATTCGAAGGGCAAGACTGTCTACGAGCAGCAACTCGGTACCTCCGGCAACGACAGTGTCGCGGCCACCGCGCTGACGGATTCGGGCGATCTCGTTGTGGCGTCGGTCCAGAACGGCGAGGCGATCCTGTCGAAGTATACCGGCGGCGACGCGACTTCCGCGCCGGTCTGGCAGCTAGACCTGGGCCCGCTTCAGAACGGCGGCTCGCTCAGCGGCCTGGCGGTCTCCGGCAACCAAATCTACGTGGCGGGTTCGACCCAGAATGCGGCACTCGGTGCCGCGACGATTGCCAATGCCAACTCGGGCGGCAGCGACGCCTTCGTCTTCAAGGCGACCGACAACGGTTCGAGCGCAACCGCCAACAGCATCACTTATGTCGGCACTAGCGGCATCGACAAAGCAGGCGGGCTCGCGGTGGGGTCGGACGGCACGGTCTATCTGACCGGCACGACCAACGGAACCTTCGCCGGACAGAACCGCAATGTGGCGGGCATGACCAATTTGTTCGTCGCGGCGCTGGGCAGCGACGGATCGATCCAATGGACGCGCCAATATGGCGGCGCCGACGGCCAATCGACAGGCCAGTCGATCGCCATCGACGAGGCCGGTGCGAGCGTGCTCGATGCGCTCGGCCTGCCGCGCGGCAGCATCGACATCAACCAGTCGACCGATTTGACCTCGGCGACGACGCTGCGGGCGAGCGATTCCTTTCAAATCCAGGTTCAGGGCACTGCGGCGCGAACCTTCACCGTCACCATCGATCCGGGCGAAACGCTGCAATCCCTGGTCACCAAGATCAATGGCGAGTTCGGTTCCTTTGGCAAAGCCAGCGTCAATTATGGTGTGGGCGGCGAAAACCTGAAGATCGCCGTCAACTCCGGCGTCAGCGCGAAGCTGGTCGCCGGTCCGGCCGATTTCGACGCCTTGGCCCGCCTAGGCATCGCAGCGGGAACGCTTAGCAGCGGCGCTTCGAGCGCAAGCTCGACCACGGCGTTCGGTCTCGGCCTCAGTTCGAACATGGATATTTCGACCGCCACCGGCGCGGGCGCGGTGCGGGCGCAATTGCGGAATGTGCTCTCGGCGATCCAGAATATCTACCAGACCACCAACGCTCCGGCGACGACGGGCAACAGCACGGCGAGTTCGTTAAGCGGTACGGTGCCGGCCTATCTCCAGGCGCAGCTGGCGAGCTATTCGCTGGCGTCGAGCCTGCTGTCCGCAAACGCCGCGACGACCTCCAGCACCTCGTGAAAGCGCGGCTTTAGATCACCCGGTTATAGACGATCGCCACGGCGTGTGCGCGCGCAGTGGACGCGGCCGGCGCATAAATGCAAGTGGGCGCGCGGCGGCGTTTGATCTCCTCGGCCACGGCCTTGACGATGCCCTCGCTGGCATGGCGCATGCGGGTCAGTAACCGCGCGTGCAGAGCGAGGACCTCGCGGAACCTCGCCGCCGAGTCGAAGAATTTCCGGCGCAATTCGGAGGGCGCCGCCTTGGCGCACGCCGCATCGATCCCCGCCGCCTCGCGGCTGTAGAGGACCGAGAGCCGCTGGAATTCCGGATCGGTCGTGCGCAGCTCTTGCGGGCGCCCCGCCTTGAGCGCCGCGATGTCCGCTTCGAGCGCCGCGATCAGCTTTTCGGCCATCGCGATCAGAAGCTCGATCTTCTGCGGATCGGCGCTCACTGGACGGTTTCCTGGCTCTTGAGCAGTTCGCGGGTGACCGCGTCCGCGATTCCGATGCCGCCCTGGGCGGCGATCTGCTTGCCGTATTCGTCGAGCATCAGCGAGCGGAACATCGCCTCGCCCTGGCCGCCGCCGAACGGTCCGTCGGTCGAAATGCCGTCGAACATCTCGCCGAGGAACTGGGACAGGAAAACGCCTTCGAAGGTCTGCGCGGCAGTCTTGGCGGCGGCGGCATTGGCGGTAGGCCGCGGCGCCTGGATCGGCGCCGATTTGGCAATCGCCATCGCCGTCTGGATGTCGATGGCCGGCGTCATCCGATGACCTCGATGTCCGCCTGAAGCGCGCCCGCCGCCTTGATCGCCTGCAGGATGGAGATGATGTCGCGCGGGCCGACGCCGAGCGCATTGAGCCCGTCCACCAGGCTTTGCAGCGCCACGCCGTCGTGCAGCACGGCCATCTTGTTGCCCTTGCTGTCGTCGACCTGGATTTCAGTGCGCGGAACCACTTGGGTATTGCCGGTCTTGGAGAACGGGGCGGGCTGGCTCACCTGCGGCGTCTCGTTGACGCGGATGGTCAGATTGCCCTGGGCGATGGCGATGGTCGAGATCCGCACATCGGCACCCATGACGATGACGCCGGATTGTTCGTCGATGACGACCTTGGCGGGCAGGTCGGGGTCGACCTTGACCTGTTCGACGTCGGTCAACAGGGCGACCACGCCGCCCGGGTAGTTCGCCGGGACTGCGACGTGAACCGTCGCCGGGTCGGAAGCCTGGGCGACGGGGCTGCCCAGATAGGTGTTGAGCGCGGCGGCAATGCGCGTCGCCGTCGTCAGATCGGGATTGTGCAGGGAAAGCTTCAGCTCGCTCTCGCTAGCCAGACTGAACGTGCTCTCGCGCTCGACGATGGCGCCGTTGGCGATGCGTCCGGCGGTCGGCACGCCGCGCGTCACGCTGCCGGCGTCGCCCTGGGCGCTGAAGCCGCCGATGGCGACCGGGCCCTGGCCGAGCCCGTAGATCTGTCCGTCCGCGCCGAACAACGGCGTGACGAGCAATGTGCCGCCTTGCAGGCTCTTGGCGTCGCCCATAGCGCTGACCGAAACGTCGATCCGCGTGCCCTGGCCCGAGAACGCCGGCAGGTTCGCCGTCACCATCACCGCGGCAACGTTCTTGGTCTGCATGACGCTGCCGCGCGTGTTGACGCCCAGCCGTTCGAGCATCGTCTGGATGCTTTGCTGGGTGAAGGGCGCGTTCTTCAGGGAATCGCCGGTACCGTTGAGCCCGACCACGAGGCCGTAACCGACCAGCATGTTGTCGCGGATGCCTTCGACCCCGACCAGATCCTTGACGCGCGAAGAGGCCAGCGCCGATTGTGGCGCCAGGACCATGACGGCGGCGAGCACGACGGCAGGAAATCTCGACAGGCACTTGTGAAGCATCAGCCGCTTCTGCTGGTTATTTTTCTGCCAGCAGCCTTGCCAGTTTTGTGCCGTTCGGCTGAAATGGATAAATCAATAAGATCAATATATTACCGGCAGTCTCCAGGGCCCCAACCGTCGCCCGGCAGATTCTTCCCGGCAAGTTTGAGCCGGCGCCATGGCGCAGCGGATGAGATCGAGAAGATATTCGGCACGGCGCGATCGCGCCGCGCTTTCTGCGGCGAAATTGTCGGACACGGACGCGTCAACTATGCTGTAGGGTCGCGCTTCGATCGATCTGAGAAATGGAAACGGCACGATGAATTTCAAGGATTATCAACTCGTTATCCTGCGCCACGGCGAGAGCGAGTGGAATAAGAAGAACCTGTTCACCGGCTGGCGCGACGTGAAGCTGTCGGAACAGGGCGAACGCGAAGCGCGCTCCGGCGGGCGCACGCTGTTGCAGGACGGCTTCGCCTTCGATGTCGCGTATACCTCGCTGCTCACTCGCGCCGTCAAGACGCTGTGGCTAGCCCTGGAGGAGATGGATTTGGCCTGGCTGCCGGTGATCAAGCACTGGCGGCTGAACGAACGCCATTACGGCAAGCTGCAGGGCTCGAACAAGCTCGAAGCGGTGCGGCAGTTCGGCGAGGAGCAGGTGATGATCTGGCGGCGCTCCTACGCGACGCCGCCGCCACCCGTCGATCTCAATTCGCCCGACTATCCGAAATTCGACCGGCGCTATGCCGGCGTGCCCGACGCCGATCTGCCGCGCAGCGAAAGCCTCAAGGATGTGCTTAACCGCGTCATGCCTTATTGGGAACAGGCGATCCTGCCCGATCTCAAGCAAGGCAAGCGCGTGCTGATCGCCGCCCACGGCAATTCGTTGCGCGCGCTGCTCAAATATCTCGAAGGGGTGAGCGACGAGGACATCGTCCATGTCGATCTGCCCACCGGCATTCCCAAGGCCTATCGGCTGAATGCCGAGTACAAGGCGGCCGACGCGCGATTTCTCGGCGATCCGGCGGAACTCGAACGGCGCATCAACGCCGTCAAAGCGCAGACCAAGAAGGCGTGAGGCGGCCCGGCGCGTGACGATGCGACAAAAGCCGGTCATCCTCGCGCTGCTTGTGGCCTGCGCCCCCTCGATTGCGGGCGCCGACAAGACGCCCGTGCCGCGCCCCAGGCCGCAGATCGAGCGCCCGCAGGACGGGGTGACCGATTTGAAGGGCGCAATTCCCGCCACGGCGCTTTCCATCCTGCCGCCGACGCAAACCCAGTTCCAGGCGCTGAAGCTTGAGATCGCCAAGAGCCAGCCGCAAGTAGCGTCCGCCAAGCGCAACAGCGAGCAGCTGGCGCGCCAGGCCGCGGCGCTGCAGAAGAAACTAGTGGCGACGGCGGCGCGCGTCGAAGCGCTGGAGCAGGACAAGCTGCAGCTCGACGCCGAGATCGCCCGCCTTGCCGCCGAGAACGCAAAACTGTCGGCCAGCTTTGCGCGCGACCGCATCTCGGTCTCGCGGCTGCTTGCACTTCTCGAACGCCTGCAGATCGACATGCCGCCCGCGCTGGCGCTGAGGCCGGACGACGCTTTGGCCGCGGCGCGCGGCGCCATGCTGGTCGGCGCTTCCTTGCCGAGTGTCTATGGCGATGCCGCGGCGCTCGCCCGCCGCATCGATGCGCTGCGCCAGACCAGGCTGGCCCTGGTCGCGCGGCGCGCCCAGGCAGAAGCCAACACCGCCCATCTGGCGCAGGCGCATATCGAACTCGATCAACTTCTCGCGATGAAACGGCTGCAAGCCGAAGATGCCGCAAGCCATTACGGCGATCTTAGGAAAGCGCTCGAGACGATCGCCTCCCAGGCCGCCGATCTCCAGGCGTTGCTGGAGAAGGTGGCCGCCTTGCGCGGCGCCCCCGCCAGCCAGACTGTCGTAACGGTAACTGCCCAAAAAAGCGCCGCCGGGCCCCAGCCGGGGCGGGATTCCCTGGTTAGTCCGGTCGTCGGCAATCCGGTGCCGGGCGGGATGGAGGGGGTGGGCGGAAGCGCCGCGCCGGGCCTGACCTACGCCACCGCGCCCGGCGCGCAAGTTATTTCTCCGGCCGACGCCACCGTGCTGTTTGCCGGCCCTTACCATAAGAGCGGCCAAGTCTTGATCTTGCGATTGGCCGACGGTTACGATGCCGTGTTGGCAGGGCTGGGTCGTCTGGAGGTCCGTCCCGAAGACCATGTGCTCGCGGGAGAGCCGGTCGGGACGATGTCGAAGGCGGGCCAAGGGGCGAGGCTTTATTTCGAGTTGCGGCAGAACGGCCGGGGAATGAGCCCGGCGCCCTATATCGGCGTTGCGTTGAGGAAGGCAAAGAGATCATGAAGCGCCTGGTTTTCGTCGGAATGGGTATCGTCATCGGCTTCGTCGTCGCGGTGGGCGTGTTGCCCGCGGCGCAAGGCGCCAACAGCGCGGGCCCCTACCGCCAATTCGACCTCTTCAGCGAAGCCTTCGAGCGCGTGCGCGCCAATTATGTGCGCCCGGTCCAGGACAGCGAGCTGATCAACGGCGCCATCGAAGGAATGGTGTCCAGCCTCGATCCCCATTCCAGCTACATGGACGCGAAAAGCTTCGCCGACATGCAGATCCAGACCAAGGGCGAGTTCGGCGGCGTCGGCATCGAGGTTACGCAGGAGGATGGGCTCATCAAGGTGATCTCGCCGATCGACGACACCCCGGCCGCCAAGGCCGGCATCAAGTCGGGTGATTACATCGCCGCCATCGACGGCAACGCCATCCAGGGCGTGCCACTCAACGACGCCATCGACAAGATGCGCGGCCCCGTCGGCACCAAGGTCACGCTGACGATCCTGCGCAACGGCGCGAAGCAGCCCTTCGACGTGGCGCTGATGCGCGCCGTCATCCATGTCGACAGCGTCCGGTGGCACCGCGAAGGCGACATCGGCTACATCCGGCTCAGCGCCTTCAACGAAGAGACTGCGAGCGGCCTGGAAAAGGCGGTGCGCGACCTCAGGAAGCAGATCGGCCCTTCGCTCAAGGGCTACGTGCTCGACCTGCGCAACAATCCGGGCGGCTTGCTCGAACAGGCCGTGCAAGTGTCGGATGATTTCCTCGGCTCGGGCGAGATCGTCTCCACGCGCGGCCGCCATCCCGACGATACCGAACGCTACGACGCCAAGTCCGGCGACGTCACCGACGGATTGCCGGTGATCGTGCTGATCAACGGCGGCACCGCTTCGGCCTCCGAGATCGTCGCCGGCGCGCTGCAGGACCATCAACGCGCCAAGATCCTGGGCATGACCTCCTTCGGCAAGGGATCGGTGCAGACCATCATCCCGCTCGCCGAGGGCGGCGGCGCGCTCAGGCTGACGACGGCGCGCTACTACACGCCGTCGGGCCGCTCGATCCAGGCGCAAGGCATCACCCCCGACATCGCGGTGGCGCAGGGCTCCGAGGAAGATGTGCCCAAGATCGAACGGCCGAGCGAGGCCGACTTACCCGGCCATCTGTCGCCCGAAGCGGCGGCGGCGAAGAAGAAGGCCGCGCTGGCGATCATCCGGCCCGCGCCGGACAAGAAATACGACGATTTCCAGCTTGCCTACGCGCTCGATCTGCTCAGGGGCAAGATGACGGTCGCCGTGGCTAAGAGCGAAGCCGCCCGTTAACCCGGGCGTAACCATGTACGCCCTTAGCTAGGGGGCATGGCCGCGAGCAGCATGACCGAGGATTATTCCTCGACGGGACCCGTCCGCCACGGGGCGCTGATACTGGCGCTGGCCTATATTTTTGTGTTTGCGGGGTTGGCGGGGCTGGCGGGCGCCATCACCTATTTCGGCAATCCGAACGCGGGCGAACCCGTCGCCCAGATCGATCTGCATCTGAAGCGCGCGGCGAAGGTCGTGCCGAGGAAGCCGCCGCCGGCTGAGACGGCTGCCGCCGTCCCCGCCGAGACCGTTCCACCCGAGGCCGCGCCCCCCGAGACTGCGCCGCCGCAGACCGTACCGCCGCCTGCCGCTCAGCCGCCGGTCGGCGCAAAATACGCGCTCGTCGCCGATCCGGCCCTGATCGAGACGACACCGCAAGGACCCTTGCCGCGCATCGCCAGCAACGGGACGCCGCCGATGCGCGCCTATGCGGGGGTTGCCGTCTCGAGCGGCAAGCCGCGCATCGCCATCGTCATCAACGGACTGGGCATCAGCGCCAAGGCGACGGCAGCGGCGTTGAATGTATTGCCTGCGGGCGTCACGGTGGCGTTCGCGCCCTATGCCAACGACGTCCAGCGCTGGGTCGCCGCCGCGCGCCAGAAGGGCCATGAAGTGCTCCTCGAAGTGCCGATGGAGCCGTACGATTTTCCCGATAGCGATCCGGGCCAGTTCACCCTGCGCGCCGGCGTCGGCGAAGACGCCAACACAAAGCGGCTGGTTTGGGCGCTGACGCGCACCACCGGCTATGCGGGCGTGACCAACCTCTTGGGCGGCCGCTTCCTCTCCGACGCGAAAGCGCTGGAACCGGTGCTGACCTATCTGACCCGGCGCGGCCTCTTGTTCTACGACAACGGCTCGGCGCTGCATTCGGTGGCGCCGGACGTCGCCCAGCGCACCGGTTCCACTTTCGCCCAAGCCACCGATACGATCGATTCGATCCAGTCGGCCATGGAGATCGACCACCGGCTTTCCGAGTTGGAATCCGCGGCCCGCGACAAAGGCAGCGCCTCGGGCTCGGGCTTCCTTTATCCGGTGACCGTCGAACGCGTCACCAATTGGGCCAAGGGACTTCCGGGCCGGGGCTTTGTTCTGGTGCCGGTATCGGCCATAGTGTCGGTGACGAAACAATAAGCGTCTCACATGCCCCGCTCAGGGTCTTCGCCCGTTCACAGCGATTTGCCTTACCGCCCCGCCGTCGGCATCATGCTGATCAATCGGGGCGGGCTGATTTTCGCCGGCCGGCGCGTCGACCAGACGGTGGAAGGCTGGCAGATGCCGCAAGGCGGCATCGACGGAGACGAAACGCCCGCTGAGGCCGCGCTGCGCGAACTGAAGGAAGAAGTCGGCACCGACAAGGCCGTCATCCTGCGCGAGCTGGACGAATGGCTGACCTACGAGCTGCCGGCGCATCTTGTGGGCGTCGCGCTGCACGGCCGCTTCCGCGGGCAGAGGCAGAAATGGCTGGCGATGCGCTTCACCGGCAAACCCCACGACATCGACCTCAAGACCGAGCATCCGGAGTTTGCGGCCTACAAATGGCTCGCGATCGACGAACTGCCCAAGCTCATCGTCCCATTCAAGCGCGAGCTTTACCTGAAGGTGGTCGCCGCCTTCCGCGATCTGGCAATACCGGCGGCATAGGGCGCTCGGCGCGCGTCCGCTGGTGCGTCATAAATGTCAGATTTCCCCGACCCCGGCCGTTCAAACGTAACTCCCCAGCTTCCGCCTTGCGCCATTCTTGGGCGTTCAGAACGGTAACCCCGACTGACCGTTGGTGATAAATTTGGCCCGCACAACATGAGGCAGGGGCGCGCAATGCGGCGGGGCATCGTTTATGCGGGCATCTTCTTAAGTTTACTGGCTGCTGCGGTTGGAGCGGCCGTCCAGGAGATCAACTCTGCACCTTGGCTACGAGGCTTCCATTTTCAGGAAGCCAACGCGGAAATCCCTCTTTTCGTGGAGCGCCACGGATCAACGACTTTATCGCTCCGAAAATCCCTCGATTACGGATTGCACAGAACCGCGCGCGACTATGGCGCAGGTCTACCCACGGGTTCGGTAGAATGGTCTCCTGATGGCGCATCGCTCGCTATAGCGGGCGACAATGAAACTCATCTGACGTTTGTCACGCCATCCAGAAACGTCCTGCACA